>Ga0196972_1000006_pt1 | contig 295405 bp, 248 predicted proteins | sample S1v_2013CmetaG_FD_148618 | JGI IMG/M metagenome (GOLD analysis project Ga0196972, IMG submission 148618) | Soil microbial communities from Anza Borrego desert, Southern California, United States - S1+v_20-13C | ecosystem: Environmental > Terrestrial > Soil > Desert | place: USA: California...
GGGCAGCCACCGAGACCGGCCGCCGACGAATGGAAGATCGACACACCGACTTCCATCGCTGCATAGATGTTCGCCAGCGCCTGGCCGTAGGTATCGTGGAAATGGCCGGACAGTTGCGCGATCGGGAATTCCTTCGCCGCGCGCTCCATCACCTTCTGCACATGCCGCGGCGTGCCGACGCCGATGGTGTCGGCAATGTCGATCTCGTCGCAGCCGAGGTCTTTCAGGCGGCGCACCACGTCGGCCACGCTTTCCGGCGACACCTCGCCCTGGTAGGGACAGCCGAAGGAACAGCTGATGCTGCCGCGCAGGCGGATGTTGTGCTGCTTCGCCGCTTGCGCGACATCACGGAAGCATTCGATGGATTCAGCGATCGAGCAGTTGATGTTCTTCTGCGAAAAAGCTTCCGATGCGGCGCCGAAGATCACGACCTCATCGGCCTTGGCCGCGAGTGCGGCTTCGAAACCTTTCATGTTCGGCGTCAGTGCGGAGTAGATCACGCCAGGCTTGCGCTTGATGCCGGCCATGACTTCGGTCGAGGTGGCCATTTGCGGCACCCATTTGGGCGACACGAAGGACACCGCTTCGATATTCACGAGGCCGGCGTCCGTCAGGCGGTTGACCAGCTCGATCTTGACCTCGACGGGGATGGTTTCCTTTTCGTTCTGCAAGCCGTCGCGCGGCCCGACTTCGACGATTTTGACTTTGCTGGGGAGGGTCATGATGGTCCCTTTCGGTGAGTGCTCTACATGCGGACTCCTTCCCACTGCCAGGGGGAAGGTTGGGATGGGGGTGCGGTGGCTGCGCATGTGACTGCGCTGAAGTTACCTCACTACCCCTACCCTACCCCTCCCTCTGCAAGGAGGAGGGAACCTGTCATCTCTTCGTTACTGCCTACGCCGCCTTGAACGCCAGCAACTGCGCGCCTTCCGTCACCTGGTCGTCGACCGCATACAGCAAGTCCTCGACTGTGCCGTTGGCCGGTGCGGTGATCGTGTGCTCCATCTTCATCGCTTCCATGATCAGCAGCGGCGCGCCCTTCTCCACCGTCTTGCCCTTGTCGACCAGCACAGCCACGATCTTGCCCGGCATCGGTGCGGTCAGGCGGCCGCCTTCGGCTTCCGATTCGCCGGCATGCTCGAGCGGGTCGTTGTAGCGCAGGGGGTAGTGGGCGCCGCCGGTGAAAACATGGAACATCTCGCCGTCGCGCACGACGGTGCCGCGCACGGCCGCGCCATCGAGCTTGACGACGAGGTGCTTGCCGTTGCGCTCCACCAGCGTCATGTTGGCGACCGTCGCCCCCTGAGCAATCGACCAGCCCGTCTCGTTGTAGCCGATCGTCACCGGATAGGCGCCGGACTCGTCAGCGTAGTCCAGTGTGCGCAGCAGCGTCGTGTTCATGCGCCAGCCGCTGGTGCTGGCCCAGGGATCGTTCGCCGCCGCGCCGGCACTCTGCTCGGACACCAGCAGCGAGGCGACAGCAAGCGCCAGCACCGGCAAGACGGTCGGCGGCACGGGCGGGAACAGCTCGGCGTGATTGCGCTCGATCAGGCCGGTATCGAGGTCGGCGCCGGAAAACGGCTTGCTCTCGACCAGGCGCTTGAGGAAGGCGACGTTGGTGGCGAGGCCGACGACCTGGTATTCCGACAAGGCTTGCGCCATGTGCGCTAGCGCTTCCTCGCGATTCTTGCCCCAGACGATCAGCTTGGCGATCATCGGGTCGTAGAACGGAGAAATCGCATCGCCTTCGCGCACGCCGGAGTCGATACGGATGGCCGCCGGGTCATTGCCGGCAACGCCCTTGCCCAGCTCAAAGTTGACCGCTGCCGGCGTGTGCATGTGGCGCAGCGTGCCGATGGACGGCAGGAAGCCCTTCTCCGGATTCTCCGCGTAGATGCGCGCTTCCAGCGCATGGCCGTGGATGGTCAGTTCTTCCTGTTTCTTCGGCAAGGTTTCGCCGAAGGCGACGCGCAATTGCCATTCGACCAGATCCGTGCCGGTGATCATTTCCGTCACCGGATGCTCCACCTGCAGGCGGGTGTTCATTTCCATGAAGTAGAACGAGCCGTCATGGTTGGCAATGAATTCCACCGTGCCGGCGCCGACGTAACCGACCGCCTTGGCTGCGGCAACGGCGGCTTCGCCCATCGCGCGGCGGCGCTCCGCCGTCATGCCGGGTGCCGGCGCTTCTTCCAGGACCTTTTGATGGCGTCGCTGTACAGAGCAATCGCGCTCGAACAGGTAGACGCAGTTGCCCTTGGTGTCCGCAAACACCTGGATCTCGATGTGGCGCGGACGGGTCAGGTATTTCTCGACCAGCACCTTGTCGTCGCCGAAGCTGTTGATCGCTTCACGTTTGCAGGATTCCAGCGCGGCCTTGAAGTCGGCGCTCTTGTCGACGATGCGCATGCCCTTGCCGCCACCGCCCGCGCTGGCTTTCAACAGCACCGGGTAACCGATCTTGTCGGCCTGTTCCTGCAGGAAGTCGGCGTCCTGCGTGTCGCCGTGGTAGCCCGGCACCAGTGGCACGTCGGCCTTTTCCATCAGGGCCTTGGCGGCGGACTTCGAGCCCATGGCGCGGATGGCGGAAGCCGGCGGGCCGATGAAGGCGAGGCCAGCCTTGGCGCAAGCCTCGGCGAAGTCCTCGTTCTCTGACAGGAAGCCGTAGCCGGGGTGGATCGCCTGCGCGCCGGCGGCAAGTGCCACTTCGATGATCTTGTCGGCGCGCAGGTAGCTTTCCTTCGCGGGCGCCGGGCCGATCAGGACGGACTCGTCGCACGCGGCGACGTGCTTGGCATTGGCATCCGCCTCCGAATAGACCGCGACGGTCTTGATGCCCAAGCGGTATGCGGTGGCGGCGACACGGCAGGCAATCTCGCCACGGTTAGCAATCAGGATTTTGGTGAACACGTAGTTTTCCTTTATTTATGCATTCATTGTGAGCTTTGCATCAATTTGCGTGTGCTTGACCTTCATGCCGAGCTTGTTCAGCAGGGCCATGTCGGCATCCGCGTCGGGATTGCCGGTGGTCAGCAGCTTGTCGCCGTAGAAAATCGAGTTCGCGCCGGCCTGGAAACACATCGCTTGCACCACCTCGCCCATTTCGCGGCGACCCGCCGACAGGCGTACGCGCGCCTTCGGCATGGTGATGCGGGCCACCGCAATGGTACGCACGAATTCCAGCGGGTCGAGCGGGTCGAGGCCGTGCAACGGCGTGCCGGGCACCTGCACCAGGTGGTTGATCGGCACCGATTCCGGGTAGGGGTCGAGATTGGCGACCTGCGCGATCAGGCCAGCGCGCTGCTTGCGCGACTCGCCCATGCCGACGACGCCGCCGCAGCACACCTTGATGCCGGCATTACGCACCTTGTCCAATGTGTCGAGACGGTTCTCGTAATTGCGGGTGGTAATGATGTCGTTGTAAAACTCGGGCGCGGTATCCAGGTTGTGGTTGTAGTAATCCAGGCCGGCCGCGGCCAGGCGCTCGGCCTGGCCGTCTTCCAGCATGCCCAGCGTGGCACAGGCTTCCAGGCCCAGTGCCTTCACGCCGCGCACCATGGCTTCGACGTGTTCCAGGTCGCGGTCCTTGGGGCTGCGCCAGGCTGCACCCATGCAAAAGCGGGTCGCGCCGTGCTGCTTGGCGCGGCGAGCGGCGTCGAGTACGGTTTCCAGTTCCAGCAGCTTCTGGGCCTTGACGCCGGTATCATAGCGCGCGGCCTGCGGACAATAGCCGCAATCCTCAGGACAGCCGCCAGTCTTGATAGACAGCAGGGTGGCGAGTTCGACCTCGGTGGGATCGAAGTGTTCGCGGTGCACTCGCTGCGCGTGGTACAGGAGTTCATTGAAGGGCAGCTCGAACAATTCGAGCACCTTCTCCACCGGCCAGCGCTGCGCTGCCATGGTGCGCTTCTCGGCCGGAGTCGGGAGGGAACGGAAGGTAACGGTTTGCAGCGTCATGGAAGATCCTCGGTACAGGAAACAATGGAACACGCCTGCTCAAGTGAGGCCCACTCCGGCAAGCTGGAAAGATCAGGATATTGAGATGCGATCGCCGGGCGAACTTGTGGAAGACGCGGGATGCCCCCCATCTTGCCAACCTCGGTGTCAGTGCCGGTAACAAAGCAAGAAAGTAGTGGACGGGAAATGCTCATGCCGCCAGTTCCTTTTCAAGTGCGTTGAGGGCACCGGCCAAGCGCGCCACGTCGTCCACCGTGTGCGCGGCTGAAAGCGTCGCGCGCAGGCGCGCGGTGCCGGACGGTACAGTTGGCGGACGGATCGCCGGTATCCATAGCCCATTCTCATCCAATCTTGCTGCCGCGCGGAGGGCGTCGCTATTGGCGCCGATAATGACGGGCTGAATAGCCGTACTGGATTCGAATAGCGTCCAGCGCTTTAGAGCCAGTCGGCACTTGAGTTCGTCCACCAATGCCTTTAGGTGGGCACGCCGTTTCATGCCCTCCTCGCCCTCGATGATGTCGATGGACTCCAGCAGGGCATGCGCAAGCGCCGGCGGTGCAGCGGTCGTATAGATGTACGGCCGCGCGCGCTGGACCAGCCATTCGATCACCGTGGCGTGCGCCGCGATGAAGGCGCCACCGACACCTGCGGCCTTGCCCAGCGTTCCCATGTAGATAATGCGCGGCGATTTGAGTCCGAGGTGCTCGAGCACCCCACGGCCATGCCGACCGAGCACGCCGAATCCGTGCGCATCATCAATTGCCAGCCAAGCCTCATATTCCTCGCACAGGGTCAGCAATTGGTGCAGCGGTGCGATGTCGCCATCCATGCTGAACACACTATCGGTCACCACCAGCTTGTTTTTCGCTTTGCTCGCTGCCAACCGGCGACGCAAACTTGAGATTCCACCGTGTGGATAGGTCTGCACCTTGGCACGCGAAAGGCGTGCACCGTCTATCAGCGAGGCATGATTGAGCACCTCCGAGAAAATCTCGCCTTCGGCGCCTCCCGCCAGCGCGGTTAGCATCGCCAGGTTCGCCATGTAGCCGGTACAAAAGGTCAGTGCCTCAACACTGTCAATACAAGGCGACATGAATTGTGCCAGCCGGTCTTCGAGCAGGGCATGCGCTTGTGAATGACCGCTGATCAGGTGCGAGGCGCCGCTGCCTGCCCCATAGCGCAAGGCGCCTTCGCGCAGCGCCTGCACGATGCGCGGATGTGAGGCCAGGCCGAGATAGTCGTTGCTACAGAAGGCCAGCATCTTGCGGCCATCGACGGTCACATGCGCCGCGCACGGTGTCTCGGCGATGCGCCGCCTGCGCCGCAGATTTTGCGCATCGAGCTGGGCCAGTTGCCGTTCCAGCGAAGCCAGCAGTTCCATCACTTTTCTCCCATGACGGTATAGAACCAGTGTTCGCACGCGAAAAAAATTGCTGGTTTCATGTTCCCTGCATATCTAAGCCGGCACGAGATGGCACTCGTCCTGCACAGCGATTGTTAAGCTTGACAAGCTTCGATAGACCGCATTTTTGCTCCAGCGGGGCTTGTCTTCTACCAGGCGGATGTTCGGGAAATGTCGTATCAAGGCGGAAAATGCGATTTCGGTTTCGAGATATGTCAGGGCTGCACCGATACATACATGGGAACCATGGCCGAATGACAGGTGGCAACCATCATTGCGTTGGATGTCGAATCTTTCCGGGTCTCGAAATTTTTTCGGATCACGGTTCGCCGCGCCAATAAGCGGAATCACGAGATCTCCTCTTCGCAGCGTCTTTCCATGCAAGTTAACTTCATGACGCACTCTCCTTCCCGTGTATTGCACCGGGCTGTCATAGCGCAGCAACTCCTTTATTGCTGGGTACATGAGGGACGGAACTTCCTGAAGCAACTTCCATTGCCGAGGGTTGCGCAAGAACGTATACAACCCGACTCCCAGCAGGTTGCGTGTTGTCTCATATCCGGCGAAAAGTAACGTACAGCATTGCGCGAGCAGTTCCTTGGTCGTCAGCACTTGGCCCTGAGCTTCCGCGGCAATCAGGGCGCTGACAAGGTCTTCTGCGGGGCGCTCCCTTTTTTCCGCAATCAGTTCCTGGAAGTAGTCAGCAAGTGAAAGCAATCCGTCTTGCGCTTCAAGCGCAAATTCCAGCGATGGTGTTGGCGCGCCGATAAATCGGGCAAGCTGCTCTGACCATTGATAAAAGCGCGCACGGTCCGACTCTGGCACGCCGAGCATTCTGGTAATGATGGTTGTGGGTAGTTGACGGGCGAAAGATTCGACAAAATCCGTTTGTTCGTCCGTCTCCATTTTATTGATCAAGGCCTCGACGGCATCAGTAATCATTGGCCTTAACAATCGAACTAATGCAGGTTTGAACGCCGCATTGGTGGCCTTGCGCAAGCGTGCATGTTGTCTCCCATCGAGAAACAATAAAGACCGGCAGAATATTTTCTTGAAACGGCGAAGTTGATTGCCCGTTCCTTGATCACCGCTATTGGCCCATCCTCCAGCACGCAGACAAGAAAAGTTTGGTGAAGAGAGCGCATAGGAAACATCTTCATAATCTGTCAACAACCAGGCGCCACCACAGAATTCTTCGCTCCAGTGAACTGGACCGTTTTCCCGTAACGCCTCATAGCAAGGGTATGGATTCTCAAAGAAATTGGCGGTGAGCAATTGAGTCATGGTCAAACCTCTGTCAGCTACCCAAGCCAGCCTGGCTTGCGCTTTTCGAGGAAGGATTGCACCCCTTCCTTGCCCTCTTCCGAACTCCGGATGTCGGCAATGCGCTTGGCCGTATCGGCGATCAGTCGTTCGTCCAGCAGCTGGCCGGCGACATCCTGCACCAAGCGCTTGGCCTCCCTTACTGCGTTCGGGCTGTTCATCACAAGCGTTTTCAAGATGTCAGCGACCACGGTGTCGAGCGTGCCGGCATCGGCCAGCACATGGATGAAACCGATACGTTGCGCCTCCAGTGCGGAGAATCGCTCCGCTGTGAGGAAGTAGCGGCGCGCGGCGTTTTCACCCATGGCCTTGATGACGTAAGGCGAGATTGTCGCGGGAATCAAGCCGAGCCTAACCTCGCTGAGGCAGAAATTCGCTGCTTCGCTAGCGACTATGACGTCACAGGCAGCAACAAGTCCCATACCGCCGGCATAGCAATCGCCATGAACCTTGGCCACAACCGCTTTGGGGCAGCGATAGATGGTGCTCAACATTGTTGCAAGCTGCATCGCGTCGGCGCGGTTTTCCTCATGGGTGTAGCCGGCCATCTTTTTCATCCAGTTAAGGTCGGCGCCGGCGCAAAATGCAGGGCCATTTGCGGCAAGAACGATGACACGTACCTCTGCGTCGTTGCCGAGTTCACTGAACGCCTGGGTCAGTTCCGCAATCGTGGTTTCATTGAAGGCGTTGCGCAGCTCGGGCCGATTCAGGGTTACGGTGGCTACGCCCGCGTCTTTCTTCAGTTCCAGTGTCTGCCAGTTCATCTGCGTTCTCCCATGATCACATGCGGAACACGCCGAACTTCGTGTCCTTGATCTCGGCGTTCAATGTGGCTGACAAGCCCAGACCCAGCACCATGCGCGTATCGGCCGGATCGATGACGCCGTCATCCCACAGGCGGGCCGATGCGTAATACGGATGGCCCTGGTGCTCGTACTGCTCGCGGATCGGCGCCTTGAAGGCTTCCTCTTCCTCCGCGCTCCAGCTGCCGCCCTTGGCTTCGATGCCGTCACGCTTGACGGTGGCCAGCACGCTGGCTGCCTGTTCACCGCCCATCACCGAGATGCGCGCATTCGGCCACATCCACAGGAAGCGTGGTGAATAGGCACGTCCACACATGCCATAGTTGCCGGCACCGAAACTGCCGCCGATGATCACGGTGAACTTGGGTACCGCCGCGGTGGCAACCGCGGTCACCATCTTCGCGCCATTGCGGGCAATCCCCTCGTTCTCGTACTTGCGGCCGACCATGAAGCCGGTGATGTTCTGCAGAAACACCAGCGGAATCTTGCGCTGGCAGCATAGCTCGATGAAATGCGAGCCCTTGAGTGCCGATTCCGAGAACAGGATGCCGTTGTTGGCGATGATGCCGACCGGCATGCCGAAGATATGCGCGAAGCCACATACCAGTGTGGTGCCGTAGCGTGCCTTGAATTCATCGAATTCGCTGCCGTCGACGACACGTGCGATGACTTCGCGCACGTCGAAGGGTTTGCGGGTATCGGTCGGGATCACGCCGTACAGCTCATGCGGGTCGTACTTCGGCGGCACCGGCTCGCGCAGCACGAGCTGCTGCGGCTTCTTGCGGTTGAGGTTGGAAACGATGGTGCGCGCGATCGACAGCGCATGCATGTCGTTCTGCGCCAAATGGTCGACCACGCCGGAAAGCCGGGTGTGCACATCGCCGCCGCCAAGGTCCTCCGCACTCACCACTTCACCGGTCGCAGCCTTCACCAGCGGCGGACCGCCGAGGAAGATCGTGCCTTGTTCCTTCACGATGATCGATTCATCGCTGATCGCCGGTACGTAGGCGCCACCGGCAGTGCACGATCCCATCACCACGGCGATCTGCGGGATGCCCTTGGCCGACATGTTGGCCTGGTTGTAGAAAATGCGGCCGAAGTGGTTACGATCCGGGAACACGTCGTCCTGGTTGGGTAGGTTGGCGCCACCTGAATCAACCAAATAGATGCAGGGCAGGTTGTTCTGGTCGGCGATCTCCTGTGCGCGCAAGTGCTTCTTCACCGTCATCGGGTAATAGGTACCGCCCTTGACCGTCGCATCGTTGCAGACAATCACGCATTCCTGGCCGGCGACGCGCCCGATGCCGGTGACGATGCCGGCGGAAGGCGCAGCATCGTCATACATGTCGTACGCGGCAAGCTGCGACAGTTCGAGGAAGGGTGTCCCCGGATCGAGCAGCATCTGCACGCGGTCGCGCGGCAGCAGCTTGCCGCGCGAAGTGTGCTTCTTGCGCGCGTCTTCCCCGCCGCCCTGCGCGATCTTTGCGATCTTTTCCTTCAGGTCTGCAACCAGTGCCTGCATGGTTGTGGCATTGCTCCGGAAGTCGTCCGCCCGGGTATTCAGTTTGGTGGTCAATACAGTCACAGAGCGCTCCCGTTATTTCGTCTCGGCAAACAGCTCGCGCCCGATCAGCATGCGGCGAATCTCGCTCGTCCCTGCACCGATCTCATACAGCTTCGCATCGCGCCACAGACGCCCCACCGGGTATTCGTTGATATAGCCGTTGCCGCCCAGCGCCTGGATCGCCTCGCCGGCCATCCACGTCGCCTTCTCGGCGGAGTACAGGATCGCACCGGCCGCATCCTTGCGCAGCGCGCGCACCTGCTCGGGCGACTTCGCGCGGTCGCAGGCCTGGCCGACGGCGTACACATAGGCCTTGCAGGCCATCATGGTCGAATACATGTCGGCGAGCTTGCCCTGCATCAGCTGGAATTCGCCGATCGGCTGGCCGAACTGCTTGCGGTCGTGGACGTAAGGCACGACCGCGTCCATGCAGGCCTGCATGATGCCGAGCGGGCCGCCGGACAGCACGGTGCGTTCGAAGTCGAGGCCGGACATCAGCACGTTGACGCCCTTGCCGAGGCCGCCGAGGACGTTTTCCGCCGGCACTTCGCAGTCTTCAAAGACGAGCTCGCCGGTGTGCGAGCCGCGCATGCCGAGCTTGTCGAGTTTCTGCGCGACGGAGAAGCCCTTGAATCCCTTCTCGATCAGGAAGGCGGTCATGCCGCGCGGGCCGGCTTCGATGTCGTTCTTGGCATAGACCACCAGCACGTCGGCGTCGGGGCCGTTGGTGATCCACATCTTGGTGCCGTTGAGCACCCAGCGGTCGCCCTTGAAGTCGGCGCGCAGCTTCATGCTGACCACGTCGGAGCCGGCGTTCGGCTCGGACATCGCGAGCGCGCCGACGTGTTCGCCGGAGATCAGCTTGGGCAGGTATTTCTTCTTCTGCTCTTCGGTGCCGTTGCGCTTGATCTGGTTGACGCACAGGTTGGAGTGGGCGCCGTAGGACAGGCCGACCGAAGCGGAGGCGCGGGAAATCTCTTCCATCGCGACGATATGCGCGAGGTAGCCCATGTCGGTGCCGCCGTATTCCTCGCCAACAGTGATGCCGAGCAGGCCGAGCTCGCCCATCTTCTTCCACAAGTCCATCGAGAACTGGTCGCTGCGGTCGATTTCGGCGGCGCGCGGCGCGATCTCCGCCTGCGCAAACTGCTGCACGGTTTCGCGCAGCGCGGCGATGTCTTCGCCATGGTCAAAGGTCAAGCCGGGCAAATGGATCATGTTCTTGTCATCTTCAAAAGTGTCGTCAACAAATCAGGAAAGAATGACGTTTACGTAAACGTCAGTCTTGACCCCAAAAAAATTCAAATTGCACGAATAGCGCAGCACGCAGCCGCCGGCCTCGCCGCATCATGGTGAGAGGGAAAGGCGCGAACGGCCTGTTCATATCGTTCATGCAGGTGCTTGGGCGACGAGACCGTCATCCCGAGATCGCGCAGCAAGCCGTCGTGAAGGCCGTAGATCCAGCCATGCACCGACAGCGGCTTACCCTTCTGCCACGCCGCCTGCACGATGGAGGTTCGGCAGATATTGGCGACTTGTTCGATCACGTTCAACTCGCACAGCCGGTCATGCGCGGCGCCGTGTCCTGCGCAACCGTCGAGCTGCGCACTATGGCGATCGCGGACGTCATCGATGTGTCGCAGCCAGTTGTCGGCAAGGCCCGGGCGCCGGCCGCCCAGCGACAGTGCGACGCCGCCGCAACCGTAGTGCCCCACCACCATGATGTCCTCGACGCCGAGGACATCGACGGCGAACTCGATCACGGACAGGCAGTTCAAATCGGTATGCACAACCAGATTGGCGACGTTCCGGTGGACGAATACTTCGCCGGGGTCGAGCCCGATGATTTCATTGGCGGGCACGCGGCTGTCCGCGCACCCGATCCACAGGTACTTGGGCGACTGCTGCCTGGAAAGGCGAGCAAAAAATCCGGGATCGTCCGCCACCCGCCGCGCGGACCATGCCTGGTTGTTCAAGAAAAGTTTGTCAACACGTCCCATGACGGCTCCTGATTTTCCGTTCGCGGCCTAGAGGGTGTTATGAACTAGGGAAGGGGGCGCGTTCGGGCGAGAAGGGATGCAGTGCCAGGCGCGGCGCTTGCTCAGACTGGGCGTCTGAGCAAGCGTCGCAACAACGCGATGCGTCCCTTCTCGACCGAACCCGGAGGGCACCCCCGATAACCGGCCGCCTGCCGTGTTGCAGCTCCTTGCCGTGGAACCACCACGCCCGCGTCGCTGCGCCTTGCATTCGGCCGGTTCTCGGGGCTGCGCGCCCCCTTCCCTAGTTCATAACACCCTCTAATGCCGGGAATTGCTTCACATGGGAGACACGTTACCGCGGGTTGGGCGGGCCGTCTTGCGAAAACGTGCTGCGGCGGGAAGACTTGATCGCCTACTCGTCCAGGAAGCCCTGGATCAAGCGGTTGATCCGGTCCGGCTGCTCGTGGACGAGCCAGTGCGAACCTTCCGGAATCCGTTCCACTTTCACATCGTCGATGAGGTCCTCGATCCCCGCAATCAACGGATTGAGCAGCGCCACGTCGCTCTCGCCCCAGATCACGCGAACCGGAATACGGATGCGGAAATCCTCTGCGGCCAGCTGGAATTTCAGCGGGCCGGGATGGTCGGCGGTGGGTGGATGCAGCGGAGAGGCCCGGTAGTAATTGACGGCACCGGTCAGGCCGCGTGCCCAGCACGCGTGGTATTTGCGGCGCACCTCGGGGGTAAACCAGGGCATCGGGGTACGTCCCTTGGCATTCATGAATGCTTCGAGCAACGCGAAATCGTTGCGCGCGAGCACGGCTTCCGACCCTTCCGCGCGGAGCCAGTTCATGTACTCGCTTGCCGCTCTCTGGGCCGGGTCATGCATCAGGGCCTTCCAGAACAAATAAGGATGGGGCGAATTGATGTTGACCAGCTTGTACAGGTACTGCGGATGGGACAGTGCAAAATTCCAGGAGATCGCCCCACCCCAGTCATGCGCCACCATGACAAACCGACTGTATCCCAGATGTTCGGCGAACAGCCGCAGATCCTCGACAATATGCTTCGCCTTGTAGGACTCCAGGGCGTCCGGCATGGCCGACAGGTTAAAGCCGCGCAGGTCCGGGGCGACCGCGAAGTAGTCACGGCCGAAATGGCCGAGTTGTGCCTCCCACTCGTACCAGAACTCCGGGAAGCCGTGCACGAATAGCAGCAGCGGCTTGCCGGGCGTTCCCGACGACGCGTAATGAAGGCGCATCCCGTTTGGAAGTGCGGCAAACTGGCCGCTTTGAATTGTGATGGGCATGATCAAAGAGCGCCGCTTCTGCGGCGCATGATGTCAGTAGTCGAGGGTGCCGGTGATCGGAACAAACTTCCCGCCCTTCACCTGCGTCAGGATCGCCGACCGGCTGCCAAGGCGTTCGTTAGGACCATAAGAGACAGGCGTGGCGGCAAATACCGTCTTGAAGTTTTTGACTTGCTCCAGCCCCTTCGCCAGGGTGTCCGGCGTCAGCGTCTTGCCGGCGTTGCGCGCGCCCTCCGCGAACACGGACATGGCCAGGTAGCCGTAGACAATGCCATCATCCGGTTCCTTGTTGAACTTGTCCTTGTAACGCTTGACCACTGCCTGCAGTTGCGGGGTCTGTTCCTGCGTCCGGATCGGGAGGTATTGGGCCATCGCATACAAGCCCTCCGCGGCCTCGCCGGCGATCTTGATCACGGTCTCATACATGCCGGCCTGGCTGACCATCATGTCCACCGGCCACCCCTGCTTGCGTGCTTCCATCTTGGCGCTCGCGGTTTCGCGCACGATCGTACCCAGTACCACTACGTCAACATTCGCGGCCTTTAGCCGGCTGATCTGTGACGAGAAGTCGACCTCGCCGCGCTTGTAGCTTGCCCGCTCGGCGACGGCCATGCCGTGAACTTTCAGCTGTTCCTCGACCGCGCGCAGCACGTTCTGGCCGGTTTCATCGTCCTGGTACAAGACGCCGAACTTTTTCTTGCCCATTTTCTCGACCGCGTACTTCGTCATCGCCCTTACCTGTTCGCCATAGGGAACCGCCAGGCCGAACTTGAGTTTGTGAAACGGCTTGTACGTGAAGTCGGCCGGCGTCCCGGCGAACAGCAGCGGAACATCCTGTTCCAATGCAATATTCATTGATGCCTGCACCGGCGCCGAGCCCAGCGGGGCGATCAGTGCGAACACCTTGTCCTGGTTGACCAGTTTCTGGGTCGCCAGGACTGCCTTTTTCGGGTCGAAGCCGGAATCCTCGACGATCAGCCTGATCTTGCGGCCGTGGATGCCGCCCGCCGCATTGATGTCGTCGGCGGCCAGCTGCAGCCCGTCCCTCAAATAGCTGCCGATCGAGCTGATCGGGCCGCTGAGATCCTGGTGGGTGCCGAGGACGATTTCGGTATTCGTGACGCCCTGGACGGACTGCGCCTGCGCGATCGGCAACAGGGCGCCGGCAGCGACCAGCGCCACCATGGCCTTTCCAAGATAGGCCTTCCATGTGAAGTTCATTTGTCTCGTCTCCTAGAGGTTTTTATGCGTGAACCGATGACGCTTGCCGTTGCTATAGCGCCAGCACTCATGCGGAGCGCGTATTTCCAGCAGGGAAAGACGGTCTTTTCGCATGATGGAATTCAATGTAGAGCCGACGGCAAAGCGGGTCTTGTGAAATCTGGCTATTTCGCCGGCTCTAGCGGTATTTCTTGAGTTCGAGCTTCCCGATCTGGTTGCGATGGACTTCGTCTGGGCCGTCGGCAATGCGCAGCAGCCGGGCGGTGGCATAGGCGGCCGCCAGTCCGAAGTCATTTGTCACCCCGGCCCCGCCGAAAGCCTGGATTGCCCAGTCGATGACCTTGCACGCCATGTTCGGCGCCGCGACCTTGATCATGGCGATCTGTGCCTTGGCGACCTTGTTGCCCACGGTGTCCATCATGTGGGCAGTATGCAGCGTCAGCAGGCGCGCCTGGTCGATCAGGATGCGGGATTCAGCGATGCGCTCCAGGGTCACGGTCTGTTCCGAAACGGGTTTGCCGAAGGCGGTACGTCCCATCGTCCGGCGGCACATCTTTTCCAGCATGCGCTCGGCCAGCCCGATCAGGCGCATGCAGTGGTGGATGCGGCCGGGCCCGAGACGGCCCTGCGCAATCTCGAATCCGCGCCCTTCCCCGAGCAGGATGTTCGACGCCGGAACCCGGACATTCTCGAACAGGACTTCGGCCGCGCGATCAGGCACGCCGTAGAAGCCGAACACGGGCAACGGCCGTACGACGGTGACGCCGGGCGTATCCTTGGGCACGAGGATCATCGACTGCTGGAGATAGCGGTTGGCATTGTCGGGATCGGTCTTCCCCATGAAAATCATGATGTTGCAGCGCGGGTCGGTGGCGCCGGTCGTGAACCATTTGCGACCGTTGATGACGTACTCCTCCCCGTCACGCACGATCGACGATTCGATATTGGTGGCGTCGCTGGAGGCGACGCCCGGTTCGGTCATGGCGAAGGCCGAGCGCGCCTTGCCTTCGAGCAGCGGCACCAGCCATTTCTCCTGCTGTTCAGGCGTGCCGTAACGCGCCAGCACCTCCATGTTTCCGGTGTCGGGCGCCGAACAGTTGAAGACCTCCGGCGCGAGGTGGGAGCGCCCCATGATTTCGCACAGCGGCGCGTATTCGAGATTGCTCAAGCTCGCGCCATATTTCGATTCGGGCAGGAACAGGTTCCACAGACCGGCCGCTCTCGCTTTCGGCTTCAGCTCTTCCACGACGGGCTGGACCGCCCACGGCCCGCCCTCGTTCGATTCCTTGTAATAGCGCTCCTCGTTCGGGTAGATGTGCTCGTCCATGAAGCTGTTCAGCCGCTTCTGCAGGTCCCGTACCTTCGCCGATGGTGTCAAGTGATCCATGATTGTCCTTATATCGTCTTTGCTGCGTTGAATTGTTCGGTTGACCGCGCCGTGACGCGGCCCTGCCGGACCGCATTCAGGAATACGTTCCCTGCACCTGATTCCATGCAAGCTCCGCGATGCGGCGGCCGCGCGTGCCTGTCTCCATCGCTTCGGCACTGGCCGCGGTGCCGTCCATCGCGCGGCGCAGGATGCCCTGCAGGATCGCCGCGAGGCGGAACATGCTGTATGCCAGATAGAAATTCCACTCGTGCTGCGGCACCGGCGGGCATCCTGTCCGCTCGCAATACCGCCGCACATACTCCGCCTCTGATGGAATGCCCAGCGAAGCCAGGTCGTGTTCCGCCATGCCCCGGAACTCGTCGGAGCGCAGCCGCCAGGGCAGCGCGTGATAGGCAAAGTCCGCGAGCGGATGGCCGAGGGTGGAGAGTTCCCAGTCCAGGATCGCAAGGACGCGCGGCTCGGTCGGATGGAAGATCATGTTGTCCAGCCTGAGGTCGCCATGGACGATGCTTGTTTCATCGGACGCCGGAATGTGCGCCGGCAGCCAGTCGATGAGGCGCTCCATGGATTCGAGCCGCTCGGTTTCCGACGCCCGGTACTGTTTCGTCCAGCGCGCAATCTGGCGCTCGAAGTAATTGCCTGGCTTGCCGAAGTCGCCCAGCCTCACGGCCTGGTGGTCAACCTTGTGCAGAGCGGCAACTACACGGTTGACGTCGTCGTAAATAGCGGCGCGTTCCGCTGGCGTCATTCCGGGCAGGGCCGGATCCCACAGAATCCGGCCGTCGACATATTCCATGATGTAGAACGGTGTGCCGATGACGTCCACGTCTTCGCACAGGCAGAACGTCCGCGCGACCGGGACATCGGTTGCGGACAGCGCCGTGATGACGCGGTATTCGCGCTCAACGGCGTGCGCCGACGGCAGCAGATGTCCTGCCGGTTTTTTCCGCAAGACATAGCGCTGCACGCCGGCGGAAAGAAGATAGGTGGGATTCGATTGCCCTCCCTTGAAGCGCTGCGCCTCCAGCGTTCCCCCGAACCCGGAGACGTGCTCGCCCATGTACGACGCGAGTCGGGCGGTATCGAGTTCTTGCCCGCCGGATGCGGGTGCCATGCTGCGGTCGTTGTTCATGCGTGCACTCCCTCGCAATCCAGTCAGGAAACCAGGTAGCCGCCGTCGACATTCAGACAGGCGCCGGTGGTGTAGCTTGCGGCGTCGGACGCCAGGAAGGCAACGGCGCCCGCCATTTCCTCCGGACGGGCGACACGGCGCAGCGGGACGCGGGGCAGGTACTGGTCGAGCATCGCTTCGTCCTGCACCAGCGCGGCAGCGAACTTCGTGTCGGTGATGCCGGGCAGGACCGCGTTGACGCGGATACCCATTTCCGCGCACTCCGCGGCGAACACCTTGGTCATCGAAATCACGGCAGCCTTGGTGATGGAGTAAATGCCCTGGTTAGGCCCCGGTACGACACCGCTGATCGACGCCACGTTAACGACCGCGCCCTTTCCCAGCTTCGCCATCAGCCGCACTGCCTTGCTCGTGGTGAAGAAGTAGCCGCGGATGTTGACGTCGATAGTTTTCTGGAAGGCCGACGGATCGGTATCGACAACATGACCAAAGTAGGGATTGGCTGCTGCGTTGTTGACCAATATGTCGAGCCGGCCGTGCGCATCCTCGATCCGTCGCAATGTCGATTCGATCTGCTCTAGGTCGCCAATATGGCAGGACAGCGCCTCGGCGCTGCCGCCGGTATCCCGGACCTTGTCCACCACCTCCTTGCATGCCTCGGCTTTGCGGCTGCTTACCACAACATGGGCGCCACGAGCGGCAAGCGCTGTCGCAATTGCTTCACCGATGCCGCGGCTGCCGCCGGTGACCAGGGCGATGCGGCCGTCGAGGCGATGAGTAAGGTCAGTATTCATCACAAGTCGTCTCCTGTTTAACGGTAGGTGATCACGTTGCTGCGCCCGGTGATGTCGAGATGGGCCACGCTGTTGAAATAGCTCAGGCTGAGTCGTCCGGGCTGGAAGAGCAGCTTGGTTACGGAGGCATTGCGCAACGAGAAATGCAGGTCGGCAATCCTGTCATCCGGAATACCAAGCAGGTGCTGGCAAATGGCGGCGATCGGGCCTCCCGAGGTAAAGACGATGGCACTCGTTCCCGATGCGCACTGCGCGGCCAAGGCAAGGATGGCGTCCACACAACGCGCCCGGAAGGCCGTCCAGGATTCCGCGTAATCGCCGTCGTGGCGCCCCGCGACCCAGCGCTCGAACGCCGCGGAAAAGATCCTCTGGAATGCGCGGCGCGGACCGTCGGGGTCCGTGGCCAGCACGGCATTCAATTCTTCGGGCCGCCGGAAGGCCGGCACGACCGCGCCAAGGATGTCGTGCTGGTCGTATTCATCGAACCCGCCATCGGGAAGGACGAGCGTGCCCTGTGCGCGTCCCACAGCCAGCGCCGGCAGGCATTCCTCCGCGGTCTGCCGGTGACGACGCAGCCGGCCGGTGGCAACGATGTCGAAACGCTGGCCGCTACGCGCCCACCATGCGCCAAGAAGGCGCGCCTGCTCCGCGCCGAGGGCAGACAATTCGTCATAATTCGCCACCCCAAGCGAAGCCTGCCCATGCCGTACCAGAAAGATCTTTGCCATGTCGCTGTCCATGCCGGGAGGTGTGTCCATACATCACGGCACACCACAGATTCGATGTCGGCCATTTAAACAAATCGTCCGACAATATTCAATAGATCGTCAGACGATTTTGTGATATTTTTGAAAAATGGCCGAAATAGCCGATTGACACAAGACACAACACCAAGGCATCGCCCATGCGCACCGACAAGCAAGCAGACAAGTCAAACGAGCACCCTTCCTCCGCCGCCAGCACAAGCACCCGGATTGCCGATGCAATCAGCAAACGCATCCTCCGGCGCCAGTACCAGATCGGGCAGCGGCTGGTCGAGCCGGATCTGATGCGTGACTTCGGCATCGGCCGCAGCACCGTTCGTGAAGCATTGAAAATTCTTGCTGCCAGTGGGGTCATCGAACTAATCCACAATCGCGGCGCGGTGATCAGGTCCTTGGGGGCGGAAGATGCACAGGATCTTTTGCAAGTTCTTGAGATGCTGTCTGGGCTTGCCGCGCGACTGGCCGCCGAAAAAATTAAACACGGCAATAACCGGCGGCGGTTTGAGGCGGCTGCAAAGCCGTTGACGGACTGTGACATGTCCGACGATCTTGACCGCATCCTAGATCAGCGCGCCAGGTACTATCAGGTTATGTTCGACATCGCCGGTAATAAGGAACTCAACCGGGTCATGCCCTTGCCCCGCGTCCATCTGTTCCGCACCCAGTTTTATGCGTTCCTGACCAAGAACGATGTCAAGGCAATGATCGTCGAATATCGCGGCATCACCGACGCCATTCTGGCGGGCGAGCCTACGAAAGCAGAAGCAAGGATGCGGCGTCACATCCAGAAGACGGCAGAACGTACTCTTCCCCGCTATCCATCCACCGGTCCCGATTAGCACGAAACGGGAGAGGCGCCTGGCCTTGCCCAGGCGCCTCTCACTACTGTGCAGCTGTTCTGCCCAATTAATGTCGAAAACCGCGTAATAAAGTCGAAAACTTGGCAACAAAATCGAGATCTGCCGAAGACTTCCTGTCCGACTTCCTCAGTCGACGAGCCACCACTCCCTACATTCCAATGTGCGAAGACGAGCATGGCGTCAATCAAGCGCTGGCGGGTAGCAGCCTCATCAAAGGTGAGTTGATCCGCAGCAGCATTACCATTTTCGGCCAACTGCAACAGTTCGTCTGCAGACCGCTTAACAGCTATCCCACGGAAAATTTGCTGGCCAGCAGAAGTCAGACATTCCTGAACGACGGGACGCGCTTCTCGATGAACGCCCTCATGCCTTCTGCGCAATCTTCGAGGTTAAAAACCGAATGAAATGCGCGCCTTTCAAAAAGCAGTCCCTCATTCAGGCTGCTTTCAAATGCGCGGTTCACCGACTCCTTGATCATCATTGCCACAGGTAGCGAGAACCCGGCGATCATTTGCGCGACCTTCATTGTTTCAGCGAGTAACTGGTCGGCCGGGAAGATTCGTGCAACTAACCCGGCTCTTTCTGCCTCGATGGAATCCATGGTTCGAGCGGTCAGGCACAAGTCCATCGCCTTGGACTTGCCAACGGCCCGTGGCAGGCGCTGAGTTCCGCCGGCCCCCGGCAGCAGGCCCAGCTTGATCTCGGGTTGGCCAAACTTGGCTGTATCGGCTGCAAAGATCATGTCGCACATCATGGCCAATTCGCAGCCGCCACCTAGAGCGAATCCCGATACTGCCGCAATAACCGGCTTTCTGCAGCTCTTGACCCTTTCCCAGTTGCGGGTGATGTAGTCGCCCTTGTAGGCGTCCATGTAGCTCAAGCCACGCATGGCCGGCACGTCGGCTCCGGCTGCGAACGCTTTCTCCGAACCAGTGATGACGATGCAGCCGATCCCCTCATCGGATTCGAAGTCGCCAAGCGCCGCAGCTAGCTCGTCCATCAGCGCGTCATTCAGGGCATTCAGCTGCTTGGGGCGGTTCAACTTCACCAGGCCCACGTTGCTATGTGTTTCGACGAGGATATTTTCATAGTTCATTGGTTATGACTCCACAATGATATGGGAATTAAACGTGCCGCACCCGCGTGTAATACGTAATCGACTCCACGCCCGAGTCGTCGGCGGCCGAAAACATGTTTTTGCACTCTGATCAGATCGGCAGTTGCATCGGCCGCGACCAAGTCCGAGCGAGCCAGGCTCACGACGACGAGTCTTTAGAGCATCTCAATAGCCATTGCAGTCGCCTCGCCTCCCCCAATGCACAAGCTCGCGATGCCACGCTTTCCACCAGTCTTCTTCAGCGCCCCAAGCAGGGTCACCAGGATGCGGGCGCCGGAAGCGCCGATCGGGTGGCCAAGCGCACAAGCGCCGCCATGGATGTTGACCTTACTGTGGTCGAGTTCGAGGTCGTGCATGGCTGCCATCGTTACAACAGCGAACGCTTCATTGATTTCCCAAAGGTCGACATCCGCTACTGTCCAGCCGGCCTTGGCCAGCATCTTTTGAATAGCGCCGACCGGCGCAGTCGGGAAGAGCTTGGGTTCATGGGCATGGGTGGCATGTCCGACGATGACAGCGAGCGGCTTGACGCGCAGCCTTGCTGCAGTCGAGCTGCGCATCAACACGAGTGCTGCTGCACCATCGGAGATGGAGCTTGAATTTGCAGGTGTAACGGTGCCGTCCCTTCTGAACGCTGGCTTTAGGCTTGTAATTTTGTCCACCTGAGCCTTAGGGGGCTGCTCGTCGTGCTCGACCAATAAGTCACCCTTCCGGGTGGGGACAGTGACCGGAGCGATTTCCCATGCAAAAGCGCCGGACTTGATTGCTTCCTGAGCACGAGTTGTGGATGAAATCGCATACGCGTCTTGGTCCTGGCGGGTGAATCCATAGCTGCCCGCACAGTCCTCAGCAAAGGTTCCCATCAGGCGTCCTCGGTCAAAGTAGGCATCCTCAAGGCCATCGAAGAACATGTGGTCGAGAATCTGGCCGTGTCCCAGCCGGAAGCCGCCTCGTGCCTTGGGGACGAAGAATGGAGCGTTCGTCATCGATTCCATACCACCAGCCACCATGACTTCGTTAGTTCCGGCCAATAACAGGTCGTGCGCCACCATGGTGGCTTTCATTCCCGAGCCACATACCTTGCTAACAGTGGAGCAGCCGACCGACAACGGTAAGCCTGCGTGGATGGATGCCTGACGCGCCGGTGCTTGACCGAGGCCGGCAGGAAGTACACAGCCGAGGACGAGCTCTTGTACTTGTTCGCCTGAGATGCCGGCTCGCTCGACGGCGGCCTTTACAGCAACACCTCCCAGTTGCGGCGCGGTGAGGTTGGAAAAATCACCTTGAAAACCTCCGATGGGTGTGCGGGCAACGGAGGCAATGACAATCGGATCTTGGTTCATAGCTTGTTCGATAGGTATTGGGCGAGCTTACTTGGCCGCCATCCGGATGGCGCCATCAAGGCGAATAACTTCGCCGTTCAGGTATTGGTTAGTAAAGATGTGAGCCACCAGGGATGCGTACTCTGCGGGCTTTCCCATCCGTGACGGAAAGGGGACCATCTTGCCAAGGGAATCTTGGACTTCGGGCGGCATACCTAGCAGCATTGGCGTTTCCATAATTCCAGGGGCAATTGTCATGACGCGAATACCCGAGCGAGAAAGCTCTCGTGCAATGGGCAAGGTCATTGAGACGACACCACCTTTAGATGCTGCATACGCGGCTTGACCGAGCTGGCCATCGAAGGCTGCGACGGAGGCGGTGTTGACGATGGCCCCGCGCTCGCCGAATGCATCAGGCTCGGAGGCACACATGATCTCAGCAGCCAAGCGGATCATGTTGAAGCTGCCAATCAGGTTAACATTGACGGTGCGTGCAAAGGATTCGAGTTTATGAGCTCCGTCGCGGCCGACTACTTTTTCGGCCGGCGCAACGCCGGCGCAATTTACCAAACCGCGAAGGGTACCCATCTCAACAGCGGCAGCAAAAGCGTTCCTGGCGCTCGCTTCGCTAGTCACATCAGTGCTAACGAACCGTGCTTTGCTCCCGAGTTGCTCCGCAAGGGCTCTGCCCGCGTCTTCGTTGACATCCGCCAACACGACACGGCCCCCAAGTTCCGTCAACAGGCGGGCGGTAGCTGCTCCCAAACCGGAACCGCCTCCTGTGATCAAAAATACATTGTTCTCAATCTGCATGAATTTCTTTCTCTCTCTAAGATCGCTGTCGGCACTACCATCGAAAGACGCCGCAGTTCCACATTCACTTGCGCTCGCTTTTACTTCTTATAGATCCCGCATGCGACAGTAAGCTCGCCGAGCTTTTCAACGTACGTGGATTTCGACTCGATCGCCTTTGTCACGGGATTTGGCCACTTGTAATCCACCCACCCACTTCCATTTTTCTGAGCGGTGTCGACAAGCGTCTTGATGAACGGTTTTCCGTCCGCATCCTTGAGATCAATCAGCGGCTTGCCAATCAGTTTCGGATTTGCGCCATGCGAAACCATCACTCCCTTTGCGTCAATAACCGCTATATACATGTCACGATCAACAAAGGGTCCGGACGGATCGTTAAACTGTTTGAATGCTTCATCTTTTCCGACTTTTCCTACAAGCGCCACGGCGCGCTTTACCATGGCGGCGGCTTCCTCCGGCGTTCCCGTTCCAGCCGCATGTGACGCCCCCGACTGTCCAAACAGAAATAATGTGATGGCAAAAAGTTTCAGCATGATCTTCATTTGGCGCTCCTTAAGTTAAGTTGATACGTGCTATCGCTGCTAAATCTGAACGGCTGGTCTTAATGCATCAATTCACCTCTTTGTAACGTTGCTCATGTTCTCTTCCTTCGCAGCCCTTGGGCCCAGTGCCTCAAGTAGCCGAATACTTCGTCGCACATTGGACTCGTAGTGGTCGCCATTGCTGGTGGAACTGGCTGCGTGAAATCGGTTGGCCTAGACGTCACGCCGCAAGGCATCCAGCAGATATTCCCACTCCGAGGGAAGCAAGGCATTCAAGTCCATGTTCATAGAATCCTCTGCTGGCGGGATTGCCGCGATAGGTTGCAACCCGTTGATCCTATGCCTCGACTTCGACGAGGAGGTCCCGGGCGTTGACGACTTCACCTGGCTTCACCAATACACGCTTTACCAAGGAATCGCGTTCGGCACGAATCATGGTTTCCATCTTCATCGCCTCGATCGATACCAGCGGATCGCCCTTGGCCACCTTCTGACCCGGCTTCACCGCCAGCGTCACGATCATGCCCGGCATCGGCGCTCCGACGTGGTTCGCGTTGCCGTCTTGCGCACGCGGATGCGTGACCAGCTTGACGGCGCCAACCTTGTCGATGCGTACCATGCGCGCCTGGCCGTTGAGCTCGAAGAACAGTTTGCTCTGGCCTTCCTCCTCCAGCTCGGTACGGCCCTGCAGGCGCACCACCAGCGTCTTGCCCTGGTCGATGTCCACCGAGATTTCCTGGCCTTCCTTCATGCCGTAGAAGAAGGCCGGCGTCGGCAGGACGCTCACATCACCGTAATTGCGGCGATGCTCCGCATAGTCGCGGAAGACTTTCGGATACATCAGGTAGGACGCCGCCTCCTGCTCGGAGATCGAGCGGCCGACCGCCTTTTCCGCGTCTTCCTTTGCTTTGGTCAGGTCCACCGGCGGCAGGTTCGCGCCCGGGCGTCCGACCATGGGGGCGCCACCCTTAAGCACCTTGCGTTCGAGTTCTTTCGGGAAGCCGTCCGGCGGGAAGCCGAGCTCGCCCTTGAACAGCGAGATCACCGATTCAGGGAAGGCAACTTCCTTGTCCAGATTGAGCACGTCCTCGGGCGTGAGGTCGTTGGCAACCATAAACAGTGCCATGTCACCGACAACCTTCGACGTCGGCGTCACCTTCACGATATCGCCGAACAATTGGTTGACATCGGCATAAGCCTGCGCGACTTCCGTCCAGCGGTGGTCGATGCCCATCGCACGCGCCTGTTCGCGCAGGTTGGTGTACTGGCCGCCCGGCATTTCATGGCGGTACACATCCGACGTTCCAGAGCGCATGTCCGCCTCGAACGGTTCGTACTGACGGCGCACGCCTTCCCAGTATTGCGAGATGGCAAACATCGCCTGCTTGTCCATCTTCGGATCGCGTGCCGTACCTTGCAGTGCGGCTGCAATGGAGCCAAGGTTCGGTTGCGAGGTCAGCCCGCTCATCGCATCCATCGCGCCGTCGACCGCGTCGCATCCGGCATCCACCGCTGCAAGCACGGACGCCGCAGCAATACCGCTCGTGTCGTGTGTATGGAAATGGATCGGCAGACCGACTTCTTCCTTCAGCGCCTTGACCAGTTCGCGTGCCGCATGCGGCTTGCACACGCCGGCCATGTCCTTGATGCCGAGGATGTTGACGCCGGCCTTTTCCAGTTCCCTGGCCATGTTCACGTAGTACTTCAGGCTGTACTTCGGACGCGACGGATCGAACGGGTCGCCGGTGTAGCAGATCGCGCCTTCGCACAGCGCGCCCGATTCGCGCACCGCATCGATCGCCACGCGCATGTTCTCCACCCAGTTGAGCGAATCGAACACGCGGAACAGGTCGACGCCGCCCCTGGCCGCCTGCTCGACGAAGTGTTTCACGACGTTGTCCGCATAGTTGGTGTAACCGACCGCATTGGAGGCGCGCAGCAGCATCTGGAACAGGATGTTGGGCACCTGCTCGCGCAGCAGCGAGAGGCGCTCCCAAGGATCTTCCTTCAGGAAACGCATCGCCACATCGAAGGTGGCGCCGCCCCAGCATTCCATCGAGAACAGGTTGGGCAGCATGCGCGCGTAATACGGCGCAATGGCACGCATGTCGGCGGTGCGCATACGGGTGGCGAACAACGACTGGTGCGCATCGCGCATCGTGGTGTCGGTCAGCAAGACCTGCGGCTGCTCCTTCATCCATTGCGCGAACTTCTCCGCGCCCAGTTCCTTGAACTTGTCGCGCGAGCCGGGCAGGATCGGTTCGAAGCGGTGCAGCGTGGGCAGGATCGGCGCCGGGAGGATGCCGTCGATACCCTGGCGTCCCTTCATCTCGGGATTGCCGTTGACCACCACGTCGCCGATGAAGCGCAGCAGACGCGTTGCGCGGTCGCGCCGCCTGGCGAACTGGAACAGTTCCGGCGTGGTGTCGATGAAGCGCGTGATGCACTGGCCCGACTTGAACTGTTCATGGTTGATGACGTTCTCGAGGAAGGGCAAATTGGTCGACACGCCGCGGATGCGGAACTCGCGCAGCGCGCGGTCCATGCGCGCAATCGCTTCATCCGAGGTCGGCGCCCACGCGGTGACCTTGACCAGCAGCGAGTCGTAGTACGGCGTGATCACCGCGCCGGAATAGGCGGTGCCGCCATCGAGACGCACGCCAAAGCCGGCCGCGCTGCGGTAGGCAACCAGTCGGCCATAGTCGGGCGTGAAGTTGTTCTCCGGATCTTCGGTGGTCACACGGCATTGCAGCGCATGGCCATTCAGGCGAATGTCATCCTGCGCGGGAATGCCGGCGCCATGTTCATCCTTCTCGCCGATGGCCATGCCTTCGGACACGCGGATCTGCGCCTTGACGATATCGATGCCGGTTACCTGTTCGGTGACGGTGTGCTCGACCTGGATGCGCGGATTGACTTCGATGAAGTAGAACTTGCTGGTGTCGGCATCCATCAGGAATTCGACGGTGCCGGCGTGGGTGTAATTGACCGCACGGCCGAGGCTCAGTGCCGCTTCGCACAATGCGGTCCGTGTTGCTTCGTCCAGGTATGGCGCCGGGGCGCGTTCGACCACCTTCTGGTTGCGGCGCTGTACCGAGCAGTCGCGCTCGAACAGGTGCACCAGGTTGCCATGGGTGTCGCCCATCAGCTGAACCTCGACATGGCGCGCGCGGCGCACCAACTTTTCGAGGTACATCTCGTCATTGCCGAACGCGGCCAGCGCTTCGCGGCGAGCCACTTCGAGCTGGCCCGGCAGCTCGGCTTCGGATTCGATGACGCGCATGCCGCGTCCGCCACCGCCCCAGCTTGCCTTGAGCATCAGCGGATAGCCGACCTCGGCTGCCATCTTCTTTGCCTGTTCGATGTCGTGCGGCAGTGCGCTGGTGGCCGGCACGACAGGCACACCGGCTGCGATCGCTGCGTTGCGCGCAGCGACCTTGTTGCCGAGCGTGCGCATGACGTCCGGCTGTGGGCCGATGAAGGTGATGCCGTTCTTCGCGCAGGCTTCCGCGAAGTCCGGATTCTCCGACAGGAAGCCGTAGCCGGGATGGATGGCATCGACGTGCGCTTCCTTGGCAATGCGGATGATGTCGTCGATGTCGAGGTAGGCGGCAATCGGCTTCTTGCCTTCGCCGACGAGGTAACTCTCGTCGGCCTTGAAGCGATGCAGCGCGAACCTGTCCTCATTGGCGTAGATGGCCACGGTACGGATGCCGAGTTCCGCCGCTGCCCGCATCACGCGGATGGCGATCTCGGAACGGTTCGCGACGAGGATTTTGCGAATTCTTGTCACTTCAAATGTCTTGAAATTCATTCAACTGTTTCAAATTCAGATTTCGTCATGCATCGTGCTCACTCGTACTTCCGTGCATCCTCGATTACCTTCCCATCGTTGGGCAGCGTGCCTCGTCCGACGAATTTCACATCGCCTCTCAGCTTGGTTACGTCTCGAATCGATTCAACGATGTGTCCTCCCGATGCCGGAGAAGGATCATCAACTTCGCAGTGCAACGTCATGATGTCGTTGCCTATCTCTCCGGTGACAACAAGGCGCGCCTTTAGGATTTCCCTGTGGCGTCGCACCACTTCGGCGACCTGTTCCGGATGCACAAACATCGCTCTTACCTTCGTGGTTTGGTCGGCGCGTCCCATCCAGCCCTTGATACGCGTGTTTGTGCGGCCACATGGAGAACGGTCTGGCAAAATTGCAGACATATCGCCAGTGCCAAAGCGGATCAATGGGTAGTCTGGGTTAAATGACGTCAGTACCACTTCACCCACTTCTCCTTCCGGTACTGGGTCTCCGGTGCCGGGCCTGACGATTTCCAAAACCAGGTCTTCGTCAAGCACCATCCCAGGATTAACTTCGCCATCGGTCTCGGTTTCATAGGCGATGTTCCCAACGTCCGCCGAGCCGTAAAACTGCAAGACATGTGGCACACCGTTGTCATGCAACCAAGTGCGCAAAGAAGGCGGCAAGGCCTCCGCGCCAACAAGCGCCCTACGCACACTTCCGATATCCGTGCCCAACTCTCGAGCCTTTTCGATGATTATTTTCAGGAACGATGGTGTGCCTATGTAAGCGTCGGGTTTGAGAGACGAGACGGCCTGCACCTGCAATTCCGTCTGACCAATCCCGGCCGGGATGACGGCACAGCCAAGTTTCGCTGCGCCTCCTTCCACCATAAAGGCAGCGGGAGTGAAATGGTAGGAAAAGCAGTTGTGAACAAGATGCCCCCGTCGAATGCCTAGCGCGCGCATCGGCCTTGCGAAGCGCCACCAATCCTCCGATCGTCCTTCCGGATCAAAGATTGGGCCCGGCGACATGAACACGTGCCGCAACTCCGGCGTCGGCGTCGTCGTCAACCCGCCAAATGGCGCATCCAAGACTTGCAGATCCTTCAAGTCCGACTTCCGCGTGACGGGCAGGCGCGCCAGGGACGTTCGCGACGTTATGTCACCGGCCGAGACACCGCTCAAGATCCGCGCCCACCCTGGGGCCGTTTGTGCCCGCGCGACCAATTGCGGCAGCCTCGTCAACATATCCCGTTCACGTTGTTCCGGGTCACGGGTCTCAAGTGGATCCAGCATTTCGTTCATGTTGCAATCCTTACTAGCGGTGGACACTGCTTGCTCCAATGTCGGGTGTTTCAAAAATTTTGGACAAAATCGGGCCCGTCGATAGCGCACGCGCTATCGTTATTGACTGTCTTTATGCTATGCGAGCCAGCGTTTGCGCCGGCGATAGAACTTCATGTCGCGGAAGCTCTTACGCCCTGCTCCGGAGACGCCAAGGTAGAACTCCTTGACGTCTTCGTTCGCCGCCAGCTCCTTGGCGTCACCTTCCATCACTACGCGCCCGTTCTCCAGGATGTAACCGAAGTCTGCATAGCGCAGCGCGACCATGGTGTTCTGCTCGGCGACGAGGAAGGAGACGTTCTCCTTGCTGTTGAGGTCCTTCACGATTTCGAAAATTTCTTCGACGATCTGCGGCGCCAAGCCCATCGACGGCTCGTCCAGCAGAATCATCGACGGCTTGGCCATTAGTGAACGGCCGATTGCACACATCTGCTGTTCACCGCCGGATGTGTAGCCCGCTTGGGATGTGCGACGCTGCTTGAGGCGAGGGAAATAGTGATACACCATCTCCAGCTGTTCCTTGAGCTGAGCACGAGAGAGCGTGCGCGTGTACGCGCCTGTCAACAGATTTTCCTCAACAGTCAAGTGGCCGAAGCAATGGCGCCCTTCCATGACTTGGGATAGACCCCGCTTGACGAGTTCATTCGGAGTAAGTTGATCGATACGCTCCCCCGCGAAGTCGATACTGCCCTTGGTGACATCACCGCGTTCCCCTCGTAGCAGCGTCGAGATTGCCTTCATCGTGGTCGATTTTCCAGCGCCGTTCGCTCCCAGGAGGGCAACGATTTTTCCCTGCGGAACTTGAAGAGATACGCCTTTCAGCACAAGAATCACGTGGTCGTAGATTACCTCGATGTTTTTTACCGAGAGATACGATTGCATTGCAGTCGTCGCGTTAGGAGAAATATGAGGTGTTTTCATTGCGTTAGATGCTTCACCGAAGGGTTAGCCGGACCTGAACTAAGAGTGAGTTTGCATTGTTCAGGCCCGGCAGACGGAGGACTGCTTGTCAGTTGAGGCAGCGGGGTGTAATGCCGTTTTCCGATGCATACTTCGCTGAAGACTCTTCGACGAGCTTGCTAATCAAGGCCTTGTCACCGGTGACCCATGTGCTCGTAATTGGAACCCACTTGCTGCCGCTCCACTGCTGGACTTTGACAGCGCCTGTTCCGGTATGGTCTTCACAGGATGTGCGTACGGGAGCAAACATCCCTTGTGCGCCAAGTTCTTTCTGGCGCGCTTCGGTGACGTTAAGGTTCTCCAGCCCCCATCGGATCTGCTCGCTGGTCAGCGTCTTGCCCTTGCCGAACTTTTCCTGTGCTACTCGAATTGCCTCGACCCAAAGGATGCCGGCTGCTATACCGCGCAGGTGATAGACAGAGCCAATACGGCCTTCATCATCGAGATTGCCTCGCTTTGCGGCATAGACTTTTTGGCGGATCTCGTCAACGACCGGGTAGTTGCCGGACATTGTGAATGTCATCGCAGCATAGCCCTTTGCAGCATCACCTGCCGGGATGACGTCCTCTTCGGAACCAGACCACCAGGAACCAATAATGCGCTCACGGGGGAAGCCGTTACGTTGTGCTGTCTTCAGTGCGACGGGATTCATGACACCAAAACCCCAGAGAATGACGTAGTCCGGTTTGGCTTGGCGAATCTGCAGCCACTGCGACTGCTGCTCGTTTCCGGGATGCGCAACCGGGATCTTGACCAGTTCGAAACCGTGGCGCTCCGCCAGCGCGTCGAAAACAGGGAAGGGTTCCTTTCCGTAGGCCGAGTCGTGGTACAGGCTCACGATCTTTTTTCCCTTGAGCTTGTCGACGCCACCTTCTTTGCTACCAAGGTAGGCGATCATCGCGGCAGCTTGGTACCAGTAATTACTGAGCAGCGGGAAGACGTAAGGAAAAACCTTGCCGTTGGCCGAATCGGAGCGTCCGTACCCGATCGTCGTCATCGGAACCTTGTCCTTCGGCACGCGGTTGAGGATGCCGTAAGCAATGCCGGTGGACATGGGCTCGACCAGCGCGGCGCCCCCGCTCTTCGACTTGAGGCGTTCATAGCACTCGACACCACGCGCCGCGTTGTATTCGGTTTCGCACTCGTCCCAGGCCAACTTCACACCGTTGATCCCGCCTTTTGAATTGACCAGATTCATATAGTCAATTGCTCCACCGAAGAAACCGGAGCCCCCCGCGGCGTATGGACCAATTCGGTACGAGAGTAAGGGAATGTACTGTTCCTGTGCGGCGGCGGCACCGACTGTACCGGCTACAGCGGCGCCCACCAGAATCGATTTCAACAACTTCATTTGCTCCTCCTATTATTAGACAGCGATGACAACGGGTATCAGTTATCCGGAATCCGGTTGAATTAGTGCGGGAATGGCCACAACCGCAGTTTTTCCTTCGCGATCTGCCACAGGCGGGCCAAGCCGTGCGGCTCCACGATCAGGAAGAAAATGATGAGTGCGCCGAACACCATCAGTTCGAGGTTCGACGCAACCGACGTCGGGAGCCCGAAGGTATGGGCAATGATATTCAGCAGGATCGGCAACAGCACGATAAAGGCTGCGCCAAAGAAGGAGCCGATGATGGTGCCCACGCCGCCAATGATGATCATGAACAGGATGCGGAAGGACAGGTCCAGGCTATAGGCTTCCGGCTCCACCGTGCCGAGGTAGGCGTACGCATACAGCGCGCCGGCCACGCCGCAATAGAACGAGCTCACAGCGAACGCGAGCAGCTTGGTGCGCATCAGGCGGAAGCCGATCACCTCTGCTGCCACGTCCATGTCACGCACGGCCATCCAGGAGCGTCCCACATTGCTGCGCACCATGTTTTTCACCAATAGCGCCATTACGCAGACAATCGACAGTGTCAACAGATATTTGCTGCCCGGCGTGCTGAACTCGTAACCGAGAATCCTGATTTCCTGCGCCGTGATCACGCCCGAAGAACTGTAGTTGGTGAACCAGCCGATCTTGGTCAGGCACCACACGACAAAGAACTGTGTCGCCAGGGTGGCGGCAGCCAGGTAGAAGCCGCGGATGCGCAGCGACGGCAGACCGAACGCGACGCCAACCATCGCCGCGCACAGACCGCCGAGGATGAAAGCGACCAGGATCGGGATACCGGGAATGCGCAGCACGAAGTTGTACGAGGCAAATGCGCCGACCGCCATGAAGGCCGCGGTACCAAGTGAGAGCTGGCCGGCGTAGCCTGTCAGAATGTTTAGCCCAAGCGCAGCCAGCGCGAAAATAAGGAAAGGAATGAGAATCGCAGAAAATACATAAGGCGACGCGATGAACGGCACTATCAGGAAAGCGAATGCGAGCATCGCGTAGATACCAATGCGGTCCTGCCGAATCGGGAAAATCCGGCCGTCGGCCTGATAAGTGGGTTTGAATTGACCTGCTTCACGGTAAAACATGTTTGCTTCCTTATTCGTTGTCCAAAAGGGCGTTAACACCCAATTTCTCCTCTTCCCAGTTGAGAGGAGAGACGTCAAATCCTTCGAATGATCTTCTCGCCGAATAAGCCTTCTGGACGTACCAGCAGGAACACGAGCGCAAGCACGTACGGGAACCATCCTTCGATACCGCCGCCCACCATCGGTCCGACATATACTTCTGCCAGCTTTTCGGATGCGCCGATGATCAGGCCGCCGAGGATCGCGCCCGGCACCGAGGTGAAGCCGCCGAGGATCAGCACCGGCAGTGCCTTCAGTGCGACAAAGGTCAGCGCAAACTGCACGCCATTACGCGCACCCCACAGCAGGCCGGCGACCAGCGCGACGAAACCGGCGACGGCCCAGACGATGCCCCAGATTTGCTGCAGCGGAATGCCCACCGCAAGCGCGGCCTGGTGATCGTCCGCGACAGCGCGCAATGCACGGCCGATCTTGGTCTTGGAGAAGAACAGCGCAAGTCCGGTCACCAGCACTGCGCATATGCCCGCGGCTGCAACGTCGAACTGCGAAATCGAGATGTTGAAGCTGTCGAGCAAAAACATGATCGGCACGTCTTCAATTCCAATGTCCAGTCGGCGGACTTGTGAGCCCCAGATCAGCTGCGCAAGACCCTCGACGAAGAAGGTCAGGCCGATAGTGGCCATGAACAGCGTGATTTCGTGCTGCGCGACCAGTGGACGGAGCACGATGCGTTCAGTAGCCAAGCCGAGCAGCACCATCGCGCCCATGGTCAGTGGGATCGCGACCCACAGCGGCACGCCGAACTTGTCGATCAGGCCGACGCAAGTGAGCGCGGCGAAGAACACCATCGCGCCCTGCGCAAAATTGAAGACCCCGGAGGCCTTGTAGATCAGCACGAAGCCGAGTGCCACCAGCGCGTACATGACGCCAGCAAGCAGGCCGCCGATCAAAACTTCGAAGAAAAAACTGAGTTCCATGTGTTGTCCCTGTTCTGTTCCTTGTCCAGCTCCCTCTCCCGCGGGCGGGAGAGGGTTGGGGTGAGGGTGTTCGCAAGAGAGATTGCGGTTCTCGGACTTGGCGTCCGCCCTCACCCCCGGCCCCTCTCCCGCCTGCGGGAGAGGGGAGGCGGTTTAGTGCGCCACGCCCAGATAGGCGTTGATCACATCCTGATTGCTCCGCACCTCATCCGGCGTGCCATCCCCGATCTTCTTGCCGTAATCCAGCACGACCACGCGGTCGGAGATATCCATCACCACGCCCATGTCATGCTCGATCAGCACGATGGTGGTGCCGAACTGGTCGTTGACGTCGAGGATGAAGCGGCACATGTCCTGCTTCTCTTCCACGTTCATGCCGGCCATCGGTTCGTCCAGTAGCAGGATTTCCGGTTCCGCGGCGAGCGCACGGCCGAGTTCGACGCGCTTTTGCAAGCCGTACGGCAGGCGGCTGACAGGCGTCTTGCGGATGTGCTGGATTTCGAGGAAGTCGATGATCTCTTCGACTTTCCTGCGGTGCGCGATCTCTTCCCTCTGCGCCGGGCCCCAGTAGAGCGCCTGCAGCAGGAAGTTGGTCTGCATCTTCAGGTTGCGGCCGGTCATGATGTTGTCGAGCACGGACATGCCCTTGAACAGCGCGATGTTCTGGAAGGTACGTGCGATGCCGCTCTTGGCTGCGGCATAGGTATCCATGTCCTTGCGGTGCTGCCCGCGGTAGATGATCTCGCCCTGCTGCGGCCGGTACACGCCGTTGATCACGTTCAACATCGAGCTCTTGCCGGCGCCGTTGGGGCCGATGATGGCGCGGATTTCATGCTCGCGCACATCGAAGGAAATATCGGTGAGCGCCTTGACGCCGCCGAAGGACAGCGAGATGTTCCTGAGGTCCAGGATCACGTCGCCGATTTTGCGATTTTCACTCATGTCAGGCCGCCTTCTTCAGTGCATCATAGGTCTTCACATCCACGATACGCAGGTCGGCCGCGACCATGCCCTTGCGGCCATCCTCGAACTTCACCTGCGTCTCGATGTATTGCGACATCTTTCCGGAATACAGTGCATCGATCAGCACCTTGTACTTGTCGGCGACGAAGCGGCGGCGCACCTTGCGGGTACGGGTCAGTTCGTCGTCATCCGGATCGAGTTCCTTGTGCAGCACCAGGAAGCGATGGATCTGGGTGCCCGACATCATCGCCTCGGTGGCAAGGTCGGCGTTGACCTTCTCCACGCACTCGGCGATCAGATCGTAGGTTTCGTTTTTGCTGGCCAGGTCGGTGTAGCCGGCGTACGCAATTCCTCGGCGTTCCGCCCAGTTGCCGACAGCTTCCATGTCGATGTTGATGAAGGCGCACACCATGTCGCGCTGATCACCGAAGGCGACCGCTTCCTTGATGAAGGGGAAGAACTTCAGCTTGTTCTCGATGTAGTTGGGAGCGAACATGTCGCCGCTGTTCATCTTGCCGACGTCAGCCGCGCGGTCGATGATCTTCAGGTGGCCTTCCTCGTCGAAGAGGCCGGCGTCGCCGGTGTGGAAGTAGCCGTTGCTGTCGATTGCCTCGGCGGTGGCGTCAGGACGCTTGTAGTATTCCTTCAACATCGCTGGTGAACGCACCAATACCTCACCGTTATCGGCTAGTCGGACATCTACCCCTGGGGCTGCGAGGCCGACACTATCCAGCTTGATATTGCCGTCTGGTTGAAGGCAGATGTATGCGCAAGTCTCGGTCGACCCGTAGAGCTGCTTGAGGTTGACGCCGATGGAGCGGTAGAAGCGGAACAGATCGGGACCGATCGCTGCTCCGGCGGTATACGCCACTCGCGCTCGCGACAGTCCAAGCACATTCTTCAAGGGCCCATAGACGAGGACATTGCCGATGGCATAGCTGAGACGGTCCAGCAAGCCAACTGACTTTCCGTCCAGAATGTCGGCGCCGACGCGACGTGCCACGTCCATGTAGTGATGGAACATCTTGCGCTTGAAGCTGCTCGCATCTTCCATCCGGATCATCACCGTGGTCAGCATGTTCTCGAATACGCGCGGTGGCGCAAAGAAGAATGTCGGCCCGATCTCGCGCATGTCAGTCATCACTGTGTCACCCGATTCCGGGCAGTTCACGGTGAACCCTCCGACCATAGACTCTGCGAACGAGAACAGGTGGTCGCCAGCCCACGCCATGGGAAGATATGAGAGAACGTCCTCTTTCTCTGTCAGCTTGTCAAAGGCGAGGGAACCAGCGGCAGCAAAGATGAAAGCACCATGCGTTTGGCAGACTCCCTTGGGTTTTCCTGTCGTTCCAGAGGTGTACATGATGACCGCGACGTCCTCTGGCTGTCCTGCGCTGACTTCCTGAAGGAAGAAGTGCGGGCTCTCCTTGTCGTACTTGCGCCCCGCAGCTTGCAACTCGTCGATTGAAGTAAGTCCAGGTGCAGCGTAATTGCGCATCCCACGCGGATCGTCGTAAATGATGTGTTCGAGCAGACCATTTGCGTTGACAGACCCAGCTCTGATTTCAAGCATCTTGTCTACCTGCTCCTGATCTTCGACGATAACGAACCCGATCTCCGCGTCCTGCAAGACATACGCGAGATCTGCAGCGGGTGCGTCCTGGTATAACGGTACTGCGACGCCGCCAAGACATTGAGCGGCAGCAATCGACCAGTAGAGTCGGGGTCGGTTGTCACCGATGATTCCCAGTTTCATACCACGTTTAAAGCCAATAGACGCAAGTCCGCATGCGAGTGCGCGCACTTCCTCTGCTGTCTCTTCCCAGGTCCACGTCTGCCAGATACCAAGATGTTTTTCCCGAATGGCAGGCCTGTCGGGCCGCTGCTGCGCGTTTCGAAGCATTAGCCGTGGAAATGTCGTGCCATCCATTGCTTTTGTAATGTCAACCGTTTTCATTGGCGACCTCTTTTCAGTTGCATTGATGGATTTGCAGCGGCGCCCGGACTGCGAGGACATATACCGGCGTTTTCTTGATCGAAGGGATCATGGATGTTTTGCTCCTCTTAGACGTCTTCTTGAATGTGCCATCGGCCGTGAACGGACCGCTGCACTTTGGATATCGATTAACCTGTTTTCTCCGGCTTTTTAGGCGCCGCGCAGGAATAATTCGTGCAATTTGGCGGTCGTAGCGGGATGCGATGTGGGGGCGCACGCCACGACGCAGTACGAGTACTGCTAGCGGCGGGCAACTCCACAGCGCGCCCGCTACGGCCAGCAAAATTGTGCGAATTATTCCTGCGCGGTGCCTTATGTCCGGTGAATCACTGCAAATTCGTTTGCGTCGATTCGCTCCGATTTGAGCAAGTTGACGCTCGCCGACTCGTCGACGTAGCCCATGGCCATGCCAGAGACGATGATTTGAGACGGGGGAATGTGCAGGCTTGCGTGAACGATCTCTCCATAGTCGCACCAGGCCTGTTGTGGACATGTCTCAAGTCCAAAGTCTTGGGCAGCGATCATGACGTTTTGCATGAACATGCCGCAGTCCAGCCACGAACCCTGAGTAAGATATCGGTCCATAACAAAGAACATTCCTACGGGGGCGCCAAAGAAATTGAAATTCCGGATCTCGGCCCACTTGCGCCCCTCCATATCGTTGCGCTCGATTCCGTACAAGCGGTACAGCTCATAGCCCAGCTTGCGGCGTCTCGATATGTGGGGCTCGACCATTTGTTCAGGGAGGTACGCGTACTCCGGACACCGTTTCCCGGTGAGCGCCTGCTCTGATACCGCCAGACTGACTCGCTCGCGGGCATTACCGGTGACCACATGAACGGTCCAAGGCTGGATGTTCGTTCCCGACGGCGCCCGCGATGCGATATTTAGGATTTCCAGGACCAGCGCTTCTGGCACTGGTGTCGACAGGAACTGGCGAACCGAACGCCGCCGGACAATGGCATCAACTGCAGATATGTTCTTTCGCATCGGTACATCTTTGTCTTGTGGTCGGCCTGCGACACTTGTTGAAGATTCCGCTCTCATGCCGCGCTCTTGGTTTCAGCGAGCGCTTTCAGCTCTGCAGCGCGCAATTCCCGAAGAACAAACCGCTTGATTTTTCCGCTGGGCGTCTTAGGGAGGGATTGGACAAGATGCACCTGGCGCGGGTAAGCGTGCGCCGCATAAGTGCGCTTGACCCAGGTTTTCAGCTCCTCCTCGAGATGAGGATTCGCGGCGATCCCGCCTTTCAGAACAACGTAGGCTTCGAGGACCTCCCCGCGGACTTTGTCTGGCGCAGCAATAACGGCTGCCTCGGCAACATCGGGATGGGTCAGTAGTGCGGACTCGACTTCGAACGGGCTGATCCGGTAGCCGGCCATGATAATCACGTCGTCCGCTCTTGACGAAAAGTGGATGTACCCGTCGCTGTCGACGTAACCCAAGTCACCGGTCAAGTACCAACGGCCGTTTCCTGCAAACTTTTCTGCGCTTTTACCCGGATCTTCAAAATAGCCTTTGAACCAGGCAAGAGGACTTTCACTCAGTTCAAGCGCGACTCGGCCAACCTGCCCTGTTTCAACCAAGACGTCCTCATACTGATCTATCACTACCGGCTTCCATCCCGGCATGCCGATCCCCATGGACCGTTCCTTGATCGGACGTTTCAGGTCGGGATGATGGTGGTTGTTAACCAGCATCCCCGCCTCGGTCTGGCCGTAGTGGTCTGCGACTTCGACGCCCAATGCTTTAACAGCCCATTGGTTGACCTCCGGCGTTAAAGGCTCGCCGGCACTTGATGCACAACGCAGCTTCAGTCCTGGGGGCGGAGTCACACCAGAAGTGAGTAGCGAGCGATATACCGTCGGCGCGGCGGTAAAATTCGTCACTTCGCATAGCGATAGGAGATTGAGTGTGTTAGCTGCAGAAAAGCCGCCCTTCAGGAGGACACTCGAAACGCCGGTCGCCAATGAGCAGATGATTCCGAAATAGAGACCGTATGCCCATCCCGGGTCAGCGGCGCACCAGTAAATGTCAGTCGGCCTCAGGCCAAGGCCAAATTCGCCGTACCCATGAAAACCTGCTATGGCACGTACCGGCACAACTACGCCCTTCGGCTTGCCAGTGGTACCTGATGTGTAAATCTGAATGAGGGGCGCGTCGCCACCAACGGTCGCCGCATCGGCACCCGAGACATTTTTTGCCATCAGGTCACCGAACCGGTAGCACTCGCCCACCTCGTTTTCGGCAGAGTAAGACTCTTCGCCTGCAACAACGACGGCGAGTCGGATACCTGGATCAGCGGAAAGCGTAGTCAGTTTTTCGACGTGAACACCATCTGCCACAACCACCTTTGCACGGCTGCCCTTTAGCCGTGTAGCAATTTCTGGTGAAGCGAAGGCAGTGAACAACGGAACATGAACTGCACCAACGCGCCAGATTCCCAGCAAGGTAACCAAGTAATCGCGACTCTTACCCATCAGGGTGGCCACCCGATCACCCTGAGCAACTCCAAGCGACCTCAATGCATTTGCAAATATTTCGGACTCCTGCCTCAGTTGCCCGTATGTCATGACATCAACAGCAAGATTGCTGTCGACGATTCTGTATGCCACGGAGTTCGGATCATGTCGGTCGCAAAGTAGATAAGCGACATTGGCGGCGGGATCGCCATACTGACCGAGGAGTGCATTGACGCGCGCCAAATCGGCAGAACCAGTGCTCAGGTCCATTACGGTCTCCTTTTCGTTGATTAGCGAATTCTCAGCTATGTCGCACGTCCTTCTTGAGACATAAAAAGAATCATCGTTTTATTGATAATAGAATTCAGATTCGCTTATGTCAACGGGTTTTTTGACATTATTACGCGGGATGCTCTCGCCACATTAAGCCGCAATAGGCAATTTCGACCGGCGCAAAGAGCGTTAATGAGAATCGCAATTCTACAGAAGTATGAATTCGGATAGCGGTTTGGCGGGGCTTCATGCATAATCAAGCAAGATGAAACATCGATACATACAGGGAAAAACATGAAGGAAAAGCAAGTAAATCCGACTCCATCCGCCCTCCCTGTAAGGACCAGACACCGCGGACCTGAAAAGCGCCCACTTATCCTGGCAGCAGCCAGGACTTTGGTCTCACAGGTCGGATTTCGCGAAGCGCAAATGTCAAATGTTGCCGATCTTGCTGGGATTGCAATTGGGACCCTCTACCGCTACTTCCCATCCAAGAACGAACTGATGGTTGAGATAGTGGCGTCAGTTGCACAACGAGAAGTCGACGTGGTCGCAGGAGTGGCAATGGCCGATGGGCCTGCCAAGGAAAGGCTTGGGCGCGCCGCGTGGACGTTCGCAAGCCGGGCGCTTCGCGGAAGGCGCCTTGCATATGCGTTAGTCGCAGAACCAGTGGATCCCGAAATCGAGGCGGCACGGCTGAAGTACCACAGAGCCCTCGCCCGCGTATTCGAAACGATCATTGACCAGGGCATCCGCGCAAAGGAGTTTCCCTCTCAGCATGTTGCTGCAGCAGCAGCGTGCATGGTGGGATGCCTTTTTGAAGGCCTGGTTGGGCCACTTGGCTCTGATACTGTTGTGACCGAAGGCGAACGCCATAGCTTCGCAGCGGCTATCGTCCGGTTCTGCCTACAAGCGGTGGCTGCACAAGAAGTGTCTTTTGAGCCCGAGAAACAAGAGTCTTAACGCCACCGATATCGCACCGAAACGCTAGTGTCCTGAGTCATTTGCATGCGATCCAGCGCCTGGATCTGCGATTTCTCGTCGACACACAGCACCACGGCGCGTGCGGGCGGCACCAGATAGAGGCCGACAATGTCACGCACCTTGTCGATGAACAGCGGATCGGTGGACAGCTTGAACGTTTCCTGGCGATGCGGCTGCAAACCAAAGGCGCGCCAAATGCGTCCCACCGCAGTCTGGTTCAGATGGACCGTCCTGGCGCAGATCGATGAACCGACGGCCCCATTTACCCACAGTTTGCAACGTCACGTGCAAACGCTTGGCTAGCTCGCCGTTGCGTTCGCCATGCGCACATGCCAGCACGGTGCGGGCGCGCAGCGCCAGTGCTTGCGCACTCTTGCGGCGTCGCGTCCATTCGATCAGGCGGTTGTTCTCTTCTACGGTCAACGTCAACTCTGGCAGCCGTCTTCCTCGTCTCATCTCGCTCTCCTGTCTCATCCCGAGAGCCAGACATATGGAGTGGCTAATTGTTCAACGAATTAATGACTAAAGACAATAGATGTTCATGGAATTGATCTCCGCCTGAACACTGCGGTAAGCGCCGAAACGATCAAGGCAATGGCGTTCGATGAAGCGCACGATCTACCTCATGCAGCGCAAGATAGATCAGTTCGGAAAACGTCGAGTTGTGAGATCGGAATAATCCGAGGCTCTGGCCCCTGCATTGTTCCACGCTACATCACTGATGCCATTCTGACGGGCGAGCCGCCTGAAGCTGAATCAAAGATGCAGCGGTACATCTAGAACATCGCTAACCGCCCCTTCCCGACTTCGTTGAACGCACCAGCGAGTGAGCCGGATCCCGCCTCGGGCAGCCGCTTTGCACAAGACCGGGAGGCAGCATCTGATTAGCATTGGTGCACACACACCGTACAGGAGCCGCAATGAGCATGTTCGACGCAATGCCCCTCCCCCACTACTTTACTCCCGAGCACGAGCAGTTCCGCAGTACGCTGCGTGATTTCATCGCCAACGAGATCACCCCCTTTGTCAACGAATGGGACGAGGCCGGCGAGTTTCCCATTTCCTTGTATGGGAAGGCCGCTGAAATCGGTTTGTTGGGGCTTGGCTATCCGGAAGAGTACGGCGGTACGCCGGTCGATGTGTTTTACAAGCTGATTGTTGCCGAGGAATTTGCGCGATGCGGCTCGGGAGGCGTGCAAGCTTCGCTGAATTCACACACAATCGGCCTGCCGCCCGTTGTCGCCGCGGGCAGTCCCGAACTGAAGCAGCGCATTATTCCCGCCGTCATCTCCGGGCAAAAGATCATGGCCCTGGCTGTAACGGAGCCCTCCGGCGGTTCGGACGTAGCCAGCCTGCGCACCACGGCGGTACGCGACGGCGATCACTATATCGTCAACGGCGAAAAGACTTTCATCACCTCCGGTATGCGCGCCGACTACTTTACAGTGGCGGTTCGTACCGACCCCGGCAATCGCGGCGCCGGCGGCGTTTCTTCGTTGGTAATCGAGGGCAATACACCTGGACTCACGCGCACCGAACTCAAGAAGATGGGGTGGTGGGCATCCGACACAGCGCATCTGCACTTCGATAACTGCCGCGTCCCGGTACAGAACCTTCTCGGACAGGAAAACAGGGGCTTCTCCATCTTTATGGGGAACTTCAACTCAGAGCGCCTGTTCATGTCGGCCAACGCGGTGGGCTTTGCGCAGGTCTGCCTCAACGAAGCCTTGGCGTGGGCACGCGAACGCAAGACTTTCGGCGAACCCTTGTCCCAACGCCAGGTTATCCGCCACAAACTGATGGACATGATGATGCGAATCGACGCCGCACGCGCGCTGGTATACGACCTTGCATACCGCATCGAGCACCAGTGCGATGATCCTTCCCACCTTGTGGCGCGTATTGCCATGGCAAAGGTCGTGTCGACGCAAGCGATGCAATTCTGCGCGGACCAGGCGGTGCAGATCCTTGGCGGCATGGGCTACATGCGCGGCACGATGAGCGAGCGCATTTACCGCGAGGTGAAAGTCATGATGATCGGAGGCGGGTCGGAGGAAATCCTGAAGGATCTCGCCGCACGGCAAATGGCCATTTAGCAGACTGTTGAAAAACTACTGCGCAAGCCGATCTTGGTGCCTGTGATGCTCAGCGTACTACGCGTACGCTTGCGCTTCTCGGCACCAATCTCAGCTCGCTCGCTACGTTTTTCAACAGCCTGCCAGAGCGATTCCAGCAAATACGCCCGCCAGGGTTTGGTCAGAGTTCGACTCGTGGTCGGAATTCAACGGCCGGAACGGTACATCCGAACTCGCGACACCAACGCTCGTACTCGGATGCATCGCTGTGGCCTGCGAACAGCGGACTCCATATGAAAAGGCGAGCGTAGATGCGACATCGCAGCGTAGCGGGCTCAGCCGCTGCATCGCTCTTGAGCGCCTGCTTGACAGCTGCCATATCCGTACGTATGCGCATCATGCGGATACCACCATCGCGCTCGGTGTCGAAAAGCAGGCAGTCGGATTTTTCCGCGTCGAGACTGCGACGCAACCATTCGTGGCTTGGTAACGTCGGTACGCCGTCGCGTGCGAAGGATGTCCAGGCATCACCCATTGCCTGGGCCAACACGGCTCGGCCGGACCGGTTGAATGGCGTATTGACGCCGAAGATGTCGAGCTCGCCCACCGTGTCGCGGAAGACGAAGGCCATCTCCATGCCGTGCGCGGCGCCGAGCAGCAGGTCGGGGCGAATAAAGGGTACCGCAGGGGCCTCGTCCCAATCGAAGCGGTAGCTCCAAACGTCGGCGTTTCCGCCTGCCAGCATGGCGTCAGCAGGGGCGTCAATATGCCGTGCCCTCCAGGCATTCGACATGTACTCCGCCTCGACAAGGTAAGCACGCCGGTCCCGCAGCATCGGCAGCTTGCCCAGCAGCATGCGCGAGTGCTCAGGCTTGTCAGCTATAAAAGGTTTGTACTCATCGCGAGTGCTACCCAGGATTACCGGCACGCTGTTCCATTGGCCGGAGGCAAAGACCTCGGTCAGCGGCTTGCGCGGTAGTACCACGCCGTCACGCACTGGGCGAGGTCCCCAGTAGAGACCCACACTACCGGGTGTGAAAATGCTCAGCAGCCGGGCCGGACTGAGCGAGCGCAGAAAGGCCGCAATTTCTGCAGCAGGCAGAGTCGCGAGATGCTTCTTCGCAGCTTCGCGGTCGCTGGCCAAGCCCTCTGCGACGAACAGCCGCGCCGTCACTTCGAGGGCACTGTCGCGATGGCCGGGTTGTGGGTCGTCGCGCCAATTCACCGCCTCCTCGACGCTGAAGGTCTCGACCACCGGCGACTGCGCGATCGCACGATGGAACAGGCCTTTGGCCAACGGGCTCGCTAACAGGGTCAACACATTCTGCCCGCCAGCGGATTCTCCGAAAATCGTCACGCAGTCGGGGTCACCGCCAAAGGCAGCGATGTTGTCTCGCACCCAGCGCAATGCGGCAATCAGGTCGAGGGTGCCGAAGTTGCCCGAGCGTTCCTCGGGTGTGGCATCGTCGGCCTCGAGCAAGGCCGGGTGGGTGAACCAGCCAAGCACGCCGAGCCGGTAGTTGACTGTGACGACGATCAGGCCATCGTGGCTCGCGTAGTTGCGTGCCGCGTCGTAAGTGGCCGACGTGCCCACGCAGTTGGCGCCACCGTGGATCCATACCATTACCGGGCGGCGTTGGCCGGCGCCCGGCACAGCGCGAGACTCGAACGCGGGCGCAAAAATGTTGAGAGTGAGGCAGTTCTCGTCACCCACGATCCGACCTCGTTGCCGCGCCGGCGCAGCAGCGAGCAGATCGGCATATTGCGGTGCCATCGACCCATGGCTGCGGGCCTCGAATACACCGCTCCACGGTATGGCAGGACGCGGCGCACGCCAACGCAAATTTCCGATGGGCGCCCTGGCATAGGGAATACCGCGCCAGGCATGGATGTCACCCGACTCGCGCGTGCCGATGACTTCGCCACCGGTCACGTGGCGTCTGGACGCAGCATCGAGCATGCGATGTGGCGCCTTCATGCGTGTGCCTTGACAATGCATTGGCTTCTACGACCACGCTGCTTGCGTCCGATAATGCCACCTTGGGCATTGATCTCGTCGACCTTCAATTTTGTCTCCTTCTTTAACCTATCTGTTGACTCTTGCCGAACTCAATCATCTATCGCGTCACGCATTGGCCCTTATCAAGTCCGCAGCCTTTTCCCCAATCATGATGCAGGCCGCATTGGTATTGCCCCCAATCAGCGTCGGCATGATTGATGCATCAGCGACCCGGAGACGACGCAAACCGCGAACGCGCAATTGATCATCGACCACCGCCAGGTCGTCATTACCCATCTTGCACGTACCAACCGGATGGTACTGACTGTCCGCTCGATCACGAATGTCCTTTTCCACGGCAAGGGGATCGTTCTGATCCAGCGGGTAGACGGCTTCGCCGCGGAATCGCTCGAACGGTGCAGATTCAAGGAGGCGCCGTTGCAGACCGGCGCCGATGGTTAGCACCCGGAGATCTTCTGGATCGGACAGGAAGCACGGGTCGATCCTCGGAGCGTCAAAGGGGCTGGGCGTTGCCAGGGATACCGTTCCCCGGCTCTTCGGTCGCAGCAAGGTGGTGTGACAGCTGAACCCGTGGCCCAAGTGCATCTTCCGGGCGTGGTCGTCGACGATCGCCTGGACGAAGATCAGTTGCAGGTCCGGAACCTCGAGATCGGGGCGGCTCTTGATGAATGCACCTGACTCCGCGAACGGCGAAGTGATCAAGCCCCGGCGTTCACGCCGCCACTGGCGGACAGCCTGAACAAGGCGCAAACCGCCACGCACAGAGATGCCGAAGGTTTCGGTATCGCTAGACGCACGGTAGCTGTAGACGTAGTCGATATGGTCTTGCAGATTCCGGCCTACGCCCGGCAATGCATGGACAACGGGAATACCCATGGCATGCAGACCGTCCGCGGATCCGACGCCAGAAAGCTGGAGAATCTGCGGCGACCCGAAGGCGCCGGCACTCAACACCACCTCGGCGCGAGCCAGGAACTCGCGGTCTTCACCCGCGACATTGGCTACCACACCGATAGCGGTACGGCCATCGAACAGGATGCGGCGGGTCACGGCATTCGTCACTACCTTGAGATTTGGCCGCGCCAAGTGCGGTGTCAGAAATGCCTTGGCGGCGCTACACCGTTCGCCATTGCGCTGCGTCACCTGGTACATGAAGCAACCGAACTGATCGGATCCGTTATAGTCCGGATTTGCAGGGAGTCCCGACGCTTGAGCCGCCTTCAGAAAAACACGGTTCAGGTTGCTGGGTTGCGAAATCTCCGCCACGTTGAGTGGTCCGCCACGTCCGTGATAGTCGTTGTCGTAACTCTCGTTATGTTCCGACATGCGGAAATAGGGCAAGACATCGCCGTAGGACCAGCCATGGTTACCCAAGGCTGCCCAGTGGTCATAGTCCCATCGGTGTCCACGCACGTACAGCATCGCGTTGATCGAACTTGACCCGCCCAGCGTCTTTCCACGCGGCTGGTATCCGCGCCGGCCATTAAGACCCGGTTGTGGCACGGTCTCGAAGGCCCAGTTGTTGATCTTTCTCGGCAGCATGGCAACCACGCCTACCGGTGCCTGGATCAGTACGCTCTTGTCCGCCCCCCCGGCTTCGATAAGGCAAACGCTGACAGCAGGATTTTCGCTCAAACGGCTGGCAATGACGCAGCCTGCTGATCCGGCGCCAACCACCACATAGTCAAAACGCTCTTTTCCATGCATAACAATTCCCATCCTGAAATCATATTTTTTGTTTTGCGCATGGCTGTTGCGGCCCTTTGACCCGCAGCAGCGCCGCGATTGCGGGGATCAGGGCCACTGCGCCCACCATGTTCCAGATGAACATAAAGGTCAGCAGTATTCCCATGTCGGCCTGGAACTTGATTTCCGAGAAGATCCAAGTCAGCACCCCGGCAGCGAGCGTGATGCCCGTAAAGGCCACGGCCAAGCCGGTGGTCTTCATGGTTTCAAAGTAAGCGTCGCGCAGCGACAGGCCCTGCTCAAGGTAGGCCTCCAGGCGGTTGTAGAGATAGATGCCGTAATCGACCCCAATGCCCACGCCTAATGCGATGACGGGCAAGGTGGCGACCTTGACGCCCAAGCCAAGAGAAGTCATGACCGCTTCGCACAGCAAGGAGGTAATCACCAGCGGCACCAGCAGGCAGACGGCAGCCCGTATCGAGCGGAACTCCAGCAACAGCAGAATGGCAACAATGCCATACACCAGCGCCAACATGGGAATCCAAGCCTTGCGTACCACCGAGTTGGTAGCTGCCTCGATGCCGGCGTTTCCGGCTGCCATCAGGATTTCCAACTCCGTGGTCGGATTGGCAGCACGGAATGCCTCGACAGTTCTGACCACCCCGTCCAAGGTATTCGCCTTGTGGTCATTCAGATAGGCGATGACTGGCAGCATTGAGCAGTCATTGTTATAGAACGATTGGGGGATGGTCTTGTGGGCCGCGTTGGAGACGTAGCGGTTGCGGGTCACCGTTGCCCACTTGAGATCGCCGCCATAACTGCCGACGATAGCCTGCTTCATCCAATCGAATAGAGAAACGGTGCTATGCACGCCCGGCGTTTCCTCCAGCGCCCATTGAAGCCGAGTCACAGCCGATGCCACCCCATATGAACCGCACTCGGAAGACGGCGTCTTGACGATGACGACAAATACATCGTTACTCGTCGAATAGTGCTCACCGAAGAATACGGTATCCTGGTTGTACTGGGCTCGCGCCCGCAGTTCCGGCGCACCGGGATCGAGGTCTCCGATCTGGAGCTGCCTGCTGGTGGTCCAACCCCATACGGCAACAACGCTTGCCAAACCGAGTGCAATCCACGAACGGCGGGAAGTCGTCAGGGAGGCAAGCGCCTCCGCCAGACGGTGCTTGCTGTCACGACGCCGTTCCGCCATGCTCAGGCCAGCGCGAGACATGCCCGCATAAGACATGAGGATCGGCAGCAGGAACATCTTGGTCAAGATGATCACCGCCACGCCGATACTGGCGCTGATGGCCAGTTCACGGATCACCCCGATGTCGATAATGAGCAGGGTAGAGAAACCCACCACGTCGCAAAGCAACGCCACCGATCCGGGAACGAACAATAGCAGGAAGGTAGCCCGGGCAGCGTCGATCTTGCCGGCACCTGAACAGCTGGCGCTGGCGTAGGTATTGATGTTCTGCACTGCGTGAGAAACACCGATGGCGAAGGTCAGGAAGGGTACCAGGATCGAATACGGATCCAGACCAAAACCGATCAAACGCATCAAGCCAAGATGCCACACCACGGCAAGCAGACAGCAGCCAATGGTGGCAAGGGTGCTGCGCCAGCAGCGCGAGTAGACGAACACCAGTGCCGTGGTGAGCAGGACGGTCAGCAGGAAGAACAAACCGATGGCGCGGGCACCGTGTATCAGATCGCCTACCAGCTTGGCGAAGCCGACGATGTGGATACGTATGCCGGGCTTCTCGAATTTTCGTCGCACCTGCTCTTCAAGCCGTTGCGAGAAAAGACCGTAATCCAGTTGCTGTCCGGTGTCCGGGTCGGTCTCCAGCAGCGGAACGAAGATGGTCGAGGACTTATGGTCATTGGCCACCACGCTTCCAACCAAAGCGGCCTTGCCTACGTTCTCGCGTACTTCGTCTACACCTCGGGCGGAGGTGGCAAAGTCGGCGGGGATCACTTTCCCCGAGCGCAGCCCGTCCTCGGATGCCTCGATCCACAGCGTATTCGGCGTCCATAGGGAACGCAGGTTGCCGCGGTCGATGCCAGGAAGGTAGAACACCTCGTCAGTGATCTGCTTGACCAGATCCAGATACTCATGGTTGTAGATGTCGCCCTGGGTCGTCTCCACACCGATGCGGATGGTATTTCCCAGAGGCCGCAAATCGTTCTCGAACTGGAAGTAGTTAAGGACGTAGGGGTGTCCCGCCGGTACCAGTTTCTTCAGACTGGCTTCCGGCTTGAGCTGCAGAGCTTGCCATAACAAAAACAACGATAAGACAGCAAACACAAGCAGCCAGAGGGGACGATGCGCGAACAGCTGGCGCTCGAAAGCGGCGGCGATGCGTTCGACAGGTTTTTTTGCGGCCAGGTCGACAGGATCACGGTTCATTTTTCGGGGAAATCGAATGTTAGGGACGAAGCGCCACCGACGCCAACAGCAATCACTGCTCGTTTGTCGGCGTCGAAGGAAAAGCTGCGCAGCTTGCGAAGCGGCACCTTCTGCGGCATGACGGCGAAACTCCGCCCGCCATCACTGCTGGAGAGGAGCTCCCCTTCTTGCGTCGCCAGCACGATACGTCCTCCCTCCAGTGCTTCGCCATGAACAACAGACTTATCGGAGGGGCTGGCGACCGGCTGCCAAGTCGTGCCGCCGTCGGCGGAGCGGAACAGATGGCCGCGGAAACCATAGGCGACGATCGCTGCCGGCGCCGCCACCACGCCATAGAGGTTTCCGCTGTAGCCCACATCAGTCCGGGTCCAGGTCTGCCCCTGGTCGCGGGAACGGAATATCACGCCGGCCTCCGCCGCGATGTAGAGCTCACCGTTTCTGCCTAGCTCGATGCTGTTCAGATGCAGCCCAGCGGGATTGGGCAGGCGGTCGCCGATGTAGGTCCATGTCTTCCCGGCATCGAAGGTCCGCAACAATTGTCCATAAGAGCCTGCGGCAAAAGCAGTCCGGGCGTCGACAAAGCGCACGCTCATCAAGGGCCGCGAGGGCCCTGCAGCGACGGCTGCCTGCGCATCGGCCAGGAGGTCTTGCGCATGCTCAAGCAGGTCGCGATTCTGTTGCGACTGGCTGCCTGAAGCGCGGATCTGTTCCAGCCGCGCTTTGGCTGCGTCGAGCACCTGCTGGTTGATCACTGCACCGTCAAGCTGTTTGGTCCAATGCGCGCCACCGTCAGTCGTCGCCAGGATCACGCCGTCATGCCCCACGGCCCAACCGACACGCTCATTGGCGCAGGAAATCGCCGTCAGCATCACCGAGGTCGGCGCGGGAATCTGGCGCCAGGTCTTGCCTTCATCGCCAGAACCAGCAATCAAGCCAAATTCGCCCACCGCCAGCAACTGCCGGCCGCAGCGTGCCACGTCGAGCAGCATCTTGCGTGCCGGACGCCCGGTGACAGGCGCCGGCGTCGCCAGCAGGTCGAGCGTGACCGCAACCGGCGCCGCCTGGGATGCCACGCAAAACATCGCCATCGACGCCAGAACCATGACGGCGCCCCACCGCGTTCCTCGCGGTACTCCGGCTTGCACTCGCATGCTGGACGCTCCCATCGATCAGTTGCCAGCCCGGCGCAGGGCATCAGGGGAAAAGTCCGAGGCCTTCAGGCGAACCGAGAACTGCATGGGCTTTTCTTCGTTGGCCAGTCCGCTCGATACGTAGCGCCGGGACTGCAAGTCGTACTGGGACGAACCGGCCAGCCAGAACGCCGGCGCATCGTAGTACTGGACCCCGTACTGTTCCAGTACGCGCCACAACTCGCCGCGTCCGTCGTAGAGGTCGCCATGCGCCACTTGCCAGGAGTCCTCGTCCAGGTAGTACACGCGTTTGCCGTAAATGTGGCTCTTGCCTTGCCGCAGCTGGGCCTCCACGACCCACACCCGGTGTACTTCGTAGCGTACGAGGCTTTGGTTCAGGACACCCGGTTTGACGATGTCGGTGTACTTGAGGCTCTTGTCCGTGAGCTTGTAGTTGTTGTAAGAGATGATCATCTCTTTCTTGCCCAACAGCTTCCATTCATAGCGATCGGGAGAACCGTTGTAGCCGTCATAGTCGTCGATGGTGCTCAACCCGTCCAGGCCCTGGCGCGGCGAATCGTAGGAGATCTCGGGCGCCCGCAGTACGCGCCGCGTGCCCGGGTTGTAGACCCAGGCTGCACGCGGCTTCGTGTACTGATCGATGAAATCGTGGGCCAGGATCATCTCGCCGGCAATGCTCGACGGCGCCCTGAACTGGGTCCGGTAATAGAACAGCATGCCCGGCGCAGGCGGCGTCATGCCAAGCGTGAAGATGATGTCCTCCTCGCGCTTTACCGGCGTGAAGGCGCCGTTCGGCTGAACAGGGAATTCGCTGACGGTGCGGTTCACGGTGATGCCGCGATAGCGAAAAATGTGGTTCCAGATCGCCTCGACCCCATTGCGCGGAATCGGGAACGGCACGGTGGTGGCAGACACGTTGACCACGGAGTTGCCGTCATTGGCGGTTTCGGCCGCTGCGGCCTCCTTGCGCACATTCTCGTACACCGCAGCCGGATAGGCCGCCGTGCGGCGAGTTGGATACACCTCCATCTTGTAGTCCGGGTAGCGCTTGAGCAAAGCCAGCTGACCGGGGGCGAGCTTATCCTTGTACTGCTCCGCGTTGACGCCGGTAATCACGTACAGGGGTTTGTCCGCGGCATAGGGATCGATCCAGCCGCGGCTGGCGTCAAAGCCTGCGGGCGCCTTGGCAAGACCGCCCTCCCAGGCAGGAATCGTGCCGCTCTTGTTGCCGGCGCGCTCTGCGCCAACCGGCGTCAGATCCTTGGAGAGCCGCTCCACCTGGTCGGCCGGGATTTTAGCCTGTGCCAGAGGCACGGTTAAAAGCAACAGGACCATTAGCGTTATCTTGGTTTGAGAAAATCGATTCATGATGTTGTCCTTGTATGCAGTCAGAAGCTGGCGCCCAGCACCATGCCGTAGAAGTCGCGGTCATGGAAGCTGTCGAATCGGGCATTCGCGTTGAAGTTGGTGTAGCTGAGGTCGATGTAGTAACGCTTGGCGTATTCCGCCCGTACGCCCACACTGACGATGCGCCGGTTCTGGGAGAACATGCCGTCGGCGGACCAGCCCTTCACGTCGTGGGAGAAGAACAGGCGCGGCTTCAGGTTGATGCCGGTAATGAGGCCGGGATACTCCAGTTCTGCGAGCAGGCGATAACCCCAGGCATTCGACGTGTAGTAACCATCCTGGGTACAGTTGGCGGCATTAGTCGTGGCGCAAGCACCGCCGAGACTTGCATGCTGGGCGGCACCGTATTCGAAGCTCCGGCCATAACGAACGCTGGTGTATGGGTCGCCGATGCCGCTCCAATGCTGGGCAGCCACCTCACCCACAAGAGTCACGCTGGACGCACCCAGCACGTTGGAGAGGATCTTGATGGTGGACGCCTGCACTTGCGTCTTGTTCTTCAGATCGTAACCGCTGAGGTCGGTGCCCGATCCGATCGGTGCGGCCGTGGACCCGTAGCGGCTCGCCAGGGGTCCGACGCCAACCCCGCCGGCGCCATTGGGAGCGGCAAAGGAGAGGAACAAGTCCACCGGGCTCACCTGGACAGGGAAGTCCTTGGTGTAGGACACCTCGCCGGCGACGGCCCAACCGCCCAGTACCGTTGACGCGCTGAGACCGGCCACCTTGATGTTTCTGGCCGAGTAGTCCCAGTAGATGGAACCTAGCGGCGCGGCGGCATAGTAGATCGAGTTCGGGACCGTATTCAGATCCCGTACAGCGGAAAGGTAGGGAATGTGCGTCGCATAGTTGACAAAATAGGCTCCGAATTCCGTATCGATGGACTCGACGTTCTTCTTCAACGTGAAGCCGTACTGGCCATTGTTGGACGGTTCCCTGTCGGGCCTGCGAGAGACGTTGAAGTTCAGCCCGCCCAGCGCGGGTACGCCGTTGGCGTACTGAAACGAGGTGAATGATCCCGCTGCGTCACTCGCCACCAGGGCTTTGCCGTTGGTGCAATTCAAGGCGGTAGCAGGCGACCAATAGGTGCCGCAACCGTCGATGCTGGTAGGCTTCCAGCGAAACTGATAGAAGGCTTCGGCCGATACGTTGCCCGGCAGTCCGACGCTGCCGGATATCTGAGGAACGGGCAGGATCGCTTCCTTGAGAAAGGTGCCCGGCTGGCGCAAAGCGTTGACGTCGAACACCGAGTACTGATTCACGCCCGGCACGAACAAACTCTCGCCGAAGTTGACGGCGTGGTTGCCCAGCTTGATCTTGGCCTGAACGTCGTCACCGATGTCAAATCCGGAATAGACGTAAGCGTCGAGCAATTCCACACCCTTGAACTTTGACAGATTGGTGTCGAACTCCGAGTCGTCAAGCCGCGTATCGGGCGTGAAGCCATTGGTCGGCGCGCCGAAAGGCACCGATTGCTTGCTGAGGCGGTAGTTGTCCCACGCCTTGGCCCTGACGAAAACGCCCGTATCACCCTTGCGCAGATTCACATCTCCCACAATCCGGAACAGCGTCGTGAAGTTGTCGCCCTTCTTGAAGTTCCGGGTGGCCGATCCAGTATAGGCGGATGCGTTGCCGCCATCTCCGATACCCACGAGTTCGGGATCGGGATTGCTGGCGCGCCAACCGCTCGTCAGCGATGCATTGAGCGACCAGATCGCTTCCATCCCGTCGCCAAGATCTATGGTGCCGGCGTGGGCTGGAACTCCGAAACTGGCGGCCAAGGCCGTCATTGCCAAAGGCGCGGGAATACAAGCGCCACGCCGCAACAGGGCGGCTGCCCTATAGATTCTTTTCATTCACTTCTCCTCCAGCTTTTTAAATGCAGCCCTTGTCTTGGGTTGCTGCCTTTCCTGCCCACAGCGCAATCCGCAGGCAGCGTTAAAACACACAATTGCTCAGGTACCCTCCCGGTAAACAACGGTCTGCAGGTTGCAGTAATGGGACAGCCCCAGCACGCCGTTCTCGACCCCGAGACCCGATTGCTTCATCCCCCCCATCGGGACATTCGGGGTCAGTACGTGAATCTGGTTGATCCAGACGACGCCAGACTCGATGCGCTGACCGACGGCAAGCGCCTCTTCGGCGTTGCGCCCCCAGACCGACGCACCCAGCCCGTAATGAGAAGCGTTGGCACGCTGCACCACCTCGTCGATGGAGCTGTACTTCAGCACAGGCAGCACCGGTCCGAATGCCTCTTCCACCACACAGCGCGCGTTGTCCGGCGGGTTGTCAATGATCGTAACGGGCACGAAATAGCCCGCACGCTTGGGAACAGTGCCTCCCAACAGGAAACGGTGCCCCTGCTTGCGCGAATCCTCGATGAGATCGCATACCTTGAGAAACTGCATACGGTTCTGAAGCGGGCCAAGACCGGTATCGGGCTCCATACCGTTGCCGACCTTGACCGTCTTGGCATAACGGACCAGCGCGTCGCAAAAGGAGTCATAGATCGACTCATGCACGTACAACCGCTTGGTGGCAATACAGAACTGAGCGCTGTTTCGGAACGCAGCCCAGAACAGTGCCGGCACTGCGGCCTCGATATCCGCATCGGGCAGCACAATAGCCGGGTCGTTGCCGCCCAGTTCTAGGGAGACCCTCTTGATACCACCGGCCGCGGCACGCATCACCTTTTTCCCCGTCTCCGTGGAGCCGGTGAACGCGATCATGCCAACATCCGGATGCTCCACCAGCACTGGTGCCAGATCATCGGAAATCGCGATAGTGTTCAATACCCCGGGCGGAAAAACGCTCTGAGCAAGCACGCCAAGATGCAGGGTGGTCAGAGGCGTGTGCGGCGACGGCTTCAACACCACCGCATTGCCGGCGAGGACCGCGGGTACGATCTTCCAGATAGCGAGCAGGACAGGAAAGTTCCAGGGCACAATCGCCACGACCACGCCGATCGGAACATGCCTGGTAAATGCCCGTTGGCCGCCGCCCATATCGAAGTCCTCACGTGGCAATTCCAGTTCCGACATTTGCAAGCACCAGTGGGCCGCTCCATCAATCTCCCATTCCGCATCGGCCCGCGGTTTGCCTTGCTCCGCAACGAGCAGGTTCACCAGCGTCTCACGATGCTGGATCACCAGTTGCCCGAGCGCGGCGACAGCATGCTGGCGATCGGCATACGGCGCCTTCCCCCATGACACGGACGCGCGTTTGGCCGCCGTTACGGCCATTTCCACCTCATCCGCAGTCGCCAACGGGTGACTGGCGACGAGTTCTTCGGTGGCCGGATTGCAGACCTGAGCCAGGTTCGCCGAATGATGGGTGCAACCGCCGATGGTGAGAGAAAACGTGACCGGCATCCCGGATCGCAGGACCGGAATCGCCATTTGCGGATCGAGATTTCCGGGAGCGTGATGTGTCGTCATAGAGGGGAACTCCAAGGTGTCTGTGGTGCGCTCACCTCGCACGTTCCATGCCATCCACGAATTCATTGATTTCGGCTGGTTTTAACTGGTTTCTCCCGCTTTCGTTGGCGCATCTTGCGGACACTGTCCGCAGACACTGTCGCAAGTCTGCACGACGCCAGGTTCACAATATGCATGGCAGCGCACGGTAAATCGGCGATCGTCCCAAGCCGTCCAATGTAATGAAGCCGAATGCACTGTAGCCACTTGACGCAAGACTTTGTGCTGTGCGCGCGTAGCATTTGGCGGGTGTGATGAACTAGGGATAAACGATGCCAGCACTACAGCCTCCGATGCGACGTTCCCTTGAGCAATTCCTTGATAGTCAGACGGTTCCCGACGGCGCCGTTCCGACGACCGTGCTCAACTCCTGGGCCCGCACCAGCCAGCTCGGCTTGCGACCGACTGACTCGGTGATTGCGACGTCCGCGCCGGGACGATCCGACACCAGGCGCATCCTGGAGCAGCATCGCTACCTGGTAGACATTGCCCGCTTGCCGATTGAGGAACTGCACAAGAGCCTGCCCTCTTCTCCCGACTGGGTCGTTCTCTGCATCAGTGCCGACGGGATGATCGTCCATGGCGTCGGGTGCCAACTGGGCGCGCCAAAGATTCTCCAGGCTGCCTTGCAATTAGGCCGCTCCGTCCGCGAGGCGGACATCGGGACATCGGCCGCAGGTTGCGCACTGGCCGAGCGCAGTTGTCAGACTGTCGCGGGCGGCGAGCACTACCTGCATGAATTGAGTTCCCTTGTATGCGCTGCCGTGCCCTTTCACTCCCCCGATGGCACCGTTGCCGGAGTACTCGATATGACACATGTCGGCGCCGGGCTGGACGTGTGGGCCGTCGACATGCTCCGATGGACCGCCCGGAGGATTGAGAACGACATGATGCGCAAGCTCTCCGGACGAACCATCATCTGCCTCAATCCAGACCCCCATCTGGCAGGCACGGCCCATGAAGGCCTGATTGCACTGGATGAATCGACACAAACCTGTCTGCTCAATGCGCGAGCGCGACATTTCCTCGGCCTGGATACGCGAGGCCACGAGGCCGTACCTGCAGAGCGCCTGTTTGAATCCGCCGAATGGAAACGCTTGCTGCTTGATCCCGGCGCCGCCAATCAAATCCGTTCGGTCAGGGATACCCGGGGATTCCTGCTTTATGCCAGCCAATCGCAAGCTCCGACAACCAAGGTGGCTGCATCGAGAGGAAGCGTGCCGCGCGAACGGCACAATTTCCACAATGAAGACGGCATGGGCCTGCCTCTTGACAAGGATCCCAAAATTGCCGAAGTCCTGAAGACAGGGATCAGGGCTGTCGACAAGGGCGTTCCCCTGATTCTTGAAGGCGAAAGCGGAACCGGAAAGGAAGTCATGGCCAAAGCCATCCACCTCGGTTCGACTCGCGCGGACAAGCCGCTTGTGGCGATCAACTGTGCAGCGATTCCGGAAGGTCTGATCGAGGCCGAGCTCTTTGGTTATGTCGACGGCGCATTCACAGGCGGCCGCCGCGGCGGCAGCGCGGGAAAAATCGCCCAAGCGGATGGCGGGACCTTGTTCCTGGACGAAATCGGAGACATGCCCCTGGTGCTGCAAACCCGATTGCTGCGCGTATTGCAGGAACGGCAGATCACCCCTGTGGGCGGGTTGCATCCGATACCCGTCGAATTCGCCCTCATCTGCGCGACCCACCGGAACCTGTCCCAGGCCGTCGAACAGGGCAAGTTCCGCAACGACTTGTTCTATCGCATCAACGGGTTGCTGCTGCGTCTTCCACCCTTGCGTGAACGGCACGACCTCAAAGACCTGGTGCAGCGTTTTCTGCTGGAATGCAGCGAAGGCAATGGCGCCTTCGAACTGGAAGACGATGTCTTCGCTCTGTTCGCGTCTTATTCGTGGCCGGGTAACATCCGCCAGCTGCGCAACGCCATCTGCGCCTCGGCAGTGCTGGCCGGGGACCGGGCGCGTATCAGTACTGCCGACCTGCCGGAAACACTCAAGCGGGAGCTGAATCTGACCGGCGACGCCAACGACGATCAGGTCATCGATAAACCATTGGCGATGGCCGAATTCGAAACTATCCGGCGCGTGCTGGAATCAGTCGACGGCAATGTCACGCGGGCCGCCCAGGCGCTTGGCATTTCTCGTTCGACCTTGCATAAGCGCCTGCGTGCATTGTCGCCGCGCTAGCCGGGATGATCAGAACCAGGTCAGAACCAGGCATCCTGCATATCGAACGGAACACGATTGACCCCGGAAAGCAGCGTGCACAAGTGCTCCACCTGCGGCAGTTCCCACTCCAGGTAGTAGCGCGCAGCCTGCAGCTTGCCTTTGTAGAAGTCCACATCTTCCTTGACCGGTTCCGCATCGACAGCACGCGCCGCCGCCAGGCCTTGCCTCAGCCATAGCCAAGCCACGGTTATCCGGCCAAAAGCGTCGAGGAAAATCGTTGCATTCGCGAGCGCGAGATCAGGATCCTTCCGTGCCAGGGCAACCAGGTTGCGGCATGCATCCAGCACGGAATCAAGCTGCAGAGCCAGATTGCGCGCGAGACCGAACAAGGCAAGTACCGGCTCGGCGTCGGCGATCGTGCGCCGGATCTCCTGTTCCAGTTGTGCCAGTGCTGCGCCATCACGCAATGGCAGCTTGCGTCCAAGCAGATCGAGGCCATGGATCGCTTCCGCACCTTCGTGGATGGGATTGAGGCGCTGGTCGCGGTAGAGCTGTTCGACCGGGTGTTCGCGGATATAGCCGGCGCCGCCGAGAACCTGAATTGCCAGCTCATTGGACTGGCATCCATAGCGCGACGACCATGACTTCACAATCGGCGTGAGTAATCCCAACAGTGCGCCGGCGCGCTCGCGCTGGTCCGCATCAGGATGGGTTTGCTCATCCTCGAACAGCGAACTCGCATACAGGCAGAGGGCCATTGCGCCCTCCGCATACGCCTTCTGCGCCAGCAGCATGCGACGCACATCTGCATGCGCCACGAGCGGCACCTGGGGTGACTGCGGGTCCTTGTCGGATGCAAGGCGTCCCTGCAAACGATTGCGCGCATAGTCCAGCGAATAGAGATAAGCCCGGTTGGCCAGCGCAGCAGCGTTCATGCCGACGCCGATACGTGCCTCATTCATCATGCGGAACATGCAGGCCATCCCGTTGCCGACACCGCCGATCAGATAACCGATGGCGCCGTCCTTTTCGCCGAAATTCAGTACGGTGGAGCTGGTGTTGCGCGAGCCCATCTTGTGCAGCAGGCCTGCCAGCGCCACGTCATTGCGCGCGCCGGCCGATCCATCATCGTCGACCAGGAACTTGGGCACGATGAACAAGGAAATTCCCTTGACTCCGGCCGGCGCCCCTTTTGTTTTGGCCAGCACCATGTGGACGATGTTGTCCGACAGGTCATGTTCCCCTGCCGAGATGAACATCTTTTGCCCGAACAGGCGCCACGTACCGTCATCCTGCGGTTCGGCGCGGGTTTTGATATCCGCCAGCGCCGAGCCCTGGCCCGGCTCGGTCAGCGCCATGGTGCCGGCGAAGCGTCCTTCCATCAGCGCTTCCAGGTAGCGCGTCTTCTGTTCCGGAGAAGCGAAAGCCCGGATCAGGTTGATTACCCCGACCGTCAGAAACGGATACCAGGTCGTCGGCCCGTTGGCGGCATGAAAATAGGCGGTCGCGGCGCGAAATATCACTTCCGGCAATTGCAGTCCGCCTTCCTCTTCGTCGCAATGCGCACGCAGAAAGCCTGCATCGCGAACCACATCCCACGCGAGTTTCGTTTCGCCGATCAGACGGACGCCGCCATCCTCGAACACCGGCTCCTGCGCATCGCCTTTCTGGTAGTGCGGAGCAAGGTATTTTTCGGCGATATTGCGGGCTGTCTCCAGCGTGGAATCAAACACTTCCCGCGAATGCTCGCGATAACGGGACCGTTGCAGAACGGATTCCGTGTCAAGAAATTCATAAAGAAGAAAATCGAGATTGCGGCTATGCAGAAATTCGTTCATTTTGAAAAGAAATAGTAAGAAGCCATTCTGGTGCGCTTCGGCCCTACGCGCGAAGCGCATTCGTCCCTCGATCGCAAAAGAGCGAATCGCGGCGCCATGCCGGACAAACCGGACAAGCCGGTCAATGCCGGACTACGCCGCCTTCGATGTGTACATCGACTCGATAAGCTCCGCATACTTTTGATTGACCAGTTTGCGCTTGAGCTTCATGGTCGGCGTCATTTCCTCATCCTCCGCCGTCAGTTGCGTTTCGATCAGACGGAATTCCTTGATTTGCTCGACACGCGCGAACTGGGCGTTGATCTTCTGGATTTCCTGGCCGATGAGTTCGATCACTTCCTTGCTGCGCGCCAGGGAACGATAGTCCGAGAACGGAATGTTGCGTTCCTGCGCCCACTGTTCGACGTTCTCCTGGTCGATCATGACCAGGCAGCTGAGATAAGGCCGCTTGTCGCCAATGACGACCGCATCGGTGACATACGGGCTGAACTTGAGTTGGTTCTCCCACTCGGAAGGGGTGATGTTCTTGCCGCCGGCGGTAATGATGATGTCCTTCATGCGGTCGGTGATGTAGAAGTAGCCATCCTCATCCACACGCCCGACGTCGCCGGTGTGCATCCACCCGTCCACGAGCACCTCCGCCGTCTTTTCCGGCATGTTCAGGTAGCCCATGAAGACCTGCGGACTGCGAACCATCAGTTCGCCTTGGTCCGACACGCGCACTTCCGTGCTCGGCAGGGCGATGCCGATGCTGCCCGGCTTCGCCCGTCCCGCAGGATTGCAGGTCGCGGCGCCGGTCACTTCCGTCATGCCCCACAGCTCGCACATCTCGATGCCGAGCGCCATGAACCAGCGGATCAGGTCCGGCGAAATCGGCGCCGCGCCGGTCACCCCCAGCGAGGCCTGGTTCAGGCCGATCATGCGGCGGACATTGTTGAGCACCAGCTTGCGGGCAAGCCACTCCTTCAACTTCACAAGCGGCGGCACCGGCTTCCATTGTTCGCGGTAGCTGCTGGCTTCCTTGCCGATCGCCACTGCCTTGTTGTACGCCCATTGTTCCAGGGGCGTCGCCTCCTTCAGGGCGATCGTTACGCTCGAATACAGCTTTTCCCAGATGCGGGGGACGGCAAAGAAGATATCCGGCTGAATCTCGCGGATGTTTTCGAAAACGGTTTCGGGGTTTTCGACGAAATTCATCCGGGCGTCCGACAGGATCGAGTAGTACGCGCCGAAAATCCGTTCCGCCACATGGCACAGCGGGAGAAAGGCGACCCGTTCCCGGCGTTCATTGCAGGGAATGAACTCAAGCAAGGTCGACGCCGACGCCAGGATATTGGCATGCGAGAGCATGGCCCCCTTCGGCTTGCCGGTCGTTCCGGACGTGTACACCAGAACCGCCAGATCGGCTGCAGTACGCGAGGCAACCCGCTTTCTGATGATGTCGCGATCGGATTTCAGGTAAGCCCGTCCCCGTTCCCGCAGGCTGTCCAGGCTGAGGATGGCCGGATCGTCCAGTTTGGACAGGCCTTCCATGTCGAACACGATCACCTGCCTTACCCGTGGCAGTTGCTCGCGAACCTCCAGATACTTGTCGAGCTGTTCGTCGTCCTCGACGAACAGGAATGCCGCGTTCGAGTCATTGCACAGGTACTCGACCTGCGCTGCCGAATCGGTCGGATATATCCCGTTGACCACGCCCCCCGCGCTCAGCCCGGCCAGATCCGACCACACCCATTCCTTGCAGGTGTTGGAAAGGACGGCGATCGCCTCACCGGGTTCGAAGCCAAGGGTAATCAGGCCGGCGCCGATTTCGGTGACGATCTCGCCGACCTGCCGGTATGAATACGATTGCCAGATGCCGAACTCTTTCTGGCGCATCATGGGCGCTTCTCCGCGTTCTGCGACAAAGTGCCAAAACATTTTCGGTACCGTATCGAAAGGCGCCAGCTGGACGTGATTGGATGCGTGCATCATGTGGTTTCCCGTCATGTTCGTATTGGTTATCGTTGGCGGCGGTCAGCGCCAGGTCTTCTTTTTCTTCCAGCGCCGTTCACCCCGTACACCGGCATCCTTCATTCCGAGATAGAACTCCTTGATGTCCTCCTTCTCGCGCAGGCGTTCGCAGGTATCCTCCATCACGATCCTGCCGTTCTCCAGCACGTAGCCGTAGTCCGCCGCATTCAGGGCCATGTTCGCGTTCTGCTCGACCAGGAGGATGGTAGTCCCGCGCTCGCGGTTGATCCGGACCACGATCTCGAAAATCTCCTTCGTCAGTTTCGGGCTCAGGCCCAAGCTGGGTTCGTCGAGAAGGATCACCTCCGGATTGGCCATCAGCGCGCGGGAAATGGCCAGCATTTGCTGCTGTCCGCCAGAGAGAAGCATTGCGTTCTGCTCAGCACGCTCCCTGAGGATGGGGAAATAGGAAAACACCATCTCCATGTCGCGCGCCACGCCATCCCGATCTTGCCGCGTGAACGCGCCCATGGTCAGGTTGTCGCGCACCGACAGCAGCGGGAAGACTTCGCGGCCTTCCGGCACATGGCTGATTCCCTGGCGGACGATTTTGGCCGGATCCCAGGACGTGATATCGGTGTCCTGGTATTCCACATTGCCCTTGGTCGGATCGAGCACGCCGGAAATCGTCTTGAGGATCGTGCTTTTGCCGGCGCCGTTGGAGCCCAGGACAGTCGCGATTTCTCCCATGCGCACTTTCAGGCTGACGCCGCGGATAGCTTTCACCGGGCCATAGGCGCTCTCTACGTTAGACAGCTTGAGCACCGTGTTTTCGATGGCTGCATTCATGCCACCCTCCTCAGATTGGATACATCATCGATCGTCCCAAGGTAAGCCTCGGCAACACCCGCGTGCGACTGGACTTCGCGTGGCGTGCCCAGCGCGAGCACCTCGCCCTGGTTCATCGCGAGCACTCGATCGGACACGCGCGACACCAGCGTCATGTCGTGCTCGACCATGAGGACTGTGATGCCCAGCTCATCCTTGATGTCCCGGATCCACCAAGCCATATCCTCGGTTTCCTCGACATTCAGTCCGGATGACGGTTCATCGAGCAGGATCAGCTTCGGCCCGGAACAGAGCGCGCGTCCGAGCTCCACCACCTTGCGCGTGCCGTAAGGCAGGCCGGCAACGAGCGAATCGCGGTAATGCTGCAGGTTCAGCAGTTCGATCACTTCTTCGGCCTTGGTCCGCGCGGCCAGCTCGGAGCGTCGGGTCCGGGGCGTAAACAGCAGGTCGCTCCAGAAGCCCGAGGTCCGGTGCGCGTGGTAGCCGATCAGCAGGTTCTGCAGCACGGTGGCGTGCTCGAACAGCTCGATGTTCTGGAAGGTCCGCGCAATCCCAAGGGCGGCGACGGCATCGGGCGCGGTCGAGGTCAGGTCCTGGCCGTCGAACGTGATTTTTCCCGAGGTCGCCGTATAGATGCGGCTGATGAGGTTGAACACGGTCGTCTTGCCCGCGCCGTTCGGACCGATCAGCGTGAATACCTCTCCGCGCCTCACATCGAAGCTGACGTTGTTGACGGCGCGCACGCCGCCGAAATGGACCGACAGGTCCTTGACGGATAAGAGTACGTTGGACATCGGTAGCGGCTCCATCATTTGAGGCGTTCGGATTTCTGAAAGGATTTCTGCCTCTTGAACATTCCCCGGCGATAGAACGGAAAGAGTTCAAGGTAGGTTCGCATCTTCATCCACCGGCCGTACAGCCCTTGCGGCTCGAATAGCACGAAAGCCATCAGAACGACGCCATACACCACCGCCTGCATGCCTGCCGCCTGGGAAATTGCCGGCGGCAACCAGTCCTTGCTCAGCGCAATCAGTTGCGGCATCGTGATCAGGAAGATGGCCCCAAGGAAAGCGCCGTGCACCGAACCGAGCCCGCCAACAACGACCAGGAGCAGCAGGTCGATGGATTGCAGGATCCCGAACTGCTCCGGCGAGATGAAGCGCAGCTTGTGCGCATACAGCGCCCCTGCGATGCCGACCAGCGCCGCGGAAAACGCAAACGACATCGTCTTGTAGCGGGCCAGGTTGATACCCATGCTCTGCGCGGAGATCTCCGAGTCGCGGATCGCAACAAAAGCACGCCCGGTGGGCGAACGCAGCAGGTTCAGCACGCCCAGCGTCACCAACACGCAGATGGCCAGGCACGCGTAATAGAACGACTGCTCCGTATTGAGCGGGAAGCCAAACACGCTGGCAGCCTTGACCACCTTGCCGTTGTTGCCGCCGGTGACGCTTTCCCAACGCGCCATTCCCTCCTCGACGATAAAGCCGAATGCCAGGGTGGCGATGGCGAGGTAAATGCCTTTCACACGGAGCGCAGGAAGGCCGATCACCACGCCGGCTACGGCCGACAGCGCGGCTGCCGCCAACAGCGATACCGGCAGCGGCATGCCGGCGGCAGCCAGGACGGCGGCCGTATATGCACCCACTCCGAGGAAGGCCGCGTGGCCGATCGACAGCAATCCGGTGAACCCGGCCATGACCATCAGCCCCAGCCCCGCGATGGCATAGATCAGCACGAACGACAGCTGGGACACCCAGTAGCTCGGCAGGACCGCCGGCGCCGCGACCAGCACGAGCAGCAGCGCGCCGTACCAGAATGCCTGGCCGCCATGCTTGACGAGCCTGATGTCTTGTTGATATTCGGTCTTGAACAGGAATCGCATGGCTCGCCCTACACTTTCTTGCGCAAATTGTCGCCGAACAGGCCGTTCGGCTTCACCATCAACATGATCAGGACAACGATGTATGCGGCGATGTCCTTGAATCCCTCGGGAAGATAAAAACCTGCGAGCGACTCAACGACGCCGATGATCAGTCCCCCTACAATCGCACCGGGCAGGCTGCCGAAGCCGCCTACCACGGCGGCAGGAAAGGCCTTGAGTCCGATGAAGCCCATGTTGACGTGGACAAAGGTGATCGGGGCGAGCAGCAGGCCGGCAATCGTCGCGACGGCAGCCGACAGCCCCCAGACCACGCCGTTCAGCCGTTTAACGGGAATGCCCATGTAATAGGCGGCGAGCTGGTTCTGTGACGACGCCTGCATGGCGATGCCCAGTTTGCTGTACTTGAACATCAGGTACAGGCCGGCGCAGAGCAGCCCGGTCACGATGATGACGACGACTTGCTCGGCGCTGAGCACGGCGCCGCCGATGTTCCACACCACGCCCTTGTACGGAACCGGGAACGCGTGCGTCTCGGTCCCCAGCGTCGGCACCATCGTCATCAGGCCGCGGGTGACGTAGCCTGCGCCAATGGTAAGCATCACCACGGTGAATTGCGGCTGGCCAAGTATGGGCCGGATGACCGCGCGTTCGAGCAAGGCGCCGAAGCCGGCCATGCCTGCCACGGTAATGGCGATCGCGACGGGAAACGGCAAACCCGCAATCTGGATGAGCACCAGCCCGCAGAACGCGCCGAGCATCATCAGCTCGCCTTGGGCAAAATTGACGGTTTCCGTGGCTTTGTAGATGAGAACGAAGCCGAGGGCGATCAGCGCGTAGATACACCCCAACGCCACGCCCGATATGATGAGCTGAAAGAGTAACAATTGAGTCTCCTGAATTGCATGAACGGTTTGCATGCCGCCTGCGTTTTTTCTTCTGGGGACGCGCGATTTCGCCATCCGCTATCGGCATCCTCTCCGAGGGAGCATAACGACAGTGAAGATCGCAGGAACGCTGTCCAGACAGATGACTGAACAATATGCGACGAGTATCGAGCCGTCTTGCGTCAATCTGCTACCGCCGCGCGGTTCCCGAATACGCTGCTGGGCGGCGACATTCACTTTTTCTTGAACGAACCGTCCTTTATTCCGAGGCAGGATCAGAGCGCGGTCGATACCAGAGGGGATGGTATTTTTTTACAATATCGCCGGAGGTATCGAGGGCATGACACCCGTCAAGGTTGAAGGGTTTTTGGTCTTCCGGCACCGATATTTCGCCAGCCAATGTCTGAATCACGGCCGTGCCCATGCCGATCAGGAGCTCAGTCATGTGGGTGCATCCATTCAGGCCGCCGACGAGTTGCTGCACACGTCGACGAAATCCAGCCCCGACTCGTGTTCCAACCAAAGCGGCATAGCGCTGCGTGATACCGCCGCACACGCCTTCAAACGGCGAGGCGTCAGTCGAGGCTACGATCTCTTTGATTACTCCTGTGCCATCGACTGCGATCCGCAAGAGCATGCTGTGAATGGGTTCATTGGCCGCACGGCGCCCGCCCGGCCACTCTGCATCGTGTGATCGGACATCCAGCAGATGTGCTTCGATGTCCCAAAGGCCATCAGCGCGTCGATAACCCTTGAACGAAATGACACGGGAATGAAGGGGCACCCTGTCAGGAGCAGAAGCAGGCAAAGGCAAAGTAAGTAACCTCTTACGCTTGATGGTGTTCGACGAAGTTTGCGCCAATGCAGGCGGCCGCTGGACGGCACTGCAGGGGATGGAGATAAGGCGTGCTGGATTAAAGGCTAGCAGCGTCTCCGGAACAGCGCTTGTGGAAATTGGCTATTGCCGTTCAGGAATCCACCTGGTCATGAGCGGAACAGGCGCCGCGTCAGAAATCCGGTGCCGCATCCTATTTCGGCAATTCGGGTCGGTTATTCCGTCGCCAGTTGGAAAAGCCACTCATCGAACAGAGCCGCCGCTTGATCCTGAACGACCGCTTCCTCCTCATAGCGATGTGCTGAATCGCAAAACCGCTCTGAGACGGAAGATGCTTCTGCATCAATCGTGACAATCCTCGACAAATTCGATTCGCATGTAAGGTGGTCGTCCGATATCGGTGGGCCCTACAGTGGGGTGCCTTTATACAAATGCGTGCTCGGAAGCTTCTGCTTGCCGGCAGTCCCGGCGCAATTCAACGATTGGTGAAAGTCGGGCCGAATCGTACGAGGCGCGACAAGGATTGCGCGGGTTAAGCGCTTCCAGAAGCCGCTTGACTTGCCTTGCATTCTGTCCATAGAGGAATGCGTTATCGGGATCTGACAACGCCTTTATCTCCTGTTCGCGAAGGTCACGACGTAGAGAGTTCAGTAGCGATTCCATTTCAAAGGCTAGAAGATCGGAGAAATGTTGCATATCAACCTCAGTTGTTCAGTGGATCCAAGTTCGGTGGCAGATCCACGTCAAGTGCCTGCATCGTGAGCGTTGCCCCCTCTACCTTTCTTCGTTTGTTGTTACGAATTCTTTACTTTTTTGGACAAGATAGCGAGGCGCCGATCGCACGTCTTGCGAAAACGTGCTACTCCGTAATTGGGGAGGTCGAACCAACGTTGTATGGCAACATGCGGTTATTCAATTCAGGCGGTTGAGTGCCGCCGAAGATTCGCCTGCACGCTTGCGGAGTACCATCTCGCTCCGTTTCGCCCTCTCAGTCCTTAAATGCAGGCGGCGAAGTTTCAGGCTGTCTCCTTCGCATCCGTTGGCACGACCTGCGCTTATCTCATCGCTACTGCTTCCGATTCCCGGGATTGCCAACCGCCGCCGAGCGCCTTGAAGGCCGCGACCGCCGCGCGTGCTGATTCGGTTTGCGCTTGCGCCCGCATATCGGCGGCACGCAGCAGGTTCTCGTCGGCTTGCAGGACTTCGATCAGGCTGACGACACCTTTCTGGTACGCCGCGAACGAGGCATCTCTCGCTCGTCCGAGCGAGGCCATGCCCTGCGCGAGTATGCCAGCTTGGTCCTCGCGTTTTACCAGGGTCGAGAAGGCGTTTTCCACGTCTTCCGTAGCACGCAGCACCGCCAGCCGATAAGCGGCCAGCGCCTCGGCTTCCTGGCCCTTGGCCAGGTCGATCTGCGCATTGATGCGACCGAAGTCGAAAAGGCGCCAGCGCAGGCCCAGCACGCCGGCGGCCTGACTTGCGCCGCTGGTGAACAGATTGCCGCCGGAAACCGTTGTCGCGCTGCCGATCAGTCCGCTCAAGGAGAGCTTGGGGTAATACTCGGCGATCGCCACACCGATACGCGCATTCGACGCAGCCAGGCGGCGTTCAGCCACGATCAGATCGGGCCGGCGCCTGAGCAAATCACCCGGCGATCCGGTGGATGCGATCCGCGGAGCGGCCGGGATAATGCCACCATTGGCGCCGGCATTGGCAGCCAGCTCCTCCCGGTATGTTCCAGGCGGTTTGCCCAGCATCACGTCCAGCGCATTCATGGCCGTATCCAGGCCCGCTTCGAGGACCGGTACGGATGCCCGCACTTGGGCGAGCCCCCCCTCGGCCTGCCGTACTTGAAGTTCGGCGGCCAGCCCCTTGCCGTAAAGCAGATTGATCGTTGAGAGCAGCTCCTCTTGCGTCCGTACCTGAGTGCGAGCAACGTCAAGGCGCGTTTGCAGTCCACGGATGCTGATGTAGATGTCGGCGGTCTGCGCCGCCACCGCCAGTCGTGTCGCCGCCGCACCGGCCTCCGACGCCTGATACTCGGCAAGCGCCGCTTCCCTTCCGCGACGCAAACCGCCGAATACGTCCAGCTCCCAGCCTATGCCGAGATTGGCCTCGTAGGCGTTGCCATACCGGTCGAACCCTGGTGTTGAATTCAAGACTTGTCCCAGCGGCGTTTCAACCGACTGGTAGGCCCGGGCACCTTGGGCGTTGACGTTGCCGGAAGGCAGTAGCGCGGCATTCGCTGCCGCAAGTCCGGCGCGCACCTGGGCGACGCGAGCGGACGCCTGCGCGAGATCCAGATTCTGCTCCAGCGCAAGCCTGACGAAGCGGGTCAGTTGCGGGTCACCAAAGCCCTCCCACCATACAGTGAAGTCGGCGGTGGCGTTGGCATGCCGTTGCTCAATTGCCGCTTGACCAAGGTAGCGATGCGGCATGGGCGTGTCGGGTCGAATGTAATCCGGCCCGACAGCGCAACCGGCGGCAAGACTGGCGACGACTGACATGAAGAGAGTACGTTTTAGCATGAGCATCTTCCGCGAAGTGAAATGGGAGGTGTAAAGTGACTATATCACAAAATGGTCACTCGTTGTGTAAATTGAAGACACGAGGTAAGCTGCTGAACATGAATAAAGCAACCATTTCCCCAAGCCCAGTCCGAGGCCCCGTCGATCACGAAGTGCGCGATCAGATCGTTGCCGCAGCGACCGAACACTTCCGCCTGTACGGCTACGAGAAGACGACCGTCTCCGATCTTGCGAAGGCCATCGGCTTTTCCAAGGCCTATATCTACAAGTTCTTCGAGTCCAAGCAGGCCATCGGCGAACTGATTTGCGCAACGTGTCTGCACGAGATCGAAACGGATATCAGAACGGCCATTGACGCAGTTGACCGCCCGCCCGAGAAGCTGCGGCGGATGTTCAAGACGGCCGTCGAGTCCAGCCTTCGCTTGTTCTTTGAGAATCGCAAGCTCCATGACATTGCAGCCTCGGCTGCGGCCGGGAATTGGGAGGCGGTGCGCACCTTTGAGGTACGCATCCAGGCAATGCTGCAGGACATCCTGCGCCAGGGGCGCGAGACGGAAGAGTTCGAGCGCAAGACGCCGCTCGACGAGACGGCGGCAGCAATTCACCTGGTCTTGCGGCCGTACCTCAATCCGCTGCTCTTGCAGTACAGCCTCGACTCCACCGACGAAGCGCCAGCCCGGCTGTCCAGCCTGGTGCTGCGCAGCCTGTCGCCATGAATCCGCGGCATATCGAACAATGCGGCAGTGACTATTGACTTATTTGGTCACTAGTATCACAATGAAATCCTGTTTTGGTTCCATTACGGGATTTCTATGCGCCGCCTCCTTTTCTCTGCCGTCATTTCTGTATTGCCATTGGCGCTGGTCGCCTGCGGCGAAAAAACACCCTCCGATCCACGCACCGCGGCCCCGCTGGTGCGTGTGGCCGCCGTCCAGGGTGCAGTCTCTCCATCACGGTCATTCACCGGGACCATAGCCGCCCGGGTGCAAAGCGATCTGGGCTTCCGGGTCGCCGGCAAGGTGCTGGAACGGCTCGTGGATACCGGGCAAACCGTCAAGCGCGGGCAAGCGCTCATGCGGATCGACCCGGTCGACCTGAAGCTTGCCGTGCATGCGCAGCAGGAAGCGGTCGCCGCCGCCCGGGCGCGGGCGCAGCAAACGGCGGAGGATGAAGCCCGCTACCGCGACCTGCGCGGCACCGGCGCGATATCGGCTTCCGCCTACGACCAGGTCAAGGCCGCAGCCGATGCCGCCAAAGCCCAGCTCAACGCGGCCGAAGCCCAGGCCGAAGTGGCGCGTAACGCGAGCCGCTATACGGAGCTGGTGGCGGATGCCGATGGCGTCGTCATGGAAACGCTGGCCGAACCCGGCCAGGTCGTCAACGCAGGACAGGTCGTGGTACGTGTGGCGCATGCCGGCCGCCGCGAAGCCGTGATCCAGTTGCCGGAAACCCTGCGCCCTGCGGTCGGTTCGGTCGGTCAAGCCACGCTCTTTGGCAAAGAAGGCGTAACCGTTCCGGCCAGACTCCGGCAGCTCTCGGATACCGCGGACCGATTGACCCGCACCTTCGAGGCGCGGTATGTGCTGTCTGGAGAGCTATCCAACGCCCCATTGGGCACCACCGTCGCCATCCAGATCCCGGAGACGCAGTCCGCCGTGCAAAGCGGCTTGCGGGTACCGATTGCCGCCCTGTTCGATGCTGGCAAGGGACCGGGCGTCTGGGTCATCGAAGGCGAGCCGGCAAAGGTTTCCTGGCGGTCGGTCACGGTCCATCGCCTGGACGAGGATGGCGCGCACATCGCCGGTCAACTCAAGCAAGGCGACCGGATAGTCGCACTCGGCGCGCACCTGCTGCGCGAAGGCGAGCAGGTACGGATCGCTGGCCAAGTCGCTGCCACTACTGCTGCCGCAACCGTTGGAGTGCGGCCATGAGCGAAAGTCGCTTCAACCTGTCGGCGCTCGCCGTGCGCGAGCGGTCCGTCACCTTGTTTCTGATTTGCCTGATCTCGTTGGCCGGGGTCATTTCCTTCTTCAAACTGGGGCGGGCAGAAGACCCCGCCTTCACGATCAAGGTGATGACCATCGTTACCGCCTGGCCCGGCGCCACGGCACAGGAAATGCAGGACCAGGTCGCCGAGAAGATCGAAAAGCGCTTGCAGGAACTGCGCTGGTACGACCGGTCCGAGACCTACACCAGGCCCGGCCTGGCTTTCACCACCTTGTCCTTGCTCGACAGCACGCCACCTGCGGAAGTACAGGAGGAGTTTTACCAGGCCCGCAAGAAAGTCAGCGATGAGGCAAACAAGCTTCCGCCCGGCGTGATCGGGCCGATGGTCAACGACGAATACGCGGACGTCACCTTTGCCCTATTTGCGCTCAAGGCCAGGGGCGAACCGCAGCGCGTGCTGGTGCGCGACGCCGAGACGCTGCGTCAGCGGCTGCTGCACGTGCCGGGCGTGAAAAAGGTCAACATCGTGGGCGAGCAGTCCGAGCGTATTTATCTCGAGTTCTCGCACGAGCGCCTGGCAACGCTGGGCATCAGCCCGCAGGACGTGTTCGCCGCGCTCCATAGCCAGAACGCCCTCACGCCGGCCGGCTCCGTGGAAACCAGGGGGCCACAGGTATTCATTCGCCTGGACGGCGCTTTCGATGAATTGCAGAAGATCCGCGATACGCCGGTCGTGGCGCAGGGCCGCACCTTGAAACTGTCCGACATCGCCACGGTCAAGCGCGGCTATGAAGATCCGGCGACGTTCATGGTCCGCAATGGCGGCGAACCCGCCCTGCTGCTGGGCATCGTCATGCGCGACGGCTGGAACGGACTGGACCTGGGCAAGGCGCTCGATAAAGAGGTCAGTGCGATCAACGCCGATATGCCGCTGGGTATGGGCCTGACCAAGGTCACCGACCAGGCCGTCAACATCAGCTCGGCGGTCGATGAATTCATGGTCAAGTTCTTCGCCGCGCTGCTGGTAGTCATGGTGGTGTGTTTCGTGAGCATGGGCTGGCGTGTGGGTATCGTGGTCGCTGCGGCCGTGCCGCTGACGCTGGCGATCGTCTTCGTGGTGATGGCCGCGACCGGCAAGAACTTCGACCGCATCACCCTGGGCTCCCTGATCCTGGGGCTGGGTCTGCTGGTAGACGACGCCATCATCGCCATCGAAATGATGGTGGTGAAGATGGAAGAGGGCTACAGCCGCACCGCCGCCTCCGCCTATGCCTGGAGCCATACCGCGGCGCCCATGCTCTCGGGCACGCTGGTCACGGCCGTCGGCTTCATGCCCAATGGCTTCGCCCGTTCGACTGCAGGCGAATACACCAGCAACATGTTCTGGATCGTCGGCATCGCCCTCATCGCATCCTGGGTGGTCGCCGTGGTGTTTACCCCCTACCTGGGCGTCAAGCTGCTGCCCGACCTCAAAAAGGTCGAAGGCGGCCACGACGCGCTCTACGATACGCCACGCTATAACCGCTTCCGCCAGGTGCTCAAGCGCGTCATCGCTCGCAAGTGGCTGATCGCCGGTTCGGTGATGGGTCTTTTCATCGTGGCCGTGCTCGGCATGGCGGTGGTCAAGAAACAGTTCTTCCCGATCTCCGACCGCCCGGAAGTGCTGGTCGAGGTACAGATGCCCTATGGGACCTCGATCACTCAGACCAGCGCCGCCACGGCAAAGGTGGAAGCATGGCTGTCCAAACAAGAGGAAGCAAAGATCGTCACGGCCTACATTGGCCAAGGCGCGCCACGCTTCTATCTGGCCATGAACCCGGAACTGCCCGATCCATCGTTTGCCAAGATCGTGGTCCGGACCGAAAGCCAGGACGAGCGCGAGGCGCTGAAACAGCGGCTGCGCCAGGCGATCGCCGAGGGCCTCGCTCCTGAGGCGCGGGTGCGGGTCTCGCAACTCGTGTTTGGTCCCCCTTCACCGTTCCCGGTCGCCTACCGGATCACCGGGCCAGACCAGGACAAGCTGCGCCAGATCGCCGCTGACGTGCAGCGGGTCATGGATGCCAGTCCAATGATGCGCACGGTCAACACCGACTGGGGCACGCGGTCACCGACGCTGCACTTCACCTTGCAGCAGGACCGCTTGCAGGCCGTGGGCTTGACCTCCAGCGCCGTGGCGCAACAACTGCAATTCTTCCTCACTGGTGTGCCTCTCACTGCCGTGCGCGAAGACATCCGCACGGTGCAGGTCGTGGCCCGGTCGGCCGGCAACACGCGGCTCGATCCGGCCAGGATTGCGGACTTCACCCTGACCGGCGCCAGCGGGCAGCGCATCCCGCTGTCGCAGGTGGGCAAGGTCGAGGTGCGCACGGAAGAGCCGATCATGCGCCGGCGCGATCGCATGCCGACGATCACGGTAAGGGGCGACATTGCCGAGGGCTTGCAGCCGCCGGACGTGTCCGCCGCCATCAGCCAGCAGCTTCAGCCCATCATGGACAAGCTGCCGGGCGGCTATCGCATCGAACAGGCCGGCTCCATCGAAGAATCGGGCAAGGCGACGGAAGCAATGTTGCCTCTGTTCCCCATCATGCTGGCGATCACCCTGCTCATCATCATCTTCCAGGTGCGCTCGATCTCCGCGATGGTTATGGTCTTCCTGACCAGTCCGCTGGGCCTGATCGGTGTGGTGCCGACGCTGATCTTGTTCCAGCAGCCCTTCGGCATCAATGCACTGGTCGGCCTGATTGCCCTGTCGGGAATCCTGATGCGCAACACGCTGATCCTGATCGGGCAGATCCACCATAACGAACAGGAGGGATTGGATCCGTTTAATGCCGTCGTCGAGGCCACCGTGCAGCGTGCCCGGCCGGTTATATTGACCGCGTTGGCGGCGATATTGGCCTTCATCCCGCTGACCCATTCGGTGTTCTGGGGGACGCTCGCTTACACACTGATTGGCGGCACCTTCGCCGGGACGATTCTCACCTTGGTGTTCCTGCCGGCCATGTATGCCATCTGGTTCAAGATCAGGCCCGGCAACGATAGCCAGAGTGCAAATGAAATGGACAGTCAAGGCAACGTGGCCCCCATCACCAGGGCAGTCGGGGGCTTGGCCAAAGCATTCGTCTCGACTCTGCGCGCAGCAGGTACAAGGAAAGTATCCCTGCAAGGCTCATCGCGCCGCTGATCTGCCCTTAATCCCTATTCACCTATTTCAAAAGGAACTGCCATGTCGAAATCGATCGTTGTCGTTGTGACCGGCGTGTCGTCGGGCATCGGACGTGCCGCCGCAGAGAAATTTGCCAAGCGGGGTTGTCAGGTATTCGGCACCGTACGCAGCATCGCGAAAGCGAGCCCATTGCCCGGTGTCGAGCTTGTCGAGATGGATGTGCGCGACGATGCTTCCGTTCAGCTTGGAATCCAATCCATCATCGCCCGCGCCAAGCGCATCGACGTGCTCGTCAATAACGCGGGAGTGACCATCGTCGGCGCGGTGGAGGAAACCTCGACTGCCGAGGCCGCATCCCTGTTCGACACCAACCTGTTCGGCATCCTGCGCACGGCACAGGCAGTCCTCCCGCACATGCGAGCACAGCGTTCTGGAAGGATCGTCAATGTCAGTTCGGTACTCGGCTTTCTTCCCGCCCCGTACATGGGGCTCTATTCGGCGTCCAAGCATGCCGTGGAAGGGCTGTCTGAAACTCTGGATCATGAGGTACGCCAGTTCGGCATCCGCGTAACGCTGGTCGAACCGGCTTATACCAGGACCAATCTGGACGTCAATTCGCCGCATGCAAAGTCAACAATCGCGGCCTATGAGCGTGAACGCAGCCTCGCATCGCGCGCCGTCGCCGACAGTGTCAGCGGCGCGCCCGCCCCCGATGGCGTGGCAAACACGATCGTCGAAGCAGCGCTTGGCGCGTGGCGGATGCGTCGCACCCCGGCCGGACAGGCATCCCTGTTGCGTAAATTGCGCCGTTTCATGCCTGCTGGCCCGGTCGATGCAAGCCTGCGGAAGTCGTTCGGACTCGCCTGAAAATCTCACCCAGAAGTAACGTCATTGGTCGTCGCGAAACAGGTGAACAAGAAAGGGACATCATGGCAAACCGACGACAATTGCAGCTGATCCGCGCTGCGCGCGCTGGCGACCCTGCCGCCCAATTGGCCTTGGGCCGGCACTATCTATTCGGCAGCGATGGTCTGCCGCAGAACTTCGCCACCGCATTGCATTGGCTCGACCGCGCGGCACGCCAGCACGTCGACGATGCGTGGATGTTGATCGGCAGGCACATTCCATTTGCCGTCGCACAGCAGGCAGGGAACATGCCGCAACTGGCAATCTGGTACGAGAAGGCTTTCGACGCCGGCGAGATGCAGGCAGGACTGGTGTTTGCACAGATCGTGCAGGCGCTGGACGGTTCGGCAATCACTCCCCCCATGCGGAACAAGGCCATGCATGTGCTGCGTACCGTGGCACAAGCCGGTATTCCAGAGGCGCAGTGGATGCTCGCGCAGCAGCAGGAACGTGATGCGTCAGAGACAGCCGCAGCCTCGCAACCGCTCAAGGGCAAGGTTGCCGTATCGATGGAATGGGCAACCTCCGCGGCCGACGCCTGCATTGTTGCCGCACGCTATGCGCTTGCGGAGCGCGCCTGGGCCGCCACTGCCGACTACAATGCCTTCCTGCGCTGGTCGCAGCCGCTGGCACGCGACCTCGCACGCAGGTCCTCTGCGAGCTGACCGCATATGCAGGACAACATATTCACCAGGGAAGAAATCTTGCTCCTGGCGCGTTGTGCCCGTGTACTCATGCACTGTCCCGACGGCGACAAGCAGGAAGCCAAGCGTTTTCTGCTGCTGGCTGCGGAAGCGGGAGACCGTGATTCGCAATTGCATTGGGGCTTGTGGCTGGCCAGGATGGATACCTCGGGTAAGCGCAACAACCTGCTTCCCGGCACGGTGAATTACAAGAAAGCGATCGCCTGGCTGAGCCGCGCCGGCGAACAAGGTTCGGCGCAAGCCTGGTACGCCATATCGCGGATCTACCTGAAACCCGAGTTCTCGCAACGCAGCCTGGAAGACGCGTATCGCTACCTGGTCATGGCGGCGGAAGGCGGAGACTGCATGGCGCAACAGGCGCTTGGCAACTGGATCTGGCGTACCCGCAAGGACGATCCGTCAAAAGATGTGCAGGTAGTCTACTGGTTTCGGAAAGCGGAAGCCCAAGGCTGCGTCTCCGCTGCGCCGCTGCTGCAAAAGATCGCATCCCGCGCCACTCCCGCGACCTGGGCACTGGCCGCACAGCGGCAACTGGCCAATCAAGCGTTCAAGGTTCCGCAAGTACTGATGGCGCGCATCGCGCTGGCGGCACGATTCGGCTTGTCGATTCCGGAAGCACTGATGATCGACCCGGCGCGAGCTGATCGCTGCCACTGCATGGTGATCGACATCCGTGACAGCTACGCGCGCGCCAGGCGACGGCTCATCCTGGTACAGACACCGGAAGAACGCCGGCTGCTTGACGACACGATCCTGCTCCTCGATCGTTTCGATTGCAGCGCAAGCGGACCGGAAGGCAATTTCCGACAGCGACCTTGAGGAAAACTGACAGATTCGGACCTCTTAGGCGGATCACTTCACCGTTTAGATACTGATTAGTGATAATCACTTCTGTGAGCGGCGCATATTCCGCCTGCTTTCCTATTTACTTGTAAATTCCACATGTGATGATGAGATCTTCCAGTTTTTCGACGTAGGTCGACTTTGATTGAATTGCTTTGGTCGTGGGATTTATCCATTTGTAGTGGATCCAGCCGCTTCCTCTCTTTTGCGCCATATCGATATGCTCTTTAATGATGAATTTGCCGTCTGTGTCTTTCAAGTCGATCAAATCTTTATTAATCAGCCTCGCATTTCCACCAGTAGCGAGCATCACACCCTTTTCATCCAGAACGGAGACGTATAAGTCGCGGTCGATAAATGCGCCCTTGAGGTTATTAATCTCGGCGAATGCCTCTTCTTTACCTTTTGCCTTAATCAGTGCCACAGCGCGTTTCACCATTGCGATTGCCTCATCTGCGGTACCACGCTCTGCCGCTTGAGAATATGGCGATAACGTAATTGAAAGAAAAGCGAAAATACTTAATGCATGTGCAAGGATTCTCATACCAGGTCTCACTAGAAAAAGATAATTACACAACGAACTGTGTTCATAGACCGAACCATCCCTCTCAGCAGGTGCCCACGAGTTAATCAACCCTCAAGCATCTCCCGCGGCAGGCTTCACTTCACAATCCACTGACAATAAATTTCTCCAAAACATTTGTTGTTTTACCTCTCCTTATGGTTAACTGAGCTTACGCAGCGCGCAGCGCCTGTTGCTGCTCATAGGCATGTCGAGTGGCCTCGATCCATAGTTTTGCGCGTAAGGCGAAGTGATTCAACTGGTGCTGCGTTTTCAGGAACTCCAGTTTGAATACGGCGACAATCGACATGAACACATAGTTACCTTGCGTGGTGATCGTTTGCGTCGACGACTTCGCCAGATCGGCATTGGATTTGAGTGATTTATGAAACACTTCCACGTTTCACCGGTTGTGATAGATCGCCATGATTTGTTCACCATCGAGAGTCAAATCGCTGCATGCCAGATTCAATATGCCTGTGCTGCTCGGTAGTTGCTGATCAGATAGTCCGTGTACAACTCCAATTGCCGCTTGTCCATGATTTCACCCCTATCTCGTGGACAATCGACAACCTGCTACGCTCCTCTGTGCGTAAGATCAGTGATCAGTTTCTTTGACCGATCCCCAACCCACTGCACTACGAATGGCCTCGGGAGGTGGCAGTGGGCCTGGGTGTGCCCTGCGCTGCATGAGCCAAGCTCGGATCAGTTGACGAGTTCGGGAATTGTCCATGATTGATCTTTGGCAGTTGTTTCTTGGCGGCGCTTCGGATTCAGGGTTTCGAGAAGACGTATTGCCATACGTGCGTTCGTTATATGCCAACTTGCGTCGTGCGTGTCCATTGCAGCGAATTCGCTTTCGCGGCGCATATCGCGTCGCAATGCTTCGAGCATGGCGTTGAATTCATGGGGTAATAGCATTTTCGGACTTCACTTCTATTGCGAGGGATAATATGGAGCGACGTCGTTCAGAGTTGTCTTGACTGTCTGAATAACTGACCTTACGCAGCCCGTAGCGCTTGAAGGTGCGCATAGGCTTCCCTGCACGTATTGCTCCGAGACGCTTTCAAGTAAGGGCATGCCGGATACAGATCTTTCCAAAATGTTTTCCACTTCGTATATATTCGAGTGCTGCGCGCAGTTCGTCAAAGGCAAACACCTGGTCGACAACAGGCCGTAGCGTATGCAGAGATACAGCCGCGGCCATCGCTTCGAAGTCATCGCGGCTGCCGACGGTGATGCCTTGCAGGCGAATATGGCGAGTGACAATCTGACCGAGCGGTACCGACAGATCGGATCCTGCCAGAACGCCAATCATGCTTATCGTTCCCCCTGTGCGAACCGCACGCAGAGATTGTGGAAGAGTACCGGCTCCTCCAACTTCAACAACATGGTCGACGCCCCGTCCTCCGGCAATATCCCTGGCGCGAATACCCCATTGCGGGTCCTGGACATAGTTGATTGTTGCATCCGCTCCCAATGCGCGTGCGCGTGCCAACTTGTCATCGCTGGAAGAGGTGATAATGACCCTTGCGCCCAGAATCTTCGCGAACTGCAGTGCGAATAACGAAACTCCACCTGTACCCTGTACAAGTACAGTCTCCCCAGGCTTTACTTTCCCTTCGGTGACCAACGTACGCCATGCGGTAACGGCAGCCGTTGGCAACGTGGCGGCTTCTGTGTCCGAGAGATGCTCTGGAACCAGAGACACCCCCTCTTCAGACAGCACAAGATACTCGGCCATCGTCCCATCTTGCTCACAGCCAAGGCTAAATCGGAAACGTTCGTTATGCGGCTCACCGTTAATCCAGCTCTGATAGAAAATCGGACATACCCGGTCTCCTGCCTTCACACGTGTCACGCCTGGCCCTATTGCATCAATAGTGCCGACGCCGTCGCTCAGCATTACTAACGGCAACTCCTGCATGCGCTTGCCGTAGCCGCGTTGAGGAATGATGAGATCCCTGTAGTTAAGGGCGGATGCTGTCATTTTTATGCGTACCTGACCTGCCGCTGGCTCTGGCTTTGGTCGCTCACCAATACGTACGTTATCCAACGTCCAGTCGTCCTCTACTTGAAATACCTTCACAATGGCCTCCTTTTGAATCGCTTTTCGTTTAGATGCAATCAAGGCTTAACACCTACCGTATCCGCATCACACGTTCAATCCCACAATTTTTGCCCTTGCCGGGTGCTTGCTTGAAACCACGGCTGGCGCGTCACGTTAGTTCACGATGGCCTGAGACACTAGGCTTTTCATCAGGCGGCGGTAGCTGGTCCGCAAGGCGCCCGGCGACTGTGTCATGTAGACCGCACACAGCTTTTCTTTAGGCTCGGCCCAGAAGAAGGTTCCGGCAAAGCCGGCCCACATGAATTCACCGGCGGAACCATGCACAGGGGCCATACCGTCTTGCTGACGTACCGCAAAGCCCAAGCCAAAGGTGTAGCCGTTAGTGCCAAGGAGAAGTTGCCCGATGCTGCTTGTGTTGTTGATGGTGTGGCCCAGATGATCGGATGTCATGAGTCGCACGGTCGCGGGAGACAGGATGCGCGCGCCATCGAGTTGACCGCCATTGAGCATGGCTTGGCAATAGCGCAAGTAGTCACCCGCCGTTCCCACGCCGCCCGCCCCACCCGATTCATCGGCGGGCGGCTTGGAAACATCGATCAGGACGACGTTGGGCTTACCGGTCTGCGGGTCTTTCGAAAAGGGCTCGGCCAGACGGGGGGCTTTGATCGCAGGCACGTAAAACGCGGTATCCGTCATCTTGAGCGGCTTGAAGATCCGATCGGACATAAAGTCCGACAAGCTCTGACCGCTGACTGCCTCTACCACCCGGCCTTGGATATCGACTGATAGGGAGTATTCCCAGGTCGTACCCGGTTGCTGCGCCAGTGGCGCCTTACCCACGCCCTCCGACATTTCGGTCGGGCTCATCCCGCGTGCATCAAAGGGAATGGCTGTCTGGAAGACCTTGGCCTTGAGGTAAGCCTCCCGCACCGGCGCGTTGGCGGCGATCTCGCCATAGGCGATGCCCGAAGTGTGGCGCAGCAAATCCTGAATCGTTGGCTCGTGGTTGGCCGGCACGATCTTGTAAGTCACGGCCCCCGTCACTGGATCGATCGAGGGCACGCTGACCATAGGGTTCTTGAATGCAGGCAGGAATTTTGAGACCGGGTCGACGAGCTGCACCTTGCCTTCCTCGACCAACATCATGAGTGCAGTGGAAACCAGCGGCTTTGTCATCGAATAAAGGCGGAAGATCGAGTCGACCTTCATGTCGCCACCCGATGCATTGTTAAGTTTGCCAAAGGCTTCGGAATAGACCAGCTTGCCATTTCTCGCGATCATCACCACCGCGCCGGGCAGCCGGCCTTGCATGACCTCTTGCTTCATTGCTTGGGTGAGGACCGCCAGCCTTTCCCGGGACATGCCGACGGATTCGGGCGTGGCAGTCGGAATCGCTTGCGCCAAGGCCGAACCCATACTCGCCGCGAGCAGCCCGGCCAGCGCGAGCCGGCGCAAACGCATAGGATGGTGTGAACGAAAAACGGTTGTGTCCAAGTTTGTCTCCTCGATGGTTTTTGATGTCAACTTGCCGCATCTACGGCGGGTGGAACGTAGCTCGCCGCGAATATGTTTTGCGCACTCTAGTGTCCTGAGTCATTAATTCGTTGAAGAAAAGCGATGAAATGAACGCCATGCGCCGCCGCCCGTCCTCGCGATGGGACCCCGCTATCGCTGCGACGTGCGACAGCACCTGACGCCCATTGCATCACTTTTCTATCTCAACGAATTAATGACTCAGGACACTAGATGCGCTTTCGCCGGATTGAGCAAAAAATAATTAGTCCGCATAACCACAAACAACTAACGGTTCAACAAGCCATTTCATTTCGACATTGGCATTGAAGGAGAGCGCGAATTGTCGACATGTACCACCTTGCCCCTCGCGGACCTCGTATCCCTCGACGATTCAGATCCACTGCCAGCGCGAAATAGGATTCGCCATGCGCCCGCCGGGTCGTCAATTCGGATAGAAGTTGTTCGTCCAAATGATGGCGATAAGTGTTGTTCCCTCTTGCAAACTTGAGCGGCCCTTCACTCCGCCAGGACGATTGGCGTCCTCTCACTGCTTCAGTAAGCTCAACCAGTTGCCTTAACATGAATGCGGAGTAAACCGGATTTTTGCAAGAGGACATATTTTGTAACCTGGTAACGACGCGTAGAAAGGTGGGGTGACGGACCACTAAGCAATTACGACGTTTCTGCAACTGGCTTGATAACCGGATTTTCAACAGCAGACCGCTGTCGCTTCGTCCACTTGAGCGAACCGCCTGCGAGCTCACCAACAATGCCCCTACGAAATGCGAGTACACAAACGATAAAGATAAGTCCTGTGACGATCGTGACCGATTCACCAAGGCTACGGAACCATTCGATGGTGGTAAGTCGTGCCATCAAGTCGCCGAGATCGCCCAGCCTATTTTCAAGCGCGATGATCACAATGGCCCCAACGACCGGTCCCGTGAGAGTACCCAAGCCGCCGACCAGCGTCATGAGGACGACCAGGCCTGACAATCCCCAGTGGACATCCGTCAGTGTTTCAAATCCCAACACGACCGTCTTCGTAATCCCGGCTAATCCGGAAAGAGCCGCCGACAGAACAAAGGCAAGAAGTTTGTACTTATCAACGTCATAACCCAAGGATATGGCGCGCGGCTCGTTATCCTTGATTGCCTTCATTACCTGGCCGAACGGCGAATGCACGGTGCGCGCGATGACGGCAAAACCGCCAATGCAGATCGCCAGTACGACGTAGTACATCGTCATGTCATTGGACAGATCAACTGCGCCTAAAAGCCGTCCGCGCGGAACACTCTGCATACCGTCCTCGCCGCCGGTAAACGGCGCCTGGAGGAAAATGAAATATGCCATCTGTGCCAGTGCCAGGGTGATCATGGTGAAATAGATCCCTTGGCGGCGGATTGCCAGGGCGCCCATAACGAACCCCACGAGTGCCGCGGTGAGCGTCCCCAGAATCAGGCCCATCTCGAAGGGGACTCCCGTCTCGCGCAACAGATAGCCGCCGATATATCCTGCGCTGCCGAAGAAGGCCGCATGACCAAACGATAGCAAGCCTGTGAAGCCGGCCAGCAAATTGAAGGCGCAGGCAAACAGTGCGAAGCAGAGAAGCTTCATCAGAAATACCGGATACACCACCAGTGGCGCTGCCAACAACACACCCAAAGCAAAGACGTAGCGCATTTTCGTATTCATGTCAGGAATCCTCATTTCTCTTTGCCGAACAGGCCTGCCGGACGAACGAGCAGAACGACAGCCATAATGATGAAAACCACGGTTGCCGACAGTTCCGGATAGAACACGCGCGTCAACCCTTCGATGACGCCCAATCCAAGACCCGTCAGGATCGAGCCCATGATCGAACCCATGCCGCCGATGACGACGACGGCGAAGACGACAATGATCAGATTCGATCCCATCAATGGCGAGACCTGGATGATCGGGGCGGCGAGGACCCCAGCCAGCGCAGCCAAGCCCACGCCGAAGGCATAGGTGAGCGTGACCATGAGCGGCACATTGACGCCAAACGCTTCCACCAGCCTGGGATTCTCCGTCCCGGCCCGCAGGTAGGCGCCCAGCTTGGTTCGCTCGATAACGAACCACGTCATGAGGCATACGGTCATGGAGGCGACGACGACCCAGGCGCGGTACAAGGGCAAGCGCATGAAGCCGAGATCCAGCGCTCCGCTCAGTTCGGCCGGAGCCGCGTAAGGCTGGCCCGAGACACCGTAGATCGACCGGAACAGGCCCTCGATCACCAGAGTAATGCCGAACGTCAGGAGCAATCCATAAAGATGATCGAGCTTGTACAACCAGCGGAGCATGGTGCGCTCGATGACCACGCCAAAGACGGCAACGAGCACAGGCGCCGCGATCAGCATGATCCAGTAGTTGAGACCAAGGTAGCTCAACCCTATCCAGGCGAGGAATGCGCCGAGCATGTAGAGTGCGCCATGCGCAAAGTTGATGACATTGAGCAGCCCGAAGATCACCGCCAGTCCGAGTGAAAGCATGGCGTAGAAGGAGCCGTTGACCAGGCCGATCAATAGCTGGCTCATCAATGCCGGCATTGGAATTCCGAATAAGTCAGTCATTTCAGCCTCTCTAGACACCGAGCAATTCGTTCAACACGGCTTTTTTCGCCTCGAGTTCATCCGCCGTGAAGTGCTCGACGATCTTCCCGTGCTCGATCACGTAAAACCGGTCTGCCAGGGGGGCCGCAAATCGAAAGTTCTGCTCGACCATCACGATCGTGTACCCCTTGCTCTTCAGCGTACTGATCATGCGTGCCAGCGCTTGCACAATGACCGGTGCCAGTCCTTCCGAGATCTCGTCGAGAAGCAGAATGCGCGCGCCGGTGCGCAGGATTCGCCCGACGGCGAGCATTTGCTGCTCGCCTCCCGACAGGCGCGTACCCTGGCTCGAGCGCCTTTCATGGAGGTTCGGGAACATTGCATAAATCTCTTCGACCGACATGCCGCCGCCCGTTGTGCCGACCATCGGCGGGAGAAGCAGGTTCTCCTCCGCGCTGAGGGAAGAAAATATTCCCCGTTCTTCGGGGCAGTAACCAATGCCGAGATGAGCGACCCTGTGCGTCGACAGGTTGATCGACTCGATTCCGTTGACCTTGATGGATCCGGAACGCGCACCAACCAGACCCAGGATGGCGCGCAATGTCGAGGTGCGGCCGGCACCATTTCTGCCCAGCAGGGTAACGACTTCTCCGTGGCGAACGTTGAGGTCAATACCGTGAAGAATGTGGGACTCCCCGTACCACGCGTGCAGGTCTGAAATTTCGATGGCATGGTCTTTCATGCGTGCCCTCCTTCCAATGCGTTGTCTGCGCTTCCCATGTAGGCTTCCATCACCTGGGGATTGCGCGATACTTCCGCATAGGTTCCTTCGGCGAGGACGGCACCGCGCTGCAGTACGGTGACCCGGTCGCATATGCCCGAGATGACGCTCATGTTGTGCTCGACCATCAGCACGGTTCGCCCGGCTGACACCTTTTTTATCAGTTCCGTCACTCGATGCACGTCCTCATGCCCCATTCCCTGGGTCGGTTCGTCGAGCAGCATCAGCTCCGGATCCATGGCAAGCGTTGTCGCGATTTCAAGTGCACGCTTCCTGCCGTAAGGCAGATCCACTGTTAGCGTATTCGCGAAATGTTCAAGGTCCACTTCACCGAGCAAACTGGCGGCTTGCTCATTCAACCGGTTGAGGCTGCGTTCGCTTTGCCAGAAATGAAACGAGTTCCCGAGCGCCCGCTGCAGCGCAATGCGCACGTTTTCCAGAACCGTCAGGTGGGGGAATACAGCGGAAATCTGAAACGAGCGAATAATGCCCAACCGTGCGATCTGCGCCGGCTTCAATGATGTAACAGGGTATGCATTGAACAAAATCTCGCCAGAGCTCGGGCTGAGAAATTTTGTTAGCAGATTGAAGCATGTGGTTTTTCCCGCTCCGTTCGGGCCGATCAATGCGTGGATGTCGCCACGATTTACCTTCAGATTGACACCGCTGACAGCGGTAAATCCCCTGAACTCCTTTGTCAGGGCGCGGGTCTCCAGGATGACATCTGTCATCATTACCTCTCGCTTGTAATGGAATGGGGCCGGCAAAAATCGCGCAATCGCCGGCCAGATCGGGTGAGGAAGCGGATGCCTCGGGATCCTTGCACAGGCGGGATTAGTACAGAGTGTCCTCGCGCATCCCGCCTGCCTGCTGTCCCGCGCCTTCGCAGAAGGCTGCCGCTCAGGTGCTACTTCTTAAGCAGCACACATTTGCTTTGTTCAACCGGCATCGTGACAGTGTTCGCCGGAAGTACTTTCTTGAGCTTGTAATAATCCCAAGGGTATTTGGACTCGCTAGGAGCCTTTACCTGCATCAGGTACATGTCGTGCACCATCTTGCCGTCTTCACGAATCTTGCCGTTTTTGGCAAAGAAATCGTTGATCGGTGTCTCGCGCATCTTTGCCATCACTTCCTTGGCATCATCGGTGCCCGCAGCTTGGACCGCCTTCAGGTAATGCATCGTGGACGAATAGTTGCCGGCGTGGACCATGTTCGGCATTTTCTTCATCCTGGCGAAATAGCGCTTGGACCAATTCCGGGTTTCATCGTTGGCATCCCAGTAGAACGGCGTGGTCAGTACCAACCCCTGCGCGGTACTGAGTCCCATCGCATGGATGTCCGTGATGGTCGTCGCCAAGCCAACCAAAGTCTGTTTGCCACCTTTCCCAAGCCCGAATTCCTGAGCAGTCTTCATGGCGTTGACCATGTCGCCACCGGCATTGATGAGCCCAATCACACTTGCCTTGGAGTTCTGTGCTTGCAAAATGAAGGAAGAGAAATCCGACGCGGCAAGCGGGTGTTTTGCGGAACCAACGACCTTGCCGCCATTCGTGGTAATCACGTTCGACAGCTTGTCGAGCATCAGCGTACCGAATGCGTAGTCCGCTGCCAGCAGATACCAGGAAGAGCCTCCTTGGTCGACCATCGCTTTGCCGGTTCCGTAGGCGAATGCATACGTATCGGCGACATAATGCACGCTGTTGGGCGTGCAATCTTCGTTGGTTACCCGTTCCGTCATTGCGCCGTTGACGATGGCGATCCGGTTCTTCTCCCTGGCCAATTTGGTGATGGCGATGGCAACCGACGAATTGGTCAGGTCGGTAATGACGTCCACCTTTTGCGTGTCGATCCACTCGCGTGCCTTGGTCGAGGCCACGTCGGTCTTGTTGAGGTGATCGGCGACCACCACTTCGATCGGCTTTCCGAGAACCTTGCCGCCAAAGTCCTCGATCGCCATCCTCACAGCAGTGACAGCGCCTTCACCCGCAAATTCGGAATAGGTCCCCGACAAGTCGGTCAAGATCCCGATCTTCACCACGTCATCGGAAATCCTCGATTGCTGGGCATATGCCGTTGTGCATGCGGCGGCCAAGGCGAGCGCGATTGCAGAACGTTTGAAGCAATTATTCATTTTGGTCTCCATCATTTCTCTCCGGTTTTTGTAATTGGAACTACTGGTTCTTGAACATGTTGACGATGGCAGAGATGTCCTTGCCGCCGTCACCTTGGAGGCTCGCCATCTGGAACAATTGCTTGGATATGGCTGTCATCGGAAGCGGCTGGCCCGTCCCATGCGCCGCATCCAGGGCAAGGGATAGATCCTTGATCATCAAATCGGTAGCGAAGCCACCCGAGAAGCTGTTGGACGCAGGTGCTTCCTTGAGGACACCCGGATACGGGTTATAGTTTTCGGATACCCAGCAGCGCCCCGAAGAGGTATTGATGATGCCTGCCAGGACCTTGGGGTCCAGGCCAAGGCTGACGCCCAGGCACATCGACTCGGATACGGCAATGGTCGAAACGGCGAGCAGAAGGTTGTTGCAAACCTTCGCAGCCTGGCCGCTGCCAGCTGCGCCGCAATGCACGATGTTCTTGCCCATCGCGGAGAGAATCGGCCGCGCAGCCTCGAAAGCGGGTTCGGAACCGCCCACCATGAACGTCAGTGTGCCTGCTTTCGCGCCCGGCACGCCACCGGATACCGGCGCGTCGATGACTGTTTTACCATGCTCCGCGCCAATCTTCTCCAGATCGACTGCAGTACGCGGATCGCTCGTACTGCAGTCGATCACGAGCGCGCCGGCTTTCGCATGCACCAGAACACCGTCCGGGCCGGCGATGACACCGCGCACGATGGCCGGTGTGGGCAGCATCGTGATGATCACATCCGCCGTCGCCGCGAGCTCGGCGACCGACGAGGCTGCCGCGGCGCCTTGCTCGACCGCCTGGCCAATAGCGGCAGCAGAAGTGTCGTACACGCGCACGGACTTTCCAGCCTTCAGCAGGTTGCGCACCATGGGATCGCCCATATGCCCCAAGCCGATGAATCCGATTTCCATCATATCTCCTTGATGTCGTTAAACTGTGGATTGCACTGCAGCCGCTCAGGGGTGCAGGAGGATCTTGCCAAGGTGCTGGTCCAATGCCATGGTGTCTTGCGCCTTCAATGCATCCTTGAGCGGATACGCTGCCTGGATGATGGGGCGCAGGGTGCCGGCCTCGAGCAAAGGAAAGATGTCGCGTACGAATTGAGAAAACAGTTCAGCCTTTTGCTCAAGCGTGCGTGTGCGAAACGAGACTCCGATCAACGAGACGCGTTTGCGCGCCAGGTTGTCGAGGTTGATCTCACCCGTTGCGCCACCCATCCAGCCGACGTTGACAATGCGGCCACCCAGGCCAACCGCTTCCAGATTGTCGGCAAGTGCACTTCCCCCGACCATATCGATCACGACGTCAACACCTTTGCCATCAGTCAGGCGCGACACTTCGGCAGGGATATTGTCTGTTCCACTGATCAGAAGCCGGTCAAGTCCGAGGTCGGCCAGCGCGTCGGCTTTCGGATTGGGTCTGGCGACCCCGATGACGGTTGCGCCGCCGAGCGCCTTCGCGATCTGTAATGTCGCAATGCCGACTGCCGATGTCACCCCCTGGATCAGGATCGTCTTCCCGGCGGCAAACTGCCCATTGGTGACAAGGGCGTTATGAGCGGTGGGATAGACGGTTGCAATGGCTGCCGCCTGGTCGTAGGAAAGCGAGTCCGGGATCTTGATGGCGACGCGATGATCGATCGCGGCAATCTCGGCGTAGGCGCCGGTCGTCATGCCCATTACCCGGTCGCCAGCCTTGAACCCGGAGACGCCGCTGCCGGTTGCAATCACGTCGCCCGCCATTTCCAGTCCGGCGATCAGCGGCTTGCCGGCGGCCGGCCCGCCATGCGCCGTTGAGCGCGCAAGATCAATGCGATTGATACCCGCTGCCTTGACGGCAACCAGGAGTTCGCTTGCCTGGCAGGTGGGATCCGGAACTGTTTGATATTCCAGTGTGGGTCTCTGTTCGCCATCCCGGGGAACGATTACTACAGCTTTCATCATGTCTCCTTTCGTATCACGCGGGCGCATGCCGTCCCGCGCGCTTCGTCGCTACCCCTTGGGGGCGGCTGCTCGATTTCCTTGGTTACGCGCTGGGATTGAATGCCAGCGAAACCGGTAACGCCTGCTCGTCGGGTTCCGGCCAGCGTTGTGAGACCGTCTTGAACTTCGTATAGAAGCGTGCCGCGTCCGGTCCGTAGAGGTGGCCTTCGCCGAATTTCGAGCGGCGCAAACCGCCAAAGTTGAAGAAGCCAGACGGAAGCGGGACCGGGACGTTGACGCCGATCATTCCGGATTCGATTTCCATCATGAAGCGATGTGCGGACTTGCCATCGCGGGTGAAGATGACCGAGCCGTTGCCGTACTCATGCTGATTGGTGATGGCGATCGCTTCATCAAAGGTCGCTGGCCGCATGATTCCCCGGACAGGACCGAACACTTCTTCCTTGTACAACTGCATGTCAGTCGTCACGTGGTCGAACAGGGTAGGGCCGAGATAGTAGCCGTTCGGATGCCCCGCCACTTCGATCCGGCGTCCGTCGATCACGATGTCGCCGCCCTCTTCCACGCACCTTGCTATTGCACGCTCGACAGAAGCCTTCGATTCACGCGACACGACCGCGCCAAAATCCGCAGCGGCGTCGTTGTACGGACCGACTTTCAGAGCAAGGATCTTGGGAATCAGGATCTCACGCAGACGTTCTGCCGTTTCCGTGCCGACGGGCAGGAGCAGTGACACGGCCATGCAGCGTTGGCTTGCCGAGCCGTAGCCGGCAGAGACAAACGCACTCGCCGCGGCCTCGAGGTCGGCATCCGGCATCACCACCATATGATTCTTCCCACCGGTGAACGCCGCCACGCGCTTGTTGTGCGATGTCCCTTTTTGATAGACGTATTCGCCGACGCCGGTCGAACCCACGAAACTCACGCCGGCAATACCTGGATGCTCGAGAATCGCATCGACCACTTCCTTGTCGCCCTGCACGACGTTGAAGACGCCATCGGGCAAGCCGGCTTCTTTCCAGAGGCGAGCAAATTCGAGTGCCGCGCTCGGCACTTTTTCCGACGGCTTCCAGACAACGCTGTTGCCGACAGCGACCGCCATGGTCATCATGACTGCGGGTACCATGATCGGGAAATTGAATGGCGTGATACAGCCGACGACGCCGATCGGTCGGCGCACGGAAAACACGTCGATGTCGCCGCCGACGTTGTTCGCGTATTCGCCTTTAGTAACATGTGGTGCGTTACATGCGAACTCGATGCCTTCGATTGCACGCCCAAGTTCACCTTTCGCGTCCAGGATCGTTTTTCCGTGTTCGCGTCCGATGACTTCAGCCAGCAAGTCCATGTTGGCGATCATCAGTTCGCGCAATTTGAAGATCACTGCCTGGCGCGTTGCATGCGATGCCCGGCCCCAGCGTTGCCCGGCCTGCGTTGCAACGGCAACGGCGTGGTCAACGGTGGAACGGGTGCCGTATGCACAACGGGCGATTTCCTCGCCGGTGGACGGGTTGTAGACCGGACCGGTACGCGAAGTCGACTCCGAATACACCTGTCCTGCGATGAAATGCCCGATATTGCTGCTCATGATTCGATGCCTCCTCGTGTGAGTGATTTTGAAAAGCCAGCCGGTTGAAAACATCTTACGTCATCATTTTTGCATTTGGTTTATCATAAAATGCAAGCTGGCTATTCAAAATTGCATAACGAGGAGGCGCGATGAACCAATTCGACTGGGATAACCTCAGAATCTTCCTGGGTGTTGCACGATCACAATCAGCGCTTGAAGCGTCCCGCGCGCTGAAGATGAGTCAATCGACGATTTCGAGACGCCTGCAAAAGCTGGAGCAAGATATCGGCTCGATTCTTTTCGAGCGAAACTCGCAAGGACACAAACTGACGAGTGCCGGGCACCGGTTGCTTGAGCATGTCGAAAAGCTGGAAGGTACGCTCAGCGCCGTCGAATCGAACGTTTTCGGCGACAATGTCGCGCTGTCCGGCGAAATCCGGTTGGGTGCCACCGAAGGGTTCGGCACCTTTTTTCTCACACCGCAGCTCACGCACTTTTGCGTCAAGCACCCGGGCATCACTGTCGATGTCCTGCCGCTGCCGCGCACGCTGAATCTGTCAAAGCGCGAAGCCGACGCCTCGGTGGCGATAGACCGGCCGAGCGCGAACAGCTTTGTCACGTGCATGCTTTCGAAGTACCGTTTGCAGCCTTACGCGGCGCCAGAATATCTGCAGCAACATCCCGCGATCATGAGCATTGATGATCTTGTGGGCCATCGCTGGATCGACTATGTGGATGACCTCATCTTTTCGCCGCAGCAGTTCTCATTGACGAAATGGCTTCCCGCGCTCAAGCCGTCGATGAGAAGTACAAGCGTCATTGCACAGTCTCAGGCAGTACGTGCTGGCTTGGGAATCGGAGTTCTTCCATGCTTCTTGGGAAGTGTCATTGATGGACTGGTCCCTGTATTGCCCGAAAAGGTCGATATCACGCGCACGTTCTGGCTAGTTGCGCCGCCGGAACGCAGGGAGCTCGCACGCGTGAAGGCGCTGTGGGATTACATTCGCGAAGTTGTTTCAGTCAATGAAGATTTCCTGATGGGGAGAACGACACAGATTACATGGCTGAAGTCATGAGCCATGTATATTGAACTGAACGCGCCTCGTATTCATTCTTGCGCCAGATGTCCTTTGCGAGGGCAACGGGTAGCCTTTGAAAGGTAGGGGCGAAGTTATGTCACATCCTAAACCGTGAAGGACAAGATATATGTCCTTACCATCGGGCATATGGCTGCTTTCCAGCATCATGAGCTTATTTCCGATGACTGCTCTTGGCCGGCTACTGCCCGATTGCTAGTCCCTTGAACGTCCGGTTTGCATCGGAACCCGGTAGCCGCCCGCTCGTAGGCATCGCAATACTCACCGCGTCTTCCATATCCCGCACCGACCGATAATGCCGCCAGACATTATGCTCATAATGTTGAACATTAAGCCCTGCCCCCACGGCGTTGACGCAGTCTAAACTGTTCTTGAGGAACACTTGAGGTGTCAAAGGTAGGCATAACGCTGAAGACGGCACGACTCTTTTCTTCCGCTGACTAGGAAGGTGGGGCGGACGAGGACGCGCGGCGTTACTTGGGTACCGCCGCCTTCGCTCTCTCGGCAAACACCTTATAGCTCCAGCCTTCACACTCGACCCCGCCGTCTTGCCAGTCACTCGCAAGCATGACGGCACCTGGGATGATGAGCATACCGGCAACGAAGCCAGTCAAAATCCCTGCGCGACCATTAAGGAAATCGGGACTGACGCCGACCCACTTGCAGGTATCCATATCCTCTCTCGCGGCAATTCGCCTATAAGACGCCAAATGGCTACTCGGACTGAATTCAACGAAGTATCCCTTCTTGACATAGTCTGCTTTCGGCACCGGAACGCCGTATTGAATAAAACGCCCGAGGTGCATCACATAAGCGATTGCGACGTCATAGTCATGCAAATGCTGACATACGCTTACTGAAGGCGGATGGTTCTGGTACTTTGTGCAGACCGCTCGGTTCTCGCTCGTATCTGCGTCAGACACCTTGAATACCCTCCCGTATGCGATATCGGCGGCATCCACCTCCCTGACCGCATTCTTCGTGATCGTGGATGCGCAACCGGAAAGCGCGATCGCCGCAACGACGAGCGTGAGTCGCGTGAATAAGTGGCCCATATCCCCTCTCTTTTTCCATGCATGAATACGCGGCAAGTGGCTTGCTACGTCGCTAAACCACGTCCGCGAGGCGTCTTTACCAATATATTGTGAAGACGAAATAGTACCGCAAGACGGATATTTCTCCCAATATATTGGGAGCTATCGTTGGACCCAGCGGTCATTTTTGGAGAGGTGTTGCGACGCTTGAGAAAGGAAGCAGGACTTTCTCAGGAGCAGCTTGCCTTTGAGGCCGAAATCGAGAGGAATTTTGTCAGCCTGATCGAGCGTGGGGTCAATCAACCGACCATTCGAGTGATCTTCAAGCTCGCGAAGGCGCTCAATACTCAACCTTCAACCATGCTTGCTCTCGTAGAGCAAGAGGTGCAACGCTCCAAGAAAAACTAGGGTTGCTACCCTTGGCGCCGTCTCGACAAGTTCGCACACACGTCGAAAATACAACCGAGGAATTCCTTGCTTCTTGGTTGGATTTGTTCACGGGTGCGATCAATTTCCTGAAATGGTTTGGAAAACATCAGTTGGACCATTTTCCTGATTTGTTCATCTGTATCAGGCTCCCCCCCTTTAGCTGACGCACTGCATGAGTAGACGTGATGCTGGTTCATTACGTCAGCCAAGCCCCGGTCGTACGTCTGGCCAAGGAAGATATAGTCTTGTTTCTGGTGATACTGTCGCCTGATGTCACAAATTTGCAATAGGTCGAGATCACCTAGTCCTTTCAGGGCACCCTTCTTCTCTAGCTTAATCAATTTGTCCATTGCGACTGAAAAGGAGCCGGCGGTAACTGGCTTTACATTCCCTATCTCTGCCGATTGCTTCGCAATGCGCAGCTCGATCCGACTGGAAAAAACATCAGTGACGTAGAACGGATTGAAATACTTAAGCGGCATGTCGCCAGGAATGTATTCCATTGCGAGACTGTGAGGAATTCGAAGTAGATTCCCCATTCGGAGGTCGTGGCGCCAGTCCATTTCCTCGATCTGAGCTGCAAAAACCGCGAGATAGTCTGCATCGTCATGAATATCCAGCAGGCTTTCATACAACATTTTCGGATCTGTGAATCGGACACCTGTCACCGGCAACTCCGTCTCTGCCAAGAGCTGGCCTGCCTCTTCGAAGCGTTCCCACGCTTCTGCAACTGAATCTGCAGGTTTCCTTCCGCCGGCCTCGTAGACCGCCATCGGCGATAACGCTAGGCACGTCTTTCGATCGCTCCACAGGGCGATAAATCTGCAAAGGGCAATATAAGCCAGTGCGCGTATAGCGCGACCACGCTTATGCCCTTGTTTGAAATCCTGCAAGATGCTGTTGTCCACCACCAAGAAGAGTGGATGTCCCAACTCGTATCCAGACTCATAGAGTCTTACAAGCCATCGCACTAATGCGAGAAACTCGGAAAGCTCTTCATCCGTGGCGTCCGCTAGGCGAATCTCGAATTCTTGATGAACGGCGTTGATTGCTTCGTTGTGTATATGCATTGAAATGAAAGTTAATCACATGCCTGAGGCGATGCCACGCTGCTGCACTCGTTATGCCGTTCGCCCACTAAATCAAGCAAATTCATCGCACTATCCCCACCAAAACTCCGCAGCGGAAAATCTGGAATTGTAGGAAATATAATGGCCGTGGCCCGAGTTCTATGATGATCTAGTTCTTCATAAGTGAGTACGTAGGACGCCGAACTACGAATAATGTCGGGAATAAATCGATAACGGTGCCTGAATCGCCCCGTCAGGTGATGAAACAATCCGACGTAGTCTTTCAATACTCGCACACGGAACTCCGCCCTACACGAAATGGGCTGTCCATGAAATACTCTTGCCAATTGTTGAGCATGGACTGCGCTTCGCACATCACCGCGCACTTCCCATTGCCGGCCACCGTGCTCACGATAGCGTAGCAGCATGTACGCCAATTCTTTAGGTGTCCACGCCTGTATGTCAACCTCGTTCCACCGACCTTTCATCATATGAAGTCGTTCAGCTTTTCCTTGATCGACTTTATGTCTGAACTCGATACGACGTCCAATAATCCAAGTTTGTAGTCTTCTCAATGTTGCTCTGTAAACGGCGTGGCAGGAAAAGCGTGGAATACTGTTTTCATAATGGCCTAGTTCATTCGCAAGCGACTTGGAGCCAACGCGACATGCGATAACTGACAGGTTTCGGTAGATAGGTGGGGAGCAGATGTCAGACCAAGGATGCTCCGCATAACAAAAACTACGGAGCAAATCTGCCGCCGCCGGGTTTTCTCTCCAGTGTTTGACATCATTAACTTCACGTGTCCTTTGCAAAGCTGGAGTCGCGTCACGATAATGTTGCGACCAGTTGGTGAAGGGAGAAAAAACTTGATCAAGCTGAGGCGCAATCACGCGAAAATCAAGAAAAGCATCGAATGACGGCGATACTCCGGCGATCGGCTTGCGACAATGAGCGCACCTAAAATGCGTGTTAATCACATGGCTACCAAGTTTAATTGAGGGTAGAGGCGCGGTGCAGTTCTGACAGTGCGTTATTAGCGCACAATTGTGCATGGGACAAATTGTCAAAGGTATGAACTGGTGCCAGACACTGTGATAGCTGCCTTCCACGCAAAGCGGGCAGATTCTCAGTTGTGACGAGAACCATAGGTCGATCTGGTTGCCGAAGTATTGTGCTATATCCAGTTCAGCTTGAGTCGGAAGTGACCAGCCAAGATGCTGAAGCACATGCGAAGGATCGATCCATAAAGGCATATGCGACGATCGTCCTTGAGTCGAACGGCGGCCGGAGCTTGTTAATATTGGAAGCAAAGTCGCGTATGTCGCCGCATTCATCCAGGCTAGGCGGGCAATTGCACTAAAGCTGGATTCCATCGGCAATGGTGGCCATGAAGCGCTGTTCCAAGTCTCTCGTCGATGACATGTCATGTTGTCACCTGCCAGTCATCATTAATATCGGAATCTTCGTTTATGAGTCCCGCTGCTGCTTCTACCCTCGCGTACTCCAAGGCGCTGCTCCACGCGTGCTCATCGAGTCGCATCTGAGGCGCGTCGAAGCCGGCGTTGTCGAGCATAAAAGCTCTAACAGCGAGAAAAATCTGGCGAGCCGGCGAAGCACATATCTCGTCTCGCGTGCGCATTCCTACAGCCTTGGAAAGCACGCCAAAAAACCTGTCTGCTTCGTACTCCATGCGAAATCCGTTCTCCCAGGCTTCGGGAAAAAAGAATCGTGTCCATGTCCATCCTGAACCCAAGGGATACTCGTTACGATCAATATCACGGAACCAGATACGGAAGTCATCCAGCGTTCGAAATCCTTCGAATTTGAGTGGCCTCATTAAAAAGCGCCCGATCAAATCAAGCCTGCCTTCAGCGTATATCCTCTTACGTATTTCAGAGAAATCAGGCTCTTGGGCCATGAAAACAGGAAGCAGACGCGCGCCAGCTGCAACAAGGTCATTGTCCAGGTCCTTCAGGAATAAGAGATCCTGGGTTTTCATTGCTTGCGCTTCATCTACCAGAAGCACGACCATTTTCCGGTCACTACAATACGCGTTGTCAATGAAACGTTGCGAGAGCCGTTGGCGAAGCTCAGCCGTTTCCCCTTTTGTAGAAGCATGCTGCGCACTATTAAGAAAATGCTTATAAAACCCGCGTATGGATGGCGCTTGGTTATTTTGAAATGAATGTATGATGACAGGGACTCCTTTCATTTCTCTTCCTAGGAATGCCTTTGCCGCAACAAGTGCCACGGACTTACCGATGCCACTCGCTGCAGAAAAACATAAGCCTTTCTCGCCGAGCAATGCGGCGCGCCTGATCAACTTGTTTAGATTGTTGATTGCCGGCGTCATGACGATTGTCTTGCCATCGAAAAGCGGATGCGTACCCAAGAGCTTTGCTCTGACTGACGGGTCAAGCAAATCCCATGATTGATTTTCCATATTGCACATGATTTACTTTCCTGTATTGAAGTCTCTTACTGTCGGCGGTGATGTAAGGTCGGTAGTGATCCCAGGTTGAATGGATCTTTTGGCGGCGCTAGTTGTGATGTACGCATCGAACTATGGGATGAATCGATCTCAGTTCCGCAACGCTTAGCATCATCTTTGTTCACGGCCTCGCGAGTAACCTTCGCCATTAACAATGCCGTGGTAGGCCTGCGCTCCCCCTTTCTTCGCTTTCCACGAAGGGACTTTTTGGCCTTTTTTTCCCACTTTTCAACAGAGTCAACAGATAGATCCTGATAAGATTCGGCAAGTCCCGCGGCACTGATCAACTTCCGGGTCCGGAGCGAATATTTGGATGTGGACCAACGGCGTGGAGAAGAAAGCAGACCAAGATCTTCCCCGGTATCAAGCAAGCACGCCCGCATGATCCATGGCTTCTGCCGGTGGATGTAAACAAGTACCCTCTTTCCAACCAAGTGATATTGTCTTGCGAGCTGGGGATTTGTATGCCGCATACGGCCGAATTGAATATGTGGCCGGACATGTTTTTTTATATTTCCTCGAATAATCCGCTCTTCGACATGCATTAGCAGGCGGATATCGTCCTGCGCTGCATGTGGCAACGGCTGGGGAAACAGCCCAAATGCTGGTTTTTCGAGAGCGGCGCGAAGTGCGAATTCTGGGCTGCAATGTTCGAGTGCCTCACTCTGGCTGAGATTGTGACGACGTGCTTCGGCCAGGACGATGGCAATGAGCGTGCTAAGTAAGATGCGGTACTTAACCGCTTGCTCGTTAGGGGCGTCACGCCGCGTGTCATTCGGGCCGGTGCCATACGTCGAAGGGAGGCGCTGCACACCATGCTGAGTCATTTTGCCAAAGATGTTCTCGATCAGATTCCGGCACCACCATGCACGGACGGGACCGAAGTTCACAGCGCAGCCGATAGTGCTAATGATGTTGTTATAGACTTCAACAGCGGTATGCGCCCATGCGTTGTCGAGTTTGAGTACCGCAAACCCCTGAAACCGCAGTTCTGGAATAAGCTGGTGGATTACAATCTTGCCGTCTTCAACAAAGGAATAATCCGGGCTCTGCGGATCTGTTTCGTCTGATCTGAGTGCAGAAACAATTGTCTCAAGCACACAGTCTCCGCTTGGGGTCGGCTCCAACGAGATGTATATTCCGAGGATTGCACGCGTGTATTCGTCAGCTAATATCCCAACGTGCCAGCGCGCGACTGGAATTTCAAACTCTTTACCGAACCGGTTGGATATGACAATGATTGAAGCAGCGTCGATCTTATGAAAATCGAGTTGAACGGCACTATAAGGACGCAGAACCGGAATTAATGGGGTATATCCTTGACCTAGTCCTGAGCGGCGGCTTGCTTCCTTACCCGAGCGCGCAGCAATCCACCGTCCGAGGTACCGTTCCCGCAAGTTATGGCAGTAATTTACAAAAGATCGATATCCACGATATCGTGTGCTAAATGGCCAATCGCGGCTGGTCAAGCCCTTGGATTCAAGGTCGCGCAGAAACCGCTTATGTAAGGTCTTATATGAGGCTCGAGCTTCATGCACGTGCGATTCGACGGGCATTTTCAAGAGTTCTTTTTCCACCGACTCCGCCACCTCAGGAAAGCGTTGCATGATCTGAGTAAGCATGCCCGCATTGCCTCCTTTCGAGAGGCCATCACTAAAGACATGACCAGCTGTTCGATTGTATTTTTTGACTCGGACTCCGGGGACTAGTGCGTAAAAGCCATGAATCCGGCCAAGGTGATCCACAGTCACGCAGCGTTTAACTAAGCGAATGACTTCGCCGCGATAGAACCCTGTTCTCGTACGAATTTCATTAAACTTGCAGCCCTCGACGTACATTTCGACGGCTTGCTTACGTCGCTCAAACAGCCTTAGCTCCTGGTCCCCGGGAAGCAGATCCGGGACTGGCCATTTGCTCAAGTCCCGCATCTCGGGGCCGATTAACGAGTGCACATTGGTGGCAGTCATGCTTGCCTCCTGCGCAAAGTGGTATGTGTCCCAAGGAGTTCGCATTGTAATTCCGCGTAAGCGTGTCCCTGTTGTAATGCGCTCGCTATTGCGGAAAGCATCAATCCTGAATCGATGTTGGGTTCCTGTAGCAGCATGCCGACGTTAGCGTAGTCGTGCGCACAAAGCCTTTGTCGCAGCAGCTCAGATTCCTTAAAATGAGCAATGCCGCGTGCGCGGGTAATCATTGCGCATAGGTGCAACCAGTTATCGAACTCGTAGCTACGTCCTTCCAGATCGCGCTCGGTCTTGATGACATATTTTTTTCCAGCAGCACCTGCCGCCTGTGCTTGCGCCGATAGCTGCCTTTTTGCTCGTCCGCGTCTTGTCGGGCCAGCATCGGCTGCGCGCTTGAATTCCCACCATTCTTCGTGCCCATCACGAAAGTACACGATGGCGTCAAGGAAGGTCTGCACCTTGTCGTTTTCGATATCCGCAAACACAGGTTGTGGGGCCGGATCGTATGAAACGACGTTTACGTCCCCCTCGAGCAAGACCAGGTGCATGAAATTGACATCGCCGTGAACGGTAAAACGGCGATTGATCTTAGGTGAATCGAACACCCATAGGTTACTTAGGTGTCCTTGTCGCGCCTTGATATCAGAATGGATGGATACTCGCCGTGAATGGGCGTGACGGACTAGTGGCAGAGTTGCCGGAATCATAATCTTTCTCCAGTAATGGCTGACCGCCTGCTGTGACAGAGCGTGACAGCACCGTACATTGTGAATAGAGGGCGCAAAGATACCCCTGCCGGACGATCGCGACGGACTTCCGGCATTGACAAAGGGGCAGTGATCAACCAAACTGGAGGCGTAACAGGTCCAATTTGGGCTCGCAGCAAAAGGCCATGAGGTTGCCGCCTCATGGCCTTTTTCTTTTGCGCCTTAGAGTTTTATATTGCTCTAGTCGCTCATATTTCTCTCCTCTTTTCCGAAGTTGTTCTTGTCGCTTGCCATGACGGAGCTCCGTTTGGCCATAAGCCATTCCGCCAGGTCCTTGGTCAGTGCAAATTTTCCTTTTCGATTCTCAATCCGAAAAACCGGAATCGGAGTCGTGTTTCTCGCGATTGATTGCCTGAAGGCGGCGTCTGTCGAGTAACCCAATGCCATTTGCAAGTCCTTTCCCCCGATAAGCGGGCCGTACCGTGCAGTAAGTTCCTCAGTTAGCTGTTTCCCAAAGTCAATATTCGGAGCGTTCATGTTGGTTTCGCATGGTCACACTTCCTTGTCATCGTAGCGATCAATAGTGAAAATGCCAGAAACAAATTGGATAGTTAATTTGTTTCTGGCGTTTTTTGTAAAACTGTGATAAGCGATTTTTGTCTTCGGCGCTATCGCATGGAAAATCTGAGGGCCATGAAAGAAACCACAAAGCGGCGGTATAAACGGGATCCTTTGGTCGATCCCTTGCGGACAAAGTACTGGTTCCAAAACATCGTCGTTAGTTCTGGCATATCGAATCCGAAAACGATGAATTTGCGTTTTCGCCTCGGTCCGCCGCGAATCGACGCCGAAGGCAGGGACTCTTACAACCCGCGGTTTCAGAGATACATGAAGGGAGTTTGCTGCCCGCGTAGGAACCTTCTAGAACGGGTCAATGCCGCATGTTCGGGGACTTTGTATGACTATGAGCACGTATTATGGGATCTGTTACGTGAACGTGAGCACCCCATTTGCGCATTGAAGGAACTTCAGCGTCTTGGGCCGGATATTCAACGTCGAGTGCTGTATCGAGGCATCGAGCTGCTTGACCACGTAAGTGGAAATAGTTCGAATGCTCCGATAAAGGATAACCGGCAACTTCCCCTTGAATCAGAGCTGGATGGTATTGCTTTTTATACGATTCTATTGCTCGATCAATATCAGGAAACCGGTACAGTTCCCGCGTGGTGTCAACAACTTGTGTATCTCTCGCTCTTGGCACTTGCTCCCTATCTTGAGCCTCGTGGATTGCTGGATGAATTCCTTCAGGTCTTCTCGGAAAGAATATGTTCACAACTGAAAATTAAGGAGATGAGCTATTTCATAGACAAGGATGCATTTAAGCGGCTATACCAAGCAAAGCAATTAATCGAAGTCACTGCAAAAAAGCTGCCCCATGCAACAGAACTTCCAGAGCAGCCAAAATCGGCATCCCTGACGCAGAATAATCTTTGGGTTGGAAGCGTATTCTCGTTTGATACGCAATTGCATGTATCGGTGAATAAGGCTGACAGTAAGGATTCCGACGCGTACAAGATAGAGGCAACGATTCTTTCAGAGGCTCGAGGCTATCTTTCGAAGTTAGCGCATGACATTGAGACGGTTGCAGATTCAATATCAGAGTATAGATCGCCCTGCCTTGATGTCACGATTGCTGGCCTTGTGTCTCAGGAAGTAGAGAGTGCCATACCATCGGACGACACAGAGCCTACTCAATATGACGTACAGCTCGCCGAACATTGGAGCAAATATCCTCAAGACGCTTTCTTCGAATGGCAATCAAGACGTCTGATGTCAAATGGAAAGCCATATTCTCGTCGATCAAATAGGCAATTCGCTGCAATGTGGGGGCGGTTCCTCAAGTTCCTTGCGATGTCGAACTCTTCTGTAATAGAGACCGACCACGTAGTCGTAGAGCGCTTTCTATTAAGTCTTAGTCAAACCTCCCGTCGGGCTGAAGCGGAAGTATGTGATAACCGTGCGCGCGATGCCGAGACGGGTACAAAGTATCGGTACCTAATTTTGCTTGAGGCGATCTATTCGCATTTGATCGAGATTGGTGCTTATTTATACGAAAATCCCTGTGCCCACGCCTCTTCGTACATATCTAGACCGCCAAACCAACATGCGCCAGCCATAATGTCTACGAAACAAATGGATGAATTCGTTCGTCGCGTACTAGCATGTCCAGAAACGACATGGCGGCAAATTCGAGATCGCGCAATGCTCCTATTGATTCCAGGGAGTGGACTCGCTGAAGGTGAGCTGCTGAATCTGCAAATGGATCAGATTGTGCTGGACGACGATCCGTCGTATATCGACATACCGGCATATGGCAAGACACCTGCACGAAAAGCACCGATCCTTATTTTTGCAAGAGAACCTCTTCGGCGATGGCTTGAAGTAAGAAAAGATTTCAATCTGGATACCTCAATCGTTTTTATCTCTGGAAGAAGTGATGGCCGTAGCGATGGCGAGAACACAAGACGGAAATTGCTCCCGTCAAGCCTATACAGAAAGGTTCGCGCAATTATTGAGGGCCAAGAGAATGAAGAACCGATTTTTACAGTTGGAGGAAGTGGTCCACAGGTTCTTCGCAACGCATTCCTGGTACGTCAACTCGATAAATCTAAACCTCTTAAGGCAGTGCAATATTGGGCCGGCCATGCCAAGAGTAGGTCAACACGTCGCTTCGAGCAGTTGGTTGTAAACCCAAGTGGCGTCGAGGCGGACTAGCTCTTTATGCCGGAATGAAGCTGACGCAGCGTGGAAGCATGATCCTGACATAAGAAGCGGCCTTGTACGAAACATTAGTTCACAAATTTCGACAATATTCGTTGACTGAATAATTACTTCAAAGTTGTCAATGAGTAACGCGCATCTATCGTCGTTCAGTGAAGTAATCTTTCCGTTGTATGCGTCCTTCTCTATAAAAATCAATCGGTTACGGCACTCAAATCATTGAGCGATCGCTTCAGAGTGCTGTGGCGATCAGCGGTTACTTCTCAACAAGCGCTTTCGAAGAAGCGTCTCGAAGTCTTGTCTCGTCGGGCAAAAAATATGTACGTAGACGGTTTGCTTCTCGTCGTCGATTTGGTAAATGATTTTGTTGAGGTCTTCAACAATCATCTGACGGAAGTGCTCAAATCCAGTGTCCTCAAGTTCAGGGACATACCTCCCTAAGCGCGGGTTCTCATTCAGCAAATTGAGAGAGTTCTTTATTGCGGCATACTTCTCGCGCGCTACTTGTGCACCGAAATTGGGGACCAGGTAATTTGTGACGAGATCGAGTAATTCGGATTGGGTGCCCTTCAGCAGGACAACACGATACGTCATTCAGCCAATTCCTTGTCCATTTGAGCAAAGAAGTCGTCCGCGTCCATGAATTCGCCGCGTTCAATGTCTTTTTGGCCCAAAGCCAGGAGTTTCAGCAATGCCAACGTCTGCTGAGTCTGTTCGACGGAAAGCCAAATCATCGCCATCCTTAAGCAGGCGGACGCCGGCACGCCGGTCCCGGAACTGTGTCGGGAACACGGCATGAGTTCTGCGCTGTTTTCCCGCTGGCGCAGCAAGTTCGGCGGCATGGACGCCTCGATGATGGCGCGGCTCAAGGAACTCGAAGAAGAGAACCGTCGCCTGAAGAAGATGTATGCCGAAGAGCGCTTGAAGGCCGAGATCGTCGCTGAGGCGCTGCAAAAAAGTGGTAGCGCCATCTCGGCGACGCGAGATGGCGCAATGGGCGGTGCAAGACAAGGCTGTCAGCATTCGAATGGCATGCCAGGCGTTTGGCATCAGCCAGACCTGCTATCGGTATCAAGCAAAGCTGTCTTCAGAGAACAGCGGGATTGCAGACTGGCTGATACGTCTGACGGCGAACCAGCACAACTGGGGTTTCGGCCTGTGCTTCCTGTACCTGCGCAACGTTAAAGGCTATGGCTGGAATCACAAGCGTGTCTACCGGATTTACCGGGCGCTGGAACTGAACCTGCGCATCAAACCGAAGAAGCGACTGGTGCGAGAAAAACCCGAGCCGCTGTCCGAACCAACGGCACTCAACCAGGTGTCGTCGATGGACTTCATGCATGACCAACTGTCAGATGGCCGCAACATTCGGTTGTTCAATGTGATCGATGACTTCAACCGCGAAGGCTTGGACATTGAAGTGGATTTCTCCCTTCCATCCGAGCGCGTGATCCGCTCTCTGGAGCGCATCATCGAATGGCGGGGCCGGCCGGATCGGATACGTTGTGACAATGGCCCCGAATACGTCAGCGCAGCACTGATGGCGTGGGCAAATCGGCGTGGCATTCATGTCGAGTTTATTCAACCCGGCAAGCCACAGCAGAATGCCTACATCGAGCGCTACAACCGGACAGTGCGTTACGACTGGCTGGCACACTACCTGTTCGACAGCATTGAATTACGGGCCGACGGCACTGCCCTTCCCTATGCGATTTATGACCGGTTATCGGAGGTGGACCAGGGAGTCATTGTGGAGAACAAGCGTCTGGGGCATGTATTGGCGGTCGTGCAGGTGATGCAGGAGCAGCGGGACAGCCGGCGCAGCCTGTCGGCACCTTCCCGGGCCAATCAGGGGCTGGGACCAATTCCGGTCAAGGCAAAGCCGGGCAAGAAATCTCAACGCCAGTTAAATGAACAGGACTTGCAAGTCGCGATCGACGCTGCGCAACAAACAAAGGTCGGTGAAGTGTTAAGGAAGTCAGTTTGAGCAGGTGTTCCGCTGTCGCGGCTGCGTTACGGTTTGAAAACCCGAAAAGCTAAAACCTATGAAACCCTAAAAAGCGGACATTTCAACTTTGCCGGCAGGAGGACATTTGAAGGTGGCTTTGACACTTTCCCGTCTGGCATTGGGAGGCGCGCTATGACCCGAGCGACCGAGACCATTACCATGAGCATGCGTGAAGTCGACCGCCTCAAGACGCTGCAGGCGGTGGCGGATGGAAACTTACCGGCCGCAATTGCTGCCAGTCGGCTGGGTTTGAGCAAACGCCAAGTCAACCGGTTATTGGTGCGTCTGCGTTCCGCCGGCAAGGCTTTACGGAATCGGTTGCAATGGTCCGCGGTGCAAAGGGGCGCGGTCGATAAGTTTCGCTAGAAGCTCCCCAAGGCGTTGATAAACCACCCTCGGCTGCGATAGGACAGGTCGGTCAAGTCATCTGAGAAGTCGGTGAAGTTGTAGCCGGCGCCGATCTTCGCATGCTGCCCGATGTGACGGTAAAGACCAGCGAGCATGCCCGAACGTGCATCCCCTGCTTCACGCGCATTCAGTCGTCGCCACTCCAGGACGGCATCCCATTCGCGCACCCAGTGGAAGTCCGCCCGCAGCACGACCAGGTCCGCACGGCTGGAGAACCAGTCGCCGGCCGTCTTCGACGGACGAAGATCGCCCAGACGCACACCGTACTTCATGCCCACCGATACCCACGGCCGCACGTCGTAGATGAAGTCGGCGTTCAGCACGTGGCTCTTCTGTGTGTAGTCGAGCGGGCTGCCGAATCCATTGTCGATCTGCCCGGAAGACGGCAGGTTGTAAAAGTAGGTGTACTTGAAGAGCGCGTTCCAGCGGTCGTTGTCCACGGGGCGGTAAGCAGCACCCATCACGACTTCTGTGAAGTCGCCGTCATAGAACGCGCCCTGGCTCGACACGCTGCGCGACAGGTTGAGTTTGCCGAGCAGACGCCATGCCGGGTCGACCTGGTAGCCGAGGCTGTTACGCGTCAGCCAGCTCTTGCGGCTGTTAATGCCGGCTGCTGGAACGCATGGCACGGCGAGCGATGGCGAGCTGCAGGTGCCGGCCACCGTGCCGACACTGCTGCTGCGATCGTCACGGAACTCGAGCGCGGTCGTGAACTTCGTTTTTTCGTAGGAATACGATGCGGACAGGCCGATTGCCTTGCGACGCAAGTCGCCCGCGAGCGGATCGGACAGAGTGCCGAATTCCATCTTGATCCCGGTCGTCCACTCCGCATTCGGCGCAAGATCCACGCCGAACGCATTGGTCAGGCTCTGCGGTCCGGCCCCGTTGGACCAGCGCGTCTCGCCGAAGAGGCCCACCTGGTCGGTCAGGCGATAGTGCGTGCCGGTCGTCAAGGTACCCTGTCTGCCGGTGTAGTTCACGTTCGGATTTTCCGTTTCCACCGCATAGGCGAGATAGACGTCACTGCGATCCGAGATGCGATAGTCAGTCGAGAGCTTGCCGCCCGCGCCACCCGAACCTGCAGACACCTCCGCACCGGCACGCAGCTTGTCGCTGACCTGCCAGCCTGCGCCGACCCCGACGCGGTCGTTGTCGGAACGGGTGCCGCTCCGCGACAGCGTGTGCTGGACGTATCCGTACATGTCCCACCGCTCGTAACGCATGCCTGGTACGCGTGCGCCGGCGACGCCGGCGACGGTCGCCGGATCGGCAGTCGGACGGATCCCGCTGCCGAGCGGAGTCGCTGCCGGTTTAGGCACCAAAGCAGATACCGGACCGTTGGATGAGCCGGCGGGCAAGACCGGTGCCGCTCCCGTCGTTGCCGGTTTACTGGTTGATACCGTCGTCTCGTCTTGCTCGTCTGCCAGTGGACGATAGTCGACCCGGACGATCACGTCGTTACGCCTCCCTACCTGGTTCAGGATGGAGCTCGCCGTCGGATTTGCCGCCAATGCCGCATTTTCCCGGTCATCATGCCGCAGGCCGGCCGACACCCCCCACTCCGGCGCGACCTTGAGCCGCACCGCGGCTTCCATCGCGCGCATGCTCTGGCTGGTCGCGTCGCGCTCGTCTGCCTTGACAGCGACTTCAGCAGACTCGCTGACCGGGACTGCCGCGGCGAGCCCTGTCTGGCGAACCGCTTCCCCGGTGGGCAGTACCTGACCCGGCCCCGAGAATCCTGCATCGCGATCCTGCCAATAGCCGGTGACCCGGCCCTTCATGCCGTCGCTCACTTCGGACAAGTCAACTGCCGCCTCGACACGCTGTGCGTCCGCGCGCTGGGCGCTCGCGATCGGTTGGTTGAATTCGAAGCCGCCTGTGCTGGACGTCAACAGGCTGGAGCCGATGCCGGAGGACCGGGCAACTTCCATCTTTACCCACGTGCCAGGCTTGTAGCGGAAAGTTGCGTCCAAGCCCTTCAGATCCTGATCCGAACTCGAATCTCCCTGGTGATAGACCGATGCCCCGACCCGAAGGTTGTCATTGAACCAGTGGCCGGCACGCAGGCCGACGGCGCTGCCGCTGACGGCGGTAAGCGAGGGCACGTATTCATAGGTCGCCACGAGATAGACCGGGTTGCCGCTCAGGCTGGAGGTCTGGACCAGCGTGCTGCCATCCGCCGTGGACGGCAGCGGTGCACGCAGCGTGACGCGGCCCTGGAGATAATTGATCTCATAATCCTGTGCGGGCGCCAGCAGGTTGCGCTGGATGACCATGCCGGAATCGCGATCGCGGATTTCCACCCATAGCCGTTCGGAACCTTGCGTCAGGTCCTGGCGGCGCAGGTAGTACAGGGAACCGCCTGTGCCACGGAATTCTTCGCGCGACTGCAGGGTACCCGGTTCGGCGGCAAACAGGTTGACGCTTGTCGATTTTTCGCCGTACGAGGTGACATCGGCGGCGTGCCACAAAGCGTTGGCGCCATAGAGACCACGGGTGTACTGCGTCAGCTCGGTGCCCGTCCATGCGGTTTGGAAATTACCCCACATGACATGCGAATCGCCCTTCTCCAGGCGGACATAGAACTTGCCCTGCGTCGGAGCATCATCGACGATCGTGGCGTCGTCACCGTAGACCGGGTAGTACTTGTCCGGGTCAATGCGACGCAACAGGTAGCGCGGATCCTTGCTCTGGAAATTGCTGAACAGGTCCTTGAGTGGTTGCTCCCGCGTATCGGCGCTTGCCGTCAGCAAGTATTCTCCCTTGATCTTGCCCTTGAGGTAGAAAGCGCCGCGGCCGTCGACCCAGGTTTCGTTCTCGTAGTGGGAGGTGTCGGCGGTGACCAGTGCCGCCGGCCCACGCGTGCGATCGCGACCGACGGTCAGGTCGGCCATCGCGACATAAAACCAGTCGCGGTCTGCGATCGACAGGTTGCGGCGGAATAGCGCCTCGGCGCCCTGCTCGTCGCGCACTGCCACTTCCACCGCATGCGGTCCGGACGGCAGGATCTGCCGCATGACGAAGCGTCCCTTGGCGTCCACCGGAACGCCCACGCCCATCGCCTTGACCGATCGGCCAGGCTTGATCTTTTCGCCGCTGATGGTAACGCTGCCGCCGGCGACAGGAATATTGCTGACCTTCAGTGCATTCTCGCCCCAGCCGTAGAGTTTTTCACGTGCCGCGCGGTCGCGCAAGGTCTCCACTTCGGCACGGTCAAGCAGGCGCAACGGCTTGACCGCGGTTTCGTCGAAGCGTCCCTTCTCATCGTATACGCGCAGCAGGAAGCCGAGCTCGTCCGGTGCATTGTCTGGCGCCTGCCACTCGACGGTGCCGCCGATGTCGACCGGAATGACGGCCAGCGGTGTTTCCTGCGTGCCCTGCCCTTTCGCAAAGATGCGCAGTTCCGCCTTGCGCAGCCACCACGCGTAGTTGGTGTAGGTACCGAAGGCGGCCGGCCGGCTCCGTACGGCAGTTCCGGGAAAGGCCCAGACGTTCAATGCGGGCGCAACGTTCAGCGGATCGTACTTGACCTGGATATCTGACTTTTCCAGTGCGACATCGACGCAGCGCTGGCGGTCCGCTTCCCGCTGCACCGTGTCGCCGCCCATAGGCGCGCCGTCGATGCTGATCGAGAACGGGAGATTGGCAAGGTCGCCGGGGGCGCACGCATCGCGAGATACAGTGCGTTCGACGGATTTTGACGGAGCAGGAGGCAGTGCCGAAGCAGCATCCTCGAACCATATCCGGATGCGGGTTCGCCGATTCTTCGCCATGCCTTCCGGCGTGTCGTTGTCCGCCACGGGCACACGTTCGCCCATGCCGGCCACGGCAAAGGCATCCGCAGACAATTGCAGCCGCGTCTTCAGGTAGGCCGCGACGGCAAGCGCGCGCGCCTCCGACAGCGCCTGGTTATCGGGATAGATCTTGCGCAAGGACGGCGCGATGCGCTGGTTGTCGGTGTGTCCGACGATCTGGAATCGGATGTTCGTCTTGCCCCTCACCCGGTCGACGAGCTCGTCGAGGATCTTGTGCGCCGGCGGCAGCAGCACCGCGCGGCCCGAGTCGAACGTGGCTGCATTGAGCTCGTCCTCGATCTTGACGACCTGGCGCGCATTGCCTTCCGGCGGAGCAGCTTCCAGCATCTGCTTGCGCTCGCCGAGCGTGAGTCCCGAAGGTGGCAAGCCTGCGAACTGCGGCGATTCGGTTTCGCTGCTGGCCGGAACATGCATGTCGATCGCATTGCTCCGGTCGATCATCTTGCCGCGCTTGCCCTGCTGAACGTCATCCTGCGCGGGTGCATTTCCGCAGGCAAGGCCGATGGTGCCGATCAGGAGAACCAGGCGTTTTTTACGGAGTACGGTCTTCATTGTGCGTCCTCCGCTTCAATGACGAGGGTGTACTTCCCGTCGAGTTCTCGCCATCGCCTGTGCAGGTCGTCGCGCAGTGCATTCACACGGCCGGAGGCAAGGCTTTCGGATTCGCCGTCGCGGCGATAGGCGATTCGCACCACCGAAGGCCGGGTCTTGAGTTGCTCAATCATGTTATCGATCTGTTTGTTCCATTCCGGACGCAGGATGCCCTTGTCCGTTTCGAATGCACTGCCGTTGAGCTCGATGCGGACGACGCGGTGGATGGTCGCACCGAAGTTCAGCTTGACCAGCTTGCCGCGCGTGACGCGCACGTCACGGGGGTTCTCGGTTGTCACGCGATAGCCCGAGGGCAAGGTCCGCTCGTCCAGCTTCATGACGAAGTTCGATCCGCGGTCCGCATTCGGGATATCGGCACAAGGCACATGGAAGCGTCCGTCCGAGTCGGTAGTCACGAGCAAGCCGCGCGGCGTCACCACACGGACGGCAGGAATACCCGGCTCGTCCTGATCCTGGTAGCCGTTGGCGTTGGCGTCGTCGAATACCTTGCCGATGATGTCTGGGCAATCGAAGGTGGCGTCCGGCACGATGCGCACAGTCGCAGTGGCCACGTTCGACATCACGCCCCCACCGCCATTGACCGCAAAAGCCTGGTTCACGTAGTCGCCGTCACCGACGCCCGCGCCTACCGCCAGTACTAGGGTGTAGGTATGGCGTTCCTGCGGCACGAAGGACTGTGCAGGCCAGGTCAGCACGCGGCCGTTCACTGTCGGCTCCACCGGCACGCCATTGCGGCGGGCACTGCCGGCACGGTACTTGAACCCCGGTGGCATTTGATCGCGCACGCCGACACCGGTGAAGTTGCGAGTGTCGATATTGGTGACGGTGATCGTGTACGGAACCAGGTCGCCGCGCGCTACGTTCACCATCGGCGTCGTCTTGGTCACGACCAGCGACCCCGCCCCCACCGGATCGAGCGGAATGTGGTTGTTCAGGATCGGCGCCGAGCCCCCATTGGTGATGTGGAAACCGAAGTAGTACTGCGTGGTCAGCGCACCGCCAGGCACCATGCCCGCACAGCCTGCTGGATCGAGCTGCTGCGTCACCGACAATGCCGGTGCGGTGTCACTTGCCTGGACGAGTGCGGGGGTCGGGAACAGACCGACAACCGGCGCGCCGTTACAGGCAGGAAGCCGCGTCGAGGGTGCAGGCAGGTATCCAGCCGGAGCAACCACCGTCAGGGTGTAGACACCCGTCGGGAAATCGTTCTGCAGCAGGAACTGGTACATGCCATCGTCACCTACGGCCTGCGTGTGAGCTGCAGTGCTGCCGACCAGGTGGACTTCCGGATTGAAACCGGGCGGTCCGGAAATGGTGACGGAGGCGCCGCGCACCGGCCTGCGGGTGATGGAGTCGTAGACGACGCCGGCAGGGTCGAGCGGCAGGTTCTGTTCGACGACCTGGTCGCTCGGATGCAGCGTAATGTTGTTGATCTGCCCGCCGGTCGACGGCACTTCGCCACGGTTTCCACCTGACATGGGCACAGCCGGCAGGTTGCTGCCGTCCTTGCTGAACGAGATGGAGAACCCGGTACCGGTCGGCAGTCCGCTGATCTCGTATCCCGGGCAATGCAGGTTGTCGAACTGGTAGAAGCCGTTGTCGTCCGTATGTGTAGTGCAGATCAGCGTGCCGTTCTGCTTGAGCTGGACGGTCCAGCCGGGCATGCCTTGCTGCGAGCCGTCGAGAGGACGGACGCGGTTATGCGAGCGGTCGAGCCAGACGTAGCCGTTGACGATGGGCGGCTTGAGTTGCGGCACCGGCAGTTCGCCGAACAGGTAGCCGTCCAGGCTGACGCCTTCCTTCAGCGTCACGCCCGAAATGCGATCGATGTTGCCCACGCCCGCCGGCTTCTTGCTGTCCGGTTTGCCAGGGTTTCCGGACACGACGGTAGTCTTGCCATCCCGGTAGCCGGGCGGCTGCGTCTCGACGATGGTGTAACCCGCATCATTGCTCGGCTTCAGGTTGATGAATCCAAACCTGCCGTCCGATCCACTGATCGTCGTGAGTTTGACCGCGTTGCCGTTGACGTCGGTGCCGGTCAGGGTCAGCACGACCTTGGCAATGCCATCTTCGCCATCATCCTTCACGCCGTTGTCGTTCTTGTCGGCATAGACGAAGCCGGAGATCATGTTGGTCACCGATTTCTCGCCGAAGTTGTAATTGGTCAGCGTAGAGCCGTTAGCCACCACGACGCCTTCGATGGTGTCGCTGCCGCCCCCTGCCAACGGCTTGCCAACCTTCGCCGCTCCAGGGTTGCCGCTGGCGATGCTGGTGCGGCCGTCTGCATAGACGGAAGGTTGGATCTCGGTGATGGTATAGCCAGCCGCATTGCTCGGCTGCAGGTTGGTGAAGCTGTAGCTGCCGTCGGCCGCTGTCGTCGTAATGACACTGACGGTGTCCCCGCTGGCAGTGGTCCCGGTGAGCCGGACCGTGACCCCATTGATGCCCTTTTCGTCGCCCTCCTTGATGCCGTTGTCATTGGCATCGACGTAGACAAAGCCGGACAGTGTGTTGCCCGCCGATTTTTCGCCGAAGTTGTAACCGGTAAGCTGGTTACCTGCATTGAGCACAATCTTCCCGATCACATCCGTGTTACCAGCGGCAACCGGTTTGAGCGAAGTAGCGATTCCATTGCCATTCCCGCCCACGGTAGTTTTCCCGTCGGTGTACGCTGCAGGCTGGGTTTCGTTGATCGTATAACCGTTACCGTTGCTCGGAAGCAGGCCGGTGAAGATGTAGCTGCCATCGGCGCTTGTTGAGACGGTGACGTCGACGGGAGCAGATGCCGAGCTTGTCCCCGTCAGACGGACAAGTACGCCCGCGATCCCGGTTTCGCTCGAATCCAGGGTGCCGTTGTCGTTGGCGTCAATATAGACACGGCCGGCAATGCTGGCTGTGGTCGGCGGAGCCGGCGCCGGAACTTCCGCGAAGTTGTTATCGGATGAAATGGTGTTCGTGCCTGTCAGGTCAACGCCGGTAATCGTCGATGGCACGACCGCGACAGCCGACGCAATGCCGCCGGTGCTGCCGGCAATGGTGAGGCCATTGAGCGTACCCGACGGCTGGGTTGGCTCGGTGACCGAATACGTACCGGCGGCAAGGCCGGAGAAGACGTAACGGCCATCCGAACTCGTTGTCGCCGTCTGGTTGACCGCCAGGCCATTGAAGTCGGTGCCGGTCAGGGTCAGCGAATAGCTGCCGATGCCGGTATCGCTTCCATTGAAGACGCCGTCATTGTTGAAGTCGATGAAGACACGCCCCGAGACTTGGCGGCCGGCCGGCACCTCGGCGAAGTTGTTCCCGGTGCTGCTGGTGTTTGGCGGCAGGGTGATGCCCGTGATCGCGCTCGGCACGACGGTTTGCAGGGTGGCAGTGCCGGCTGTGCCGCCATTGCCGACCGCCCCGGCGATCGCCTTGCCGTTGGCCGTATTGGCCGGCTGTGCCGGTTCGCGCACGGAATAGGTGCCGGGTGCCAGCCCGGTGAAGCTGTAGTTGCCGCTGGCGTCGGTCGTCGTGCTTGCCACGACTGCATTGGCAGCATTGAGCAGGTCGATGCCCACCCCGGAAATGGCGGTATCGGCTGCATTCTGCGTGCCGTTGTCGTTCTGGTCGAGGAATACCGTTCCTGAAATCGACGAAGGAACGACTTCCGCGAAATTGTTGTTCGAGGAGGTCGACACGACTCCCGTACCGTCCTTGAGCAGGATGATGTTGGAGATCGTACTGGGCACAACAGCTGTTCCGGTCGCAGTACCCGCCGTTCCCCCGCCTGCTCCGGCGACAGCCGCGGCCGTTGTAATGCCGTTGCTGGTGCCAGTCGGTTGCGTCGGTTCGCTCACCGTATAGGAGCCCGGATTGAGACTGGTGAAAGCGTAGTTGCCGAGAGCATCCGTCGTTGTCGTCAGGTTCACTGCAACATCGTCGCCGCCGCCCGCGACCCCGTTGGCGCCGTAATCGGTGCCTGTCAATGTCACTGTCACGCCAGAGATCGGCGTGTCCGTGCCCTGCTCATACGTACCGTTCGGCGTGACGTTGTTGTCCTTGAAGACCTTGCCTGCGATGAAGCCGAGCGGGCTGATTGTCAGGTTGGCGTTGGCCGGCTGGATGCTGTTGCCGAAGGTGGTTTTCAGGTCGCCGGCAGGAATGAAGTTGGCATGGACACCGTTGGTCGTACCGGTAACGTCGACACTGATGGTGCAACCACCCGCCGGGATCTGCGAGCCGTTCGCATACGTGACTGTCCCTGAGCCTGCCGTTGCGGTGACGGTACCCGGACAGGTCTTGACGACATTCGGCGTAGCAGCCACGACGATCGGGCCTGGGGAGGTCGGCAAGGTATCGACCAGGTTGGACGTAAGCGTTGTCGCGCTGCTGTTGCTGTTGCCGAGGACGATGGTCAGCTTCGAGGTGCCGCCGGACGGAATCGAGGTCGGGCTGAACTGCTTGCTGACGGTCGGCGGCTCAAGCACGCGCAGCGTATCTGTCGCCGGATCCTCATTGGTGACGCCCTGCTGGGTGGCGAGATTGCCCGCCGGGATGGTGTTCACGTAAATGCCGGAGATGTTACTGACGGTATCCACCTTTACATTGCAGGAGCCGTTTGCCGGTATGGTGCCGCCAGTGAGGACGACCGACGTCGCTGATGCTGCTGCCGTCACCACGCCGCCGCAGGTCGTCGAGGCATTCGGCGTCAGCGCAACGGTCAGGTTGGTCGGCAGGTTGTCCTGAAGGACGGCGTTAGTCAGTGCAATGCTGTTGGGGTTGGTCAGCGTGATGGTCAGCGCCGAAGGTGTGCCAGGAGATACCTGTTGCGGGTTGAAAGCCTTGGTGATGGTCACCGGATTGCGCACTTCGAGCGTGGCCGATGCCGCAACGGGGTTGTTCGCCGAGCCGCCACCAATGGTACCCGTCACGCCGCCGATAGCCACCGTATTGACGTAAGTGCCGGCAACTGCAGCGGTCACGTCGATCTCGGCATAGCAGGTCGACGCTACGCCGCCCGACGCAGCGGGAAGCGAGCCACCGCTCAATGTGACCGAAGTTGCCGTCGGCGCGGTAAAGCTTGCGCCGGTACAGGTCGTGGTCGGATTGGCACCCGCAGGAACCGTGAGGCCGGCCGGCAGGTTGTCCGTTGCTGCCAGGTTCGTCAGCGGCAACGCAACCGGATGGATGAAGGTCAGGCGCAGCCGCGAGCGCTCGCCCGGCTTGATGACAGTCGGCAGGAAGCGCTTGGTAACGCCGATATTCGCGCCTGCCGAGAGACTGGTCACGGTCAGCGTGGTATTGCTGATGCCCTGGCTGGTGCTGATCGCGCCGACAGGAATCGTGTTCTGCACGGTGCCCGTCGTGCGCAGGGTAACGTTGGCGGTGACGGTGCAGCTATTGCCTGCCGCAAGCGTTGCGCCTGAAAGCGAAACGCTCGTGCCGTCCGCGCTTGCCGTCACCACGCCGCCCGGGCAGGTCGTTGCCGCACTCGGCGAGGTGGACAGGACCATCCCGGTCGCTGCTCCGCCTGCAGTTCCATTGTCGGTGAAATAGTCGGTCAGCGACAGGTTGTTGAGCGTGACCGTGCCGGTGTTACTGATATTGATGGTCAGCAGGCTGACTTCGCCCGGTGCGGTCAGCGAGTTGGGATTGGTGTTGTTGGTCACCGAAACCGTGCCTGCCGAGCTGTTGTTGAGCGTCGCGGTCACCGCGGCGACATTCTGGACGCCGCCGGTTGCCGTGATGTTGCCGGCCGGGATGGTATTGACCCAGTTGCCGCCGCCGGTTGCAGTCACGTCGAACAGGAAGTTGCAGTTCCCGCTGGCAGGAATGACGGCGCCAGTCATGCTGATGCTATTCGCTCCCGCTGCGGCCGTGATTGCCGGTGTGCCGCCGCAAGTCGTGTAGGTATTCGGCGGCGAGGCCAGGACCATGCCGGCAGGGAGCGGATCAGTCACACTGACGTTGTTCAAGGTCCCGCTGCCGGCATTACCGAGCTGGACGGTGACGGTCGACTTGCCGCCGGAGTTGATCGTGGCTGGGGAGAACGACTTCCCGCTCGTGAGCGCGGACGAATAGGTAAGGCTGGCGGTGACGGGACCGGGGCTGTTGACAGTGGCGGTCGTTCCGTCTGCATAGGTCTGGGTACCGGACAACGCACCGGCCGGCAGGCTGTTGGTGTAGTTGCCCGCGGCGCCGATTACATTGACCTTGAGGGTGCAGCTACCGTTCGCGCCAGTTCCATTGCTCGCACGTGCCGGAATGGTTGCACCGGTCATGGACACGGAGGATGCTCCCGGTGTGGCGGTTACGGTCGCGCCCGCGCAGGTGCTCGAGGCATTGGCCGGGTCGGCAACGACGAGCTGGAGCCCGGTCGAGCCAATGGGAAGGTTGTCCGTAAAGCTCGCGTTAGTGACGGTCTGCGCGGTGATATTGGTGAAGGTCACCGTCAGCTGCGAGATCGTTCCCTCGAAGGTCGAGGCCGGACTGAAGATCTTGCCAACCGTGGCCGACGAAGCGATGGTCGTATTGCCGGAGCTCGCGCTGCCGTTGTTCGCGATCCCGCCGGTGCCGCCGTCATTGCGGACGCTGCCGGCTCCCAGGGAGTTGTTGAACTGAGTGCCTGTTGCGGCATTCGTCGGCGGCATCGCCCAGAATGTCACCGTACACGTCGCGGGACTGGGGCCGGTACCCGCCGGGAAGGTGCCAATGGTGAAGTGCGGCGTAGTTGTCGTCGCGGGCAGAGCGGGGATATCGTGGGTCAGACCGACGCATCCTGTTCCGGACAATGCGGGAGCTGCCGGACTGCTCGGCAGGGCAACCATGCCGCCGGGCAAGGCATCGGTGATCTGCACGTTGCTCAACGCGGCAACCGAATAGTTATTGACGGTAATGGTGTACCTGACCGGATTTCCCGGCGCGACCGTGGTCGGCGTGACTGCCTTGCCGATCGTGAGCTGGTCAACCACGGTAACGCTGTGCGACGCAGCCTGGCTGAAGATGCTCGCATCGGTCGTGCCGAAATCGCCTGCCGCAATCGCATTTGTGAATGCCTTCGGCACACCGGTCGTTTCAACGCTGCCGGTGTAGGTAACCGTGATCGTGCAACTGCTGCTGGGGGCTATGGTACCGTTGGTGAGGGAAATGCCTGCATTGCCGTTGATGGCGGATGCGGTCGCGCCGGTACAGGTGGTCGCCACATTGTTGACGACCAGGCCAAATCCGGCATTGGTGTCGTCATCGATCTGGTTGTCGCTGTAGTTGGTCAGCGTCAGCGTGCTGATCGGACTCGCATTGGTGAGGGTAATCGTCAGCGTCGCCTGCTGGCCGGCGGCGACCGTGGTCGGGCTGAATGCCTCCGTCACGCGCAGGAGGGACAGGATCTGCAGGTTGGCCGTTGCATCCGACGAAGGAACGAGTCCGCGCTTGTTGCCGAAGTCGGCGGTGCGACTGATGGTGTTGGTCACCGACTTGCTATAGGTATTGTTGGTGTCGGTACCGACGAGATCAATCGTCAGCGTACAGGTTCCCCCGGCGGCAACCGTGCCTCCTGTCGCCGTCAATGTCGTGTCACCCGCAGACGGTGCGAATGCAGGAGCAGTTCCGCCCGCCGAACAATTCGATGTGGCCGCCGGAGTGCCGGCAACCTGCAGTCCCGAGGGAAGGACGTCGCGAATGGCGAAGGCCGGTGTGTCGCCGGCACCGTTGAGGGGCAAGTCCTTGGTCAGGTTATTGGCATTGCTGATGGTGATCGTGAGCTTGACGGTCTGGTCTGTTTTCACAACCGTCGATGCCGAAAACGATTTGGAAATGGAAGGCGCGTTCAGGTCGTTGACCGTGATGGATTGCTGCGCCTGCGTCCCATTCTGAACGGCGGCCCCATCATTACCGGTCACGCCCCCCGCGGGTATGGTGTTGGTGTGCACCTGGTTCTTGACCGTCGAGGTGACCTCAACATCGATGTCGCACTTGCCGCTCGCTCCGCTCGGCTTGGCGGCGGGCACACTGCCGCCGGCAAGGCTGATGACGTTGCTGCCGACAGTCGCGGTCACCGCCCCTTGCGTCGCCACGTTGTTCCCGTCACCGTCCGTACAGGTGTACGAGGTCAGGCCCGCACCAGCCACGGTGATGGCAACCGGCATGGTATTCGTGAATGCCACGTTTGTGGTTGGAGCCCCCGAATTGCTGTTGGTGACCGTGATCCGGAAGGACGTGATATCACCTGGATAGATCGGGTTCTGGTAGGTCGGTGAAATGCTCATCGACACGTCCAGCGCGGCATTGGCCTGCCCGGCGCCAAGCAGAAACACCAAAGTCACAAACAATGAAACGATGACTCGAAGGCTCGACGTCAAGCGAGAGTTGGCACGCATCTTAAGGGGAATAGCAAATAGGGACGCAACCGTTATTCGGATTCCAAGCACTGCAGTTTTCGCAATGTTGGAATTAGGAAACGGGATTATAGAAACGACCGTTCACTGACGGGATAGCCGAAGTGCCGAATTAACAAAATTTGACACTTATCAATTCGGGCTGCGTTCGCTATGCACGGCTCCGAGGGCCGCTATGCATTAGGAAGGTGGAGTGTTCGGTTAGGAAGGGACACGTTACGACGCGTGACACACCGCTCACGCCGGGGGCGCCTGTACTGACTTCGTTTATGAAATGAGTTTCAGGATTGTAACGAAATCGGTCCGATCAGGATGAGCCGCTGCACGACTGCCGCTGTAGTGTGCATACAAGAGACGCCAGCCGAGGAGGCATATATTTCATCCATCTAAGCAACAACGTCAAGCCGGTATCCGATCGTGTAAATCGTTGAGACGCGCACACCGTTGTCAAGATTGAGTTGCAGCTTGGTCCGAACCTGTGAAAGATGGGTATCGATGGTACGCGACGTCGTCACCAGTTCACGTCCCCAGACAGACTCCATGATCTGTTCACGCGAGACGATCTGCCCCGCATTCTGGAATAACAGCACGGCGATCTCGAACTCCTTTGGCTTCAACTCGACTTGCCTGCCCCGCACCGAAGCAGTTTTCAGCACTAAATCGAATTTGAAAACCCCTGTCTCCAGGCTTGTCGCGGCAGACCCCGTTTCGGTTCCCTCGCCGCTCAGATGACGCCCCCTCCTCGACAATGCGTGCACACGAGCGGCCAACTCGGCTTGGCGAACAGGTTTGGTCATATAGTCGTCCGCCCCGGCCATGAGCCCGGCGACCACGTTTTCTTCCAGTGCCCGGCTGGTCAGAAACATGACGACTACCGTCGCCGGCAAGTGGCGGCGTACCCATCCGATCACCTCGTCGCCCGTCATGTCTGGCAAATTCCAATCGAGAATCAGAAGGTCAAACGCTTCGCGACCGAGCCGATCGATGAGTGCGGCGCCGGCGCCAAACACATTGCAATGGTGTCCAGCGCCTGCCATTGTCTGGTGAATCAGCGCTGCTTCCATCGGATCATCTTCTAGAACGGCAATCTTCATTCTCAAACTCCTGTTCTCATACCGCCAGATCCTGACGCAGGCCCGAAACTATCAATGAATCGGTGACGCAGGGAAGCACAAGCGTAAATGTGCAGCCGCCTCCCGCACGGTTTTCAAAGCTGATCGAACCGCCATGTCGTTCTACGACCATCTTTACGAAAGCGAGACCGAGGCCCACCCCGTCGCGACCTGACTTTTGCCGCTGCGGAAATGGCATAAAGATCCGGCCTCTCATTGACTCCGGAATGCCATCGCCGTCGTCCTCGATGCTGCAATGTATGTAATTACGGTTGGCATAGCCAACGGTGTGTGCTATGCACCTCACTTCGCTGCCTGACGGACTGAACTTGATTGCATTCGACAAGAGGTTGCCGATTGCACGGACCATCAATGGCCGGTCGACATAGACCCAGTCGCCTCCAGCCTGGACATCGATCGTCACCTTGATCCGGCGGCCACGCGCGAGAGCCCACATATCGTCGGCGGCATCCGCAAGCATCGAATGAATATCGGCATCCTGTAGGTGGTAGGTAGCCGACCTTGCCTTCGCAAGATGCACGAAATCATCCGCCAGCGAAAGAGTCGACAGCACCAGCTTCTCCACACGAGCATGGAAATCCTCAGGAGAGAACGCAGTCCGCGGATTCCTTTGCAGCTCCAGCAGTGCGAGGATCGACGATTGCGGCGCCCGCATGTCATGCGAAATGAAGTGCAACGTCTGATCCCGCTGCCGCTCGGCGTCGCGCAATGTCGTCACATCGACCAGCGACACGATCCATCCGAGAGTGTGTCCATTTGCCCCCTTGGATGCCGTGGACTTGACCAGAAATTCCTTGCCCTCAGTGTCGCGCGCCTCGATCTCCACCATGCCGCCGTCTCTTGTCGAAAGCAGCGTCTCCGTCCAACCTGCCGGTCTCCCATGGTTTGAACCGGTCATAGAAATGCGGGTAAATGCTGTCTCGAGCGATATCGCGGAAGCAGGAGCTTCACTCGGTATGTCGAGATACAACCTGGCTACCCTGTTGTACATCAGGACATCGCCTTGCGGCGAAAGGATGAAGGCAGCGTCTGGCATGCTGTCCAGACTATCTGCGAGAAATCGTTGCAGACCACGTGCCCTATCCGCGGCTATACGCATCTCGGCGATTCTGCGATCAAAGAAATCCGTATCGCCGCTACTGACCCGACGCGCGTCACTGCCTGAGGCGATGTTAGTGCTACGATTGAGTTGGGAAAACTCTTCGTTCAAGAACGCCAATGCTGCTTCCAGTCGTCGCCAACTCCACAATGGGTATACGATCAACACCATCAGCATTGCCGTTGCCGGTGGCAGCCAGACGCCTGACCTGAATGCGACAAATGTAATGAACAGGACAGCTGCGCCCAACATCAATGTGGCCAGCAGCGCCCGTCGTGGGGAGAGGTACCGACACGCGAATAGCGACAATAGCGTTGCGATGAGCCCGAACAAACCAGTTTGCCAGCCTGTCGCATCACTGATCCGGGTACCGCCAATCAATGCGGCGAGTACGTTGGCATTGGCCTCAACACCCGTCATGCCCTTGTGACCTGCCGTCACCGGCGTTGGAACGATCGTCGCCAAGCCGGCAGCGGTTGCCCCTACCAGCACGTATTTGTCTGCAAAAAATGCCGGCGCTATCCGCCCTGACAGAACGTCCCGATACGACACTGTGCGGAATTGACCGGGTGGCCCCGCAAATGGAATGTTCATCACGTGCGTCCGGGCCAGCCTCTCTCCGGCGCCGTGTGACGTCACCTCGCTTGGATTTACGCCGCTCGGGCCAACAAGCCCCACCTCGTGTATTGCAAGCGCAAACTGGGCATAGATACCGTTTGGAACCTCTTCCGTTAAATGGACGCGTCGCAGCAGCGCATCATGGTCGAACTCGAAGTGTGTATGGCCGAGGCCAGCCGCTGCCAGGGCCAGTGCTGGCAACGGTAATGCAGCACGCGAATGGGAAGTCCCGTGTTCAAGTACTACTGGTAATACAGTACGTCCATTTTTCGCCAGTGCAGCGGCAAGCAAGGCGTCGTCGTTCAGTTCGTCCTGCCGGCGTCCCGGTTCGAGTAGCAGGATATCCAATCCCACTGCGCGCACGCCGCCTTCCGTCAGAATATCGAGCAAGCGTGCATGCGTTCTGCGCGGCCAAGGCCAACGCCCGATCGTATCGATGCTGCTGTCATCGATAGCCACGATGACAATATCGTCCATCTGCCGTTGCGGAGTAGCCCGCATCAACATGTCATATGCCATGTTGGCTGAACTGCCGGGATTGACAAGGTAGCCAAGCAATCCGGCAATGCACAACATCAGTATGGCAAATACACGCCATTCAGTTTCAAGGGACGAACGATGCGATGGTTCGGCATGTGGCATGTGATGTTTGCCTCTCGTTCGACTACCGGTCAAATTCAGGACCGATAGGTCCGGCTTCGGTTCGCCATGTCGAGCCATCTACGGAACGCCAATGGAGCGGCACGACGAACTTCTGAGGCGGCGAGAAAGCACCGATGAAACCGTCACTGTACAAACTGCGCGTCCGTGCGAAGTAAGTACCGGGAGCAAGCCCTGACAGGGAAGCCATCGGCGATTCAACGGTGAGGTCGATCGTCGGTGTTCCGAACTCAGGATCGGCCGAGACCTGGAAAACATACTTCTGGCCGGCTCCTCCACGCCAACGAAAGCGCATCTCGCTGTCGGTCTGCTCTATCGCTGGCGCGGCCTGCCCGTCCAGCACTTGCAGTAGTTGAGCATCGCCAAACGGCCCTTGGTCGGGCGCCCCCTCGGACAAAGAGATCGATGCAACGCGCCAATAATAGGTGCCCGGCGGCAGCTTTCCGGCATAACGACCGGTTTGGCCTTCGATTGAACGATCGAAGAATGGCGACTGGAAACCCGCATCGTTCGCGATTTGAAGCCGATAACCGGAAATACCGTCCTGCAGCGACCATTCCATCGTCACAGCGACGTCTTCTCCTGGATGATTTCCCTGAAACCGGCTTTCCCGATGCAACACAAGCGGAGGAAAAGGCCGCGCGTTCAACTGAAACGATGCGACACCAGGCATACCTTCCAATCCGGATGCGCTCACGGCGCTGTAGTGGACAAAGTACCGGCCGTCCGGCAGCTCGCCTAGTCTTGCGGTCGCAGCTCCCTTTGCAGCAACAGCCTGAGCAGCCTGCATGATCTCAGCCCCCGTTACATCCTTCGATATATGGACATGAAATGCGGCGGCGTCCTTATGCATCAACGAAAATTCAACGGGCAATTTGTCCTGCGACTGGTAACCGTCTTGAAGTGCTGCGGCATCGAGCAAGCTGACCGGTGCGTTGATTCGTCCCGATTCGACGACAGTACCGAAGCCCTTTCCAACCAGACGCTGCGCGTTTCCCTTGCCCTTGCCCGTGCCGACAGCGACCGTGCCGCTCAGTGTCTCGTTAAAGTAGCGACGCTCGTCGTAACCAACACGGAATGCAGTACCGCGTACACTGGATACGGCCATTGGTGACACAACTTCGTAGTCCGGGCGTCCCTTGCCGGGAACCACGGGCACATGCGATTCGATGCGTCCGCGCTCTAGAAAAAACTGTGCTGTGGACTTGTTGATATGCGGCGTTATACGCAGGCGTCGCACAACGGCGCTGGTATCCGGCCTTATTGTAATTCGCGTGCCGTCGTCGAGACTGATCGATGCCAGACTGTTCCGTTGCGTCGTCAGGCGGTCGCCTTCCATGATGAATCCACCGGCAGTCGCCTTGAAGCTCTGGTCGCTCTTCCTTTGAATCTGCACATCTCCGACCAACGACACAATGCTGGCGGTTGCAGGCTTGGCTGGCAACAGACGTACTGGAATCAGGACCGGCGTTCCAACCGGGATGGTCCTGTCATTGTCGATACGGTTCAATCTTCCGATCGTGCGCCAGTTCGACACGCGACCCGTAAATCGCGCCGCAATATCCGACAGCGTTTCATTCTTCTGTACTGTGTGCACAAGCCGGTCATCAATCTTGGCACCCAGAGACAATTCATTCTTTGCCAGTACAGGCGCAGCAGCAAGGCAAAGCACGGTTGCAATAACGCCTGCCGTCGGCCTGTGCTGAAACGTGCTTCTTTTCGAGAAGTCCGGTTGAATCAAGTCGCATAAAGACTCATGCATAGTACTGGTTCACTCTACAAGTATTCGGCATTCACCGCCTATGCCACTGCGACACAAACGAAGTCTCGAAATAAAGCGCAATATATTAGCGAATTCTGCCGAAACCGGCTTGGCGACGGTTCAATCGTCAAATCGAGCGAACACGCTGAGCTCAAGAAGGCGATATCGAAGCTGCTGCTTTTGTCGACGCAGGACCCATTTCATAAACGCTGGCCGGCGTCAGTTTCAGACGAAGTGGCGTCTGGCAACAAGACGGCCCGGATGATCTGGGCATTACTGGCTAACGGAAAGGCATATTCCCCGGTGAACGCGCCTGCCTGAGTGCCAGGAACGCGGCAAAACGAATGAACAATGATTGACTCGTCAAGGGTTGCGAAGATGAAGAACGACTGATGTTCAACAGGTCGGGACCGGCACCCGAGAGAATCCGTCAAGCGTAGTAGCCCGCGAGACCGTCAGCCTATCGGGATCCCGGTGCGCGAATTGCGTCATGGCCAGGGCGGCATAACGCTCGACAGTAGGCCGAATAGATACGTGCAATCTTAACCAACGAGCAGAAAGTGAATCGTTATCTTGCAAATCGGGCGGAGTCCATCGACATGCTCGCTGAACCGGGCTCCGCAAAATCGGCGGATTACCCCATCTCAGCGGGAAGGTCAGACTCCTTGCCGGTGTCAGCAGAGCATTGCGACGGAAGGCGCATGAGTGCAATAAGTTCCGAAACGTCCATTGGGCGACCAAGCAGATATCCCTGGGTCTGATCGCACTTCAGCTCTTTTAGCAGTGCCAATTGCGCTTCGGTTTCCACGCCTTCCGCCACCACTTCCATATTGAGAGAGTGTGCCAGCCGGATAATCGCCGCTACAATCGACTGTCCCTTTTCATCCGTTGTCAGGTTGCTGATGAAGCTGCGATCTACCTTCATTTGCTGTACGCCGAATTGCTGCAGGTAACTCAAGCTGGAGTACCCCGTACCGAAGTCATCAATGGCAAGCTCGAATCCGGCATCCTGAAGATGCCTAATGGTAGCCATGGTGGCTTCCGCATCCTGCATGGCCACCGTCTCCGTGATCTCGAACATCAACATGGACGGGCTAATGCAATGTTTCGCAGTGATGCCAAGAATATCCTCAACAATGCCTGAAGAACGCAATTGGATCTGCGACAGGTTGATCGCCACTTTGAGCCGCTTCAAGCCGGCGTTTTGCCAGGCGTGCATCTGCCGGCATACGTCATCAATGACCCATTTGCCCAAAGCGATGATTTGCCCCGAGCGTTCGGCGATGGGAATGAACTCGGCCGGCGAGATGAGCCCCAATGTGCTGTGCTTCCAGCGCAGTAGCGCTTCAGCGCCCAAGATCTGGTCATTGATGCAGTCGTACTTCGGCTGGTACTGCACGAAAAATTCGCCGCTCTCTATCCCTGCAGACAAGCTGCGCTGAATTTCAATTGTCCGCTTCATCGCCGCGTTCATTGAAGCTTCAAAAAAGCGATAGTTGTTGCGACCGCTTGTCTTGACTTCATACATTGCAGCGTCTGCATGGTTGATCAGATCATCCACGGTCATGCCATCGTCCGGGTAGAGTGCAATACCGATACTCGGCGATATGGGTAGGCTGGCCTGGTCCGGAATCAGCGTAGTCTTGAAACACTCAAACAACTTTTCTGCGATATGGCTCGCCATGCCAGCATCCGGAATATTCCCTACCATGACAACGAATTCGTCGCCGCCCAGGCGCGCCACGATATCTTCCTTGCGCACTGCGTTCTTGAGCCGGGATGCCAGTTCTTTCAGCACGCAGTCGCCTGCCGCATGTCCCAGGGAGTCGTTGATCGCCTTGAAGCCGTCGAGGTCAATGAAATAGAGGGCAAACTTCTTGTTTGTCCGTTCGGCGCTATCAATAGCGAGCTGAATGCGTTCAAACAGTAACACCCGATTCGCCAATCCGGTCAGCGCATCATGCATGGCTTGGTGCTGCAATTTTTCATTCACGTTCTTGAGCGATTGCACATAGGCAGTCGTCTTCACTTGCAGGCGCGCATCGAGCACTGACAAAACCAGCGTGATTGTCAGAATGCTGAACGTTGATCCGGCAATCGTGATGGCCAGCCAGTTCGTGCTGATACTCGAGGCAGCCATGCACACCGAGCCGACAGGAAATTCGGCAGCTGCCATCCCGGTGTAATGCATGCCAACAATTGCGCAACCCATGATCAATGCCGCTCCCACGCGCCACAGGAATACCCGTTTGATCTTGTTGCTGCGCAGGGTGGATGCGATCCAGAGCGCAGCAGTGGCAGCCACGACTGCGATGAGGATGGATAGTGCGAAGATGAGCGGCTTGTATCGAATCCCAGGATTCATCTGCATTGCCGCCATGCCGGTGTAATGCATGCCCGAGATACCGACTCCCATCAAGGTACCGCTTATTCCAAGGCGCACAACTGAAAGGTCGCCGCGCGTAACTATGTCAAGGGCAAAGTAGGAAACCAGTACCGCAATCAACAGCGAAATTGCTGTGATGTTGAAGTCATAGCCGAGAGGAATTGGCAGCGAAAATGAGAGCATGCCAACAAAATGCATGCACCAGATGCCGAGGCCCATTGACACCGCCCCGCCTGCCAGCCACGAGCGTCGCTGCGATGACTTGCTGAGCGCAGAAATCCTGCCCGCGAGATCCAGCGTCGTATAGGAGGCCAGAGTTGCAATGCAAAGTGCAGCAAAGACAAGGGGAAGACTGTACGTCGGCTGGAGCAAAGACGGCATCAGTTGCAGTATCGCTGTTTCTTTATGGAAACAACGATACCAAAGCTCCACGGTTTATGCCAGCAAGCATTTTTAAACGTTTGTTAACTTCGACGGTTCGCTTGTCAAGCTATCAAGCCTTATGTCGTTCCAAGCGTTTTTTCAATTTCAGTGCTTGCGTCCATCTAAAAACTTGTTTGAAACATTACGGCGCAACGTGATCCCGACACTGCGCTGCTCAACGAGCCTTACGTACGCATTCACTCCTCGCACCAAGCTCACGTCGCTTGCTACGGTTTTCAAGCAGGCTCCCATTTGAATGGCGTGTACGACGGTGCGCATCAGTGGCGCCTGCTTGACGATTTCCTCGAAAATGCACAGGTCGGGCGCGTGATTCATCTTTAACTCCAAAGAAAAAGTAGTGTGAATTCAGGGTTGTTTTAGCAGATGTCCCGCTACGGCCTCGACGACTACATGCAAATCAAGTACCTGTCCCAGGGCGGCGTTGCATAAACAAGCTTAAGCGCGCAAATCTCTTCCTGCGGGGAATCGTCTCCTTCCCTGCCTCCTTCGCGCCTGCATCCCTTCGTGGGATCAGTCGTTTTTTTACCTCGCTCCTTTTCCCTTCTCTCTCCCTGAAAAGCTATAGATGATTCTTCAGCATTTGTAGCCTCGAGAAGCGAAGCGCGTCCGGGGAAGCGCTCCCTAGGCATGCCCCCTGGATTCCCACTGTGCTCTCGCTCTTATACACATTTCGTTGTTTCGAAGTGAGGATCTTCCTCCCCTTGAAAGGGAGGGAACTACGAGGGTCTGGCGCTATGGGTCTGATTTTCCGAGAAAAGATGCGTGTAAGAGTGGGCACTACGCTCCATCCAGGCAGCCGGTTGTTCACGCTGACCCGTGAAGAACTTCACCGGCTTTCCTCGCGATCCTGGGCAACCGCCAGCAGTCCCTCCTTCACCAGCGCCAGAATGGCCTTGGACTGATAGGCTGCAGCCAGGCGCTGCAGGCGTTCGGCGAAGGGCAGGTAGGTTTCGTCACGTTCGAGGAGGCCCGCTGCCCAGGCGCGTATGTTATCCATGTTGCCGAGACAAGCCAGCTCATGCAGCACCTCCAGCTCGTCGCGCGGCGGCAGCAACATGGGGGGCTCGTCCGCAGCGGCCTCCTCCGCATGAATCCAGGAGAGCCCAAGGAGCGTTCCGATCTTCTGCAACAGCGTCTCCTGTTCAACAGGCTTGGGCAGGAACACATCGGCCCCGATCTCCCGAGAGGTAGCCCGCGCCTTGCTTTCGGTGCTGGCGGAAAGCATGATGACCGGCACCTGCGCCAAGTCGGGCAGCGCGCGGATGCGGCGGATCGCCTCCGCACCGCCCATCACCGGCATCACCAGGTCCATCAGCACCAAGTCGGGACGCGCCGCCTGTGCGCGCTCGAGCGCCTGCGCGCCGTTCTCCGCCTCGGTGATGTCGAAGCCCAGGCCGCTCAGCAGATCCGCGAGCAGCGCCCGGTTGCTCGCCACGTCGTCGACGATCAGCACGGTGCGGCGCCGCCCCGTGTAGCTGACGACGCGCTGCAGCGCGAGGCGGGCGGCGGCCCCGGCTCCGGCCTCGACAGACGGCAGGGTGAGATCGAACCAGAAGCGGCTGCCCCGGCCGGGGATGCTGTCCACCAGGATATCGCTGCCCATCAGGCGTACCAGCTGGCGGCTGATCGAGAGCCCCAGGCCGGTGCCGGCGATGCGGCGGTCCAGGGCGCCGACCTGCTCGAAGGGCTGGAAAATGCTTTCGAGTTCCTCGGTGGCGATGCCCACGCCGCTGTCGCTCACCGTAAAGCGCAGCGTCGCGGTCGCAGTCGTGGCCTCGTGGGCGAGGCATTCCATCCGCAGGCTCACCTCGCCGCGATCGGTGAACTTTACTGCGTTACCCAGCAGGTTGAGCAGCACCTGGCGCAGGCGCTTCTCGTCTGCCAGAACCGAGTGCGGCAGATCCGGTGCTGTCGCGAGGGTGAAGAGCAGGCCCTTTTCCTCGGCGCGTACCCGCGCGATGTCGGCCACCGTGCTCAGAAAAAGCGGGAGATTCAGCGGTTCGGGCCACAGTTCGAACTTGCCGGCTTCAATCTTTGTGAGGTCGAGGAGATCGGTGATGAGGGTGAGCAGGTGCCGGCCGCTTTGCTCGATGGTGTCAAGGCCGCTGGCCTGGCGTTCGCTCATGGCGGGCTCGTGCTTGAGAAGCTGGGTGTAGCCGAGGATGGCGTTCAGGGGGGTGCGCAGCTCATGGCTCATGTTGGCCAGGAAGGTGCTCTTGGCCCGGTTGGCGGCCTCCGCCGCCTCCCGCGCCTGGCGCTCGGCCTCGGCCCGTTTGCGCTCGGTCAGGTCGAGCACGAAGGCGACGCCCTGGTCCTGTGCGTCGGGGAAGGTAGCGACGCCGATCAGGATCGGCACGCGGCTGCCATCCTTGCGGAAGTATTCCTTCTCGAAGGGGGGCAAACGTCCGGTTTTCCGCAGTTCCGGCAACCAAACCCGCCGGTCCCGATCAAGCCATTCCGGTGGCGAGAGGTCGGTCCAATTGAGGCGACCCGAAGCGACATCGTCATGGTCGTATCCGACGATGCGAAGGAAGGCGTCGTTGGCTTCGGTGATCCGGCCCTGGACATCCCAGATCATGATCCCGATGATGTTGGCCTCGACCAGCCGGCGGATCCTGGCCTCGCGCGCCTGCAGATCGCTGTAGAGACGGGCATTCTCCAGTGCGATCGCCGCTCGCGCCGCCAGCATCTCCAGCAGCGCTACCCGATCCGGGGGGAAGGCATAGGCGGCCTGACTGTTTTCCAGATAGAGCACGCCGCCCATACTGCCCTGCGTGAGCAGGGGAATGCACATCACCGAACGTGGCGACTTCAGACGCAGATAGGCGGACCCTTCCCAGGCCGGACCAGGTCGAGCCCCGTCGTCGATGATGACGCTCTTGCGCGTATGGATGACGTAGTTCACAAGGGCCTCGGAGCATTCCGTCTCGGCCAGGGGAGCATGGCGCAGCTTGAGTTCGATGGTGCCGTTCCCGGCGCAGGCTTCCGCCTGGATCTCGAAGGATTTCCCGCGGGGGAGAAACAGCAGCCCGCGATCGGCCCCGGCGTTCTGCAGGATGATTCTCATTAGCGCCTCGATCAACCGGGGCAGTTCGATCTCGGCGGCGATCGCCTGCGATGCCTTGATCACTGCTGCCACATCAAGCTGACGGCTGGTCGAGCCGATTGTCTCCTGGGCAAGGGACTGCTCGCGTACGGCCAGTTGCGGATAGCGCGCATCGAGCTGCCTCACCTTGCCGCCGGCGCCCCACCGGGCATAACAGGCGCGCGCGTTCCTGAGATGGGCAAAGCCGGTCGTCTCGATGCCGAGGCCGAGATAGAAGCGGCCCGTCAGCTCGTTGGCCAATGCCTCGTTCTGAACGAAGCCGTTGTCACGCGCCGAACGGATGGCCTGTTCGTAGAGCCGCACGGCTTCCATCTCCCGTCCATCGAGGCGAGACATCTCGGCAGCCACCATCTGGTACTGGTTCTGGAAGGTTGCGGGACAGCTTTCCGACCATTGCTTGAGCGCGTCGAGATGCGCCGTCAGCGCCGCGCGCATGTCCGCTTGCCGTTCCTTCTGGCTCTTTGGGAAAACCTCGGCGAGCGCGAGCGAATGGTAGAGGCAGTAATTGGCCCACTGGATGTGGCAGCGGACCGACCAGAGAAGGGGTTCAGCCTTCGCGGAAAATTCAAGCGCCGCCTCCGCATTCCCGAGAAGGAAGTGTCGCTGCACCTGGAGAATCCAGTGATAGCAAATGACGACGGCGATGCCGCCCTCCTGCACGCTGCGTTCGATCGCGGCTTCGTCCAGGATTGGATCGCCATCCATCCGGCCACGCAGGCTTTGAATGAAAGGCTGCATGCTCGAGATGATGTCGATGACATGGCGGAATTTGATCTTGCGAACGAAATGCAGCGCTTTCACCGACTCGGACCAGACCTGGTCAAGAGGATCTCCGCGGGCGATCAGGTCCGTCAGGCGATGTTCGAGGCTGTAACAGACATAAATGTTTTCACCTGTTTCTTCGGCGACCCGTATGGCCGCATCGAGACAGGCCAAGGCGGTATCGATCGGCCGCGTCCACAACACCGCCATCTGCGTCGAAAACTGCGCTCCCACTTTTTGCGCGGTGAACCCATGTTTTTCGGCGACGTCGATACCCAGCTGGCCGAACTGCTCCCCCACTTTGTAATGATGGAAGATGGGGCCGATTTGAATGGCCATCCAGGCGTAGCCAATGACGGCGAACTCGCTGGAGCCGTGTTGCAGCGACAGGTTCACCATCCTGCAGGCAGTCATCCGGCAGAGATGGCTGTGGGTGAAATAGGCCGAACGGCACAGTGCGGACAGGATGTTCATGACTGCCCGCATCTCCGGGTCATCCATCAAAGGCAGATCGATGAGGCTGGCGATGGATCGTTCACCCAGGCTGTTGAGCACGATGTCGTACTCCTCGCGTACGTGTCCTTGCGTCGGGTACTCGGGCAAAGCCATGCCGAACATCCGCAAACATTCGAGCGCGGTGCGAACGGCCGACGGATTTTTTCCCTGCATCAGGTGGAGAACCATTCGCAAACGATAGCCTTCCGCCCGGTCGATCTTCGACTGTCCTCTGCCCAGCAACTCCTCGATGCACTGCGCGGCCACGTCGAAGTTCGAACGCAGGAGCTCACACTCGGCTTGCTCAAACGACAGGTCGAATGCCAAAGCGTAACAATTCCGCCACCCCGCCTCGCCCAGCAATGCGATGCCAGCGGAGAAATAGCTGGCAGCGGCACTGTAGGCCGTCGACGCCTTGGCCTTCTTTCCGGCAACGAGATTGAGCTCCGCCACACGCTGCTTTTCCTTCCAATCGGAAATCAGCGGCAGTCCGAGGTTGAACTGGTTGACGAGATCAAAGACCTTCTCGACGATCTCCTCTTCATGCATGCCCGCTACCAGAAGACGACCGATACGCAGGTGAAGCTCGGGGCGCAGTGGCGGGGGGATGAGCGCATAGGCGGCCTCCTGAACACGGTCGTGGAGGAACTTGTAGGAGTCTTCCTGGCGGAAAACAAGTCCCGCGCGTACGGCCTCCCAGAGGTGCGCATCAATTTCCTCTCCCGATGTCCCGTGAACCATTCTGAGAAGGGCAAGTTCCGCACTGTTGCCCAGGCAGGCGAGTTGCTTGAGGGCTTCCTGTGTGCCGGAGGGTAAGCGGCTGAGCTTGCCGACCATGAAGTCCACCACGTTATCGGTATAGCCCTTGGCCCGAATGCGCGCCAGGTTCCAGGCCCAGGCTCCCGCATCGGGGTCGAATGCGACGAGGCCTTCGTCGGCCAGGGCGGAAATGAACTGAATGGCGAAGAACGGATTGCCGCTGGTCTTCTCCTGCACCAGCGTAGCCAATGGCTCGGCGCATGCCGGGTCGCAACCCATAGTGTCGGCGACGAGACGGCAGAGGTCGTCTGCGGCCAGCGGCGTCAGGACGATGTCATGGATGGTCCGTCCGGCTTTGACGATCCCCTCTCGCATCCGCATGAGCGGATGGCTCAGGCTGACCTCATTGTCCCGGTAGGCTCCGACCAGAAACAGGTGCCGGACGTCGGGATGCGTGGCCAGATGCTGGAGGAGGTCGAGCGTCGCCATGTCGAGCCATTGCAAATCATCGAGAAACAGCACAAGCGGGTGCTCCGGCCTGGCGAAAACACCAAGGAAGCGCCGGAACACCGTCTGGAAGCGCGCCTGCATTTCGTCGGGCGAGAGATCTGAAACCGGCGGTTGTTTTCCAATGATCAGCTCGAGCTCCGGGACGAGATTGACGATCAGCACGCCATTCAGGCCCAAAGCCTCCTGGAAGCGGTCCCGCCATTGGCCCAACGCTGCCTCGCTCTGTCCCAGGAGTGGGCGGACAAGACTCAGAAGAGCTTGCGCAAGCGTGGCGTACGGGACGCCACGCTTGTACTGGTCGAACTTGCCGGCGGCAAACAGGCCGCGCGGCGGCACGATGGCCTTGTGCAGTTCGTTCACCACCGAGGATTTCCCGATGCCTGAATACCCGGAGACCAGGATCAGTTCCGGCTGGCCGGACGCCACTACCCGTTCGAAGGCGGCCAACAGCGTGCCGACCTCGCGCTCACGGCCGTAAAGCTTCTCGGGCACGCGCAGGACGTCGGGGATGTCGTGACGTGCCGGTTTGAAGGGCACGATCTTTCCGGTTGCCTGCCATTCGGCCAGGCAATGCTTCAGGTCGGCCACGAGTCCGGCGGCGGTCTGGTAGCGTTCCTCTGCGGTCTTGGCCAGGCACTTCATGATGATGGCCGACAGCGCCGCCGGTATGCCGGGACGCAGTTCGGCGGGCGGCACGGGCCGCCGGGAAATGTGGCAATGCACCCACTCCATCGGCTCGGACGCGGTGAAAGGCAGCACGCCGGTGAACATCTGGTACAAGGTGACGCCCAGCGCATAGAGGTCGCTGCGCGCATCGACCGAGCGGTTCATCCGCCCGGTCTGTTCGGGCGCCATGTAGGCCAGGGTGCCGGCGATGATTTCGGGCGGCTCGGGGGCGGGGTGCTCCCGGGGCAGCCGGGAAGCCAGGCCGAACCCCGTCAGGCGGACGAGGCGGTCGAGGTGGTCGGCTACGCCCGTGACCAGGATATGGGCGGGACAAACGTCCTTGTGGATGAGGCCGCTGGCATGGACCTGGCAGAGCGCGCGGGCCAGTGCGAACGCGAGCGGCAAGGCGGCGTCGAGGTCGAGAGCCTGATCCAGCCGGCTTGCGAGCAGGTCGCCGCCGGGGTCGTCGAGGAGCAGCCGGAACTCGCCCGCCTCGCGCACCAAGGCGCGGGGCCGCACGGCCCAGGCCGGGTCGAGCACCGAGCGCAGCGCATATTCGTGCTCCAGGCGGTTGAGGATTGACGGCGGGGGGGACGCCGACAGCGGCGCCAGCACCAGGACGGAGCCGCCGTCATCGTCGCATCTCCGGTAGAGGGTCAGTCCCCCGTCCTGCCCGAGATTTGCCAAAGGGGAACCCCTAGACTCGCTCATCTCGACTCAGCCGGTTTCGTATTGGGATCTACTGCTACTTTTCCATGATAGGCCAAGCGCCGGCACATGCATTTGCCGGGTGCACTGTCAGGTTGTTAGAGCGGATTTCCTGCAGTATGCCGACACGGCATGCAATATAAATGCGGGGCCAGAATTTTTCTTGCCGTCATTTCTGCTGACGCAAAAGTACGACAGCCGATGTCAGGCGATTCTGACTTTTCGAAAAATGATCTGCTGCGCGTCACGACTTTCCATCGCTGCATAAAAAGACTGAATAAGCTACCATGCCCTCCGCATGATCCCGATCCCTTGGCATCGGCCTGGCTCCAATATCCGGCAGAATAGATAGTGTAGTTTTGCAGCCGCCCTGTCCGGTTAGACAGGACGGCCGCGACTCGTTTCCGCGCAGGATGCGCGGCAATGCATCTACCAACAGCAATTCGCATGAAAACAACCGTCTTCGCAGAATTGGGATTCTGGGCCCTTGTCCTCTTCTCGTTCGTCGTCCCCGTGATCATTTACGGTGTATTGCTTGTCAAGCGAGCTGTGTCGCCCAAGACCTCACTCCTGCTGGGAATATGCCTCGTGGTGATCGCCGGGCTGGATGTATTCCTGCTGCAGAGCATGGCAAACGCGGCGAAATCTACCCCGTCTCTTTCCGACGATGTCGTGTTCCTGTCCGAACTGTCGGTAGCGCTTTATCTCCTGCCCGCGACGTTCGGCGGCATCGGCATCAATCTCGTTTCCCATGTCCTGCTGAGACATATCGAGAAGGCGGAGAGAGTGTTCGAGCGGGAGCATCCAGGGCGCTGACGAGCTGTCGAACAACGCAATGAGCAAGTCTGGAAAGAAGCCTGCATAGCCTATGCATTTATCCAAGGCACTGCGCACAATCGCATTGATCGAAGCCGCCAAAGGCGCTCTCGTCCTGCTGGCAGGTGTCGGTCTGCTGGCGCTGGTCCACCACGATCTCCAGCGATTCGCCGAGAACCTGGTTGCCCACGCCCACCTCAATCCCGCGTCCGGGTATCCGCGCATTTTTCTTGATCTTGCGAAGCAACTGACCGACAGCCGTCTTCAGCTTCTGGCCTCGGGTGCCGGCTTGTACGCGTGTGTGCGTTTCATCGAGGCATACGGGCTCTGGCAGGCTCGTCCGTGGGCGAAATGGTTTGCCGCCGCAAGCGGCGGCATCTACATTCCCTTCGAGCTTTTCGAACTGGTCGAGCGCGTCACCTGGGTCGGCCTCGTCTCGCTGGTGCTCAATATCGCGATCGTCGCCTTCATGCTCTACAGCGTTTGCCATCCTGACAGCGAACGAATCGACGGACAGAGATGACGTACTGCGCCGGATGCGCGGATAGCAAGGTTTCCAGCTGTCTGCCAGCGGGTAGCGGTCATAAGCGGATCAGAAAACATCTGGCCTCGATGGGCCTTTACACATCTCCGCCAGATGCACAAATCTAACTTTGCACTTGTGAAACAAATCACCGAAAGCCGGTGCCGGCACGACACAAAAAGGCGGAATAGTGATTCCAGGAAAAGGAAAATGCTGCGGCTTTTCTGATGGTGCGGAAGATACGAACAGGGCTATGCGATTTATTCCGCTTACGGAGGTTGACCAGGACGCGATGGTGGATAACAAGCGCCTGGGGAATGTGCTGGCGGTGGCACAGGTAATGCAGCAAACGTTTGCAATAAATTGATGTGACACAATTGGCACCCGCGCGTTTCCGATGACAATCAACGCCAGGCGCACCGAGGACGCAGCCACTTTCTGCAGCGGAGGGTTACGGCTCCGTCGTTAACCGTCTGCACCATCGGATGCGCGGCTCACGCTGCGTAGCCAGACGTGCATCCTGGCATCATCGCCTCCACCGGCATCGCGCCAGCCTTCGATCGCTCATTTCCCTTGCCCGGCGATCGTCACGCGCTCACCCGAGCCTCTTGCATAAGGAAGAAGAAATGCAGCGACGCGATATGTTGCGGAGCCTTGCGGCTCTTGCCGCAGCAGGTTTGCCGATTTCGCCCTTGCTCGCCGCCGCGCGCGCGCGGCCGATCACATTCGTGGGCGATGCCCGTCCCTTCGATTACGCCTGGCTCAAGGGACACGCCCGCCACCTTGCCGGTACCGCCTATCGGCCTGTGACCGCCAAATTGCCTGCAGAGGTCGAGAAGCTGGACTGGGACCAGTACCAGGCGATCCAGTACCGCGCCGATCATGCGCTGTGGGCGGATGAACGTGACCGCTTCGAGGCTCGCTTCTTCCACCTCGGTTTGTTCTTCAAGACACCGGTGCAGATCCATGAGGTGGTCAATGGACAGGCGCGTGAAATCGCCTATAACCCGGGCATGTTCAACTACGGCAAGAGTGGCTTGCGCGGGAGCAGTCTGCCGAAGGATCTCGGCTTTGCCGGTTTCCGCATCAATTTCCATACCGACCTGACGCGGGACATCGCTGCCTTTCTCGGCGCGAGTTATTTCCGTGCAGTCGGCTCCGATTGGCAGTACGGGCTATCGGCGCGCGGGCTTGCTGTTGACTGCGGCATGGACCGGCCGGAGGAATTCCCTGTCTTCACCAAGTTCTGGCTTGAGCGGCCGCAGCCGGATGCAAGCCGGATGGTGGTCTTCGCGCTGCTTGATTCGCCCAGTGTCGCCGGCGCCTACCGCTTCGACATCGAACCCGGCGCTACGCTGACCATGGATGTCGATGCAGCCCTCTATCCGCGCAAGTCCATCGAACGCTTGGGGATTGCGCCGCTGACGAGCATGTTCCAATACGGGGAAAACGACAGGCAGATCGCTGCGGCGAACGACTGGCGGCCGGAAATCCATGACTCCGACGGCTTGTCGATGTGGCGCGGGAACGGCGAATGGATCTGGCGGCCGCTGACCAATCCGGCGCGACTGCTCTTCAATGCTTACCAGGATGAGAATCCGCGGGGCTTCGGGCTGCTGCAGCGGGACCGTGATTTCAGTCACTACCAGGACGACGGCGTTTTCTATGACCGGCGTCCCAGCCTGTGGATCGAGCCCAAGTCGGGCTGGGGCAAGGGATCGATCCAGCTGGTCGAAATCCCGACCGTCGATGAGACCTTCGACAATATCGTGGCGTTCTGGAACCCGGAGCGAAAGCCGCAAGCGGGGGAAGAACTGCTTTATTCCTACCGCATGCACTGGGGCCGCAGATTGCCTGCGCAGTCGCCATTGGCTACGGTATTCGCTACCCGAACCGGGATCGGCGGCGTCATCGGCCAGCAGCGCAAATACTTCTCCTGGCGCTTCGTGGTGGATTTCGTCGGCGACAATCTCCAGCTGCTCGGCAAGAATGCGAAGGTCACGCCTGTCATCAGTGTCTCGCGCGGCCAGGTGGAACTGGCTTCTGCGCGGCCGCTCGAGCATGTCCGCGGTTACCGGCTGATGTTCGACCTGCGCCCGAGCGACAGTCATACCACCCCAATCGACCTGCGTGCCTATATCGCCGCCGGGGGCGAACCACTGTCGGAGACCTGGCTTTATCAGTGGACGCCTCCGGGGCCGGAAAGGAATCCTGCTCCGGCGGCGTGACACCCGCGGTTACTTTCGCTCGCGCTGCCTACTCGAAGACATGCAGCCATCGGAAACATTCGTCCTGCTTCAGGAGTTGCGTTTAAGGTACTCACGCACACTCGCCGAGTACCACCGCGCTCCGTTCCGTCCTCGCAATCCCCGTTCATTCAGCATTGCGGCGATGGAGGAAAACGTTTCTCCACGCGCGCGCCGTTCGGCGATGCATTTGAGAAGGCCGGATCGTTGCGCCGATTCATGCGGTGCATGGCCGACCGGTTTAGGCAATCCCGCTTTGCCTCGCACGGTCGCCATCTTCCAGTTCGCGGCCCTGGATAGTTCAATGAGTTGTTGGAGTAGGAAGTTTGCCGAAGCCATGACCCATGGGTCTTTCAATCAAGTTGCGATAAAACGGGCGGCGCAAGACGTGGGGCAAGCCGGAGGTGTGCCCCACGTTCCTGCATAACGCCAGCTCAGGCGCGCAGTACAAAGTCTTTAAGCTTGGGCGCCTGCATCGCTTCGTAGAAGCGTTTCTGGGACCACGGCCAGGTGTTGGGCACACCGTTGGCATCGAGATACCAGCTCTTGCAGCCGGAGGCGAATACCGTCTTCTTCGCTGTCTCGACGCGCAACTTCTCATAGGCCGCCATCGCTTCCTGCTTGACTTCCACCTCGGCGCACTCCCCGCCCCTTACCAGTTCGATCAGTTGGGAGACGTAGTTCCACTGGTGTTCCGCAATATCGATCAATGAGAAATTGCCGACCGGTCCGGAGGGGCCGTTGAGCATGTAGAAGTTGGGAAATTGCGGAATCGTCACGGCAAGATAGGCCACAGGGCGCTGCGCCCAGACGTCATTCAGCGAAACGCCGTCCCGTCCGATGACCTTTGCCGGGCGCATAAACTGGTCTGCTTTGAAACCGGTTGCCAGCACCAGTACATCGAGTTCGCGCAGCTTGCCATCGGCGGTCCGCACGCCTTCCGGTTCCACGCACTCGATACGCTCGGTGACGAGTTCGGATCGCGGATGCTGGATTGCCTTGTAGTAGTCCGGCGAATAGATCAGGCGCTTGCAGGCGGCGCGATAGGTAGGGCGCAGTTTCTCGCGCAGGACAGGGTCGGCAACGCTGTCTTCCAGGTTCTTCTCCACGATTGCCTGGATCGCCAGCATTTCTGGCGAATTCGTGTCAGTCACCGCATTGGTGAAACGTTCGACGTTGGCGAGGTAATTTTCCTCGTTTTGCATCCGGTGCAGGAGCTCAGGGTCGCTGCGGAATGCCGCTTTCTGTTCCTCGCTGAAGACAGAGTTTTCGACCGGGAAGATCCACTGCGGCGTCCGCTGGAAATGATGCAACTTGCCTGCACGGCCGGCGAGCGCGGAAACGATCTGCACGCCGGTGGATCCATTGCCGATAATGCCGATCCGCTTTCCGTCCAGGGGAACGCTGTGGTCCCAGCGGGCACTGTGGAAATGCGTGCCGCGGAAGGAATCGATCCCCTTGATCGCGGGATAGCTGGGGTGATGCAGCACGCCGGTGGCGGCGATCACGATATCGGCCTGGTCGCGCAAGCCGCTCTTCATTTCGAGATTCCAGCGGCCGTCCTTGTACTCGCAATGGACGAGTTCCTCATTGAAGCGGATCATTTCATCGACCCGGTACTTCTTCGCGACGAACTCGAAATACTCCCGGATCTCGGCGCCGCAGGCCAGGAATTGGCTCCACTCGGGGTAGGGCTCGAAGGAATAGGTATAGGAGTGCGCGGGCACGTCGCAATTGAGGCCCGGGTAGGTGTTCTCGCGCCAGGTGCCGCCGACTTTCGACGCTTTCTCGTAGATAGTGAAGTTTTTGATCCCGGCCTCGAGCAGCTTGACGCCGCTCAGGATGCCGGCCATCCCTGCCCCAATGACGACTACGCGTATGTCGCGTTTCGCATTGCCAGAGCGGCTGGCATTCAATTTCCCGCTTTCCCCCATGTATATCTCCTGAATAGTGATGTCGACGACCGGCTGGCTGGATGCCATGCCGGCACCCGGACCATGCTAGGGAATGCGTCCCGTCGTCACATCGCGCATTTGGACTACTATGCCGCCTTGCGTGCCCGCGCCATCGTCAGCGCGGTATCCTCGATCATGTCTTCCTGCCCACCCACCATGCCGCGCCGGCCGAGTTCCACGAGCAGTTCACGCGCGGGAATGCCGTACTTTGCCTGCGCACGCTTGGCAAACAGCAGGAACGAGGAATACACGCCGGCATAGCCCAGCGTCAGCGCATCGCGATCGATGCGGATCAGGCTGTCCATGAGCGGCACAACCAGGTCTTCCGCCACGTCCTGGATCTTCCAGACGTCCACGCCGGTCTTGATGCCCATGCGGTCGCATACGGCCACAAAGACTTCCATCGGCGTATTGCCTGCGCCCGCTCCCAGGCCTGCCGCGGCAGCATCGATACGGTTTGCGCCCGCCTCGATCGCCGCGATCGAATTGGCGACACCCATCGCGAGGTTGTGGTGACCGTGGAAGCCGAGTTCGGTTTCCGGCTTCAGCGCGCCCCGCACTGCACTCAGTCGATCCTTGACATCGCCGGGCAGCATGTAACCGGCCGAGTCGGTAATGTAGATGCAATTCGCGCCGTAGCTTTCCATCAGCTTCGCCTGTCGGACCAGGCCCTCCGGCGTGTTCATGTGCGCCATCATCAGGAAGCCGACCGTATCCATGTCCATCTTGCGCGCCATGCTGATGTGCTGTTCGCTCACGTCCGCTTCGGTGCAATGCGTCGCCACGCGGATCGTATGGACGCCGAGCCCATGCGCCATCTCGAGATGGTCGACGGTGCCGATGCCCGGCAACAGCAGCGCGGATACCTTGGCCTGCTTCATCAGCGGAATGACGGCACCAAGGTATTCCTCGTCCGTGTGCGCGGGAAAGCCGTAGTTGACCGAGCTGCCGCCGAGCCCGTCGCCGTGAGTCACCTCGATCAGCGGCACCCCGGCCCCGTCCAGACCGCAGGCGACGGATTTCATTTGTTCCAGCGTCATCTGGTGGCGTTTGGGGTGCATACCGTCCCGCAAGGTCATGTCGTGGACGGTAATCGTTTTGCCTTTGAGCGTCATATTGGTTCCCTCGTCAATTCGGTGGTTCACTGCGCGCGATGGCCATTGGCGGACAGCCACTCTTCCGCAAACATTTCGGCGGTGCGGGCCGCTGCCGCGGTCATGATGTCGAGATTGCCCGCGTACTTCGGCAGGTAATCGCCCAGCCCTTCCACTTCCATGTACATGGACACCCGATTGCCGTCGATGACCGGACCGTTGACCAGCTTGTAGCCGGGAACATACTTCTGCACCTCGGCGATCATCGCGTGCACGGATGCCTCGATCTCGGCCGCCTTCGGCGTATCGACGGTCAGGCAGTGGATGGTGTCGCGCATGATCAGCGGGGGCTCCGCCGGATTGATGACAATAATGGCCTTGCCCTTCTGCGCCCCGCCGATCTTCTCGACCGCACCCGCGGTAGTCCGCGTGAATTCGTCAATGTTCTTGCGGGTGCCGGGGCCGACCGAGCGCGAGGATACAGTCGCGACGATCTCCCCGTAGGCGACCTTCTGGACGCGGCTTACCGCTGCCACCATCGGGATGGTCGCCTGGCCGCCGCAGGTGACCATGTTCACGTTCATCGCATTGCTGCCGACATGCTCGCGCAGGTTGACCGGCGGGACGCAGTAGGGGCCGATGGCGGCCGGCGTCAGGTCGATCATCATGACGCCCAGTTCATTCAGCTTGCGCGAATTCTCGGCATGGACATAGGCGGACGTCGCATCGAAGGCGATCCGGATGCCGTCTTTCTTCACGTGCGGCAGCAATCCGTCGACACCATCCGACGTGGTCTTGATGCCCAGTTCGCGCGCCTTCTTCAGACCGTCGGAGGCGGGATCGATGCCGACCATCCATACCGGTTCAAGCACCGGGCTGCGCTGCAACTTGGCCAGGAGGTCGGTGCCGATGTTGCCCGGTCCGATCAGGGCACACTTGATCTTTTCCATGAAATCTCCGCGTAGTCTTGCTTATTAAAATGAAACGTTGCAGCTGCCGATGCCTGCAATCCGCACCCGCAGGCTATCCCCGGCAACGACAGGAATCAGGGGCGCAAGCGAGCCGGACAGGATGGGTTCGCCGGCCTTCAACGCGATCCCGCGCGCGCCCAGCTCATTCGCCAGCCAGGCGACCGCCTGGGAGGGATGCCCAAGGGCGGCGGCGCCTGCGCCGGTGGCAACCACTTCCCCATTCTTTTCGATCACCATGCCGCATAGTTCGAGGTCGACGCTCTGCGGGCTCACCCGCTCCTGCCCCAGCACGAACACGCCGCATGACGCGTTGTCCGCCACCGTGTCCTGTATGCGGATGTTCCAGTCGCGAATGCGTGAATCGACGATCTCGAAGCACGCCGCGACTTCCTTCGTCGCCGCCATCACCTGCTCCGGCGTCACCCCCGGCCCGCGCAGGTCTTCCTTCAGGAAGAAGGCGATCTCCCCCTCGGCCCGCGGCTGGATCAGCGACGACATGGGGATGGCGCTGCCATCGTCGTACTGCATGCCCGACAAAAGCACGCCGAAGTCCGGCTGGTGCACATTCAGCATCTGCTGCACGGCTTTGCTGGTGACGCCGATCTTCTTGCCGATAATGCTTTCACCCTCGGCGATGCGGCGCGCCACCATGCGTTTCTGGATCTGGTAGGCATCGTCAATGGTCAGCTCGGGCATCGATGCCGACAATGGCGGCATGACATGCCGCGACAGCCAGGCCTCGTACAGCGCGTCCCCGGCGCGTTCCAGTGTCTTGTCATCCATGTCGCCCCCTTACAAACCGCTCTGCCGCGCGGCATCGGGCGTGAACATTGATGGATTCAGGTCGCCGCTGTTGATGCGCGGCGCGTTCTTTTGCTCATTCACAAGACGGTCGGCCAGATAGACGCCGGATTGCAGGTCGTGATAGAGAGCGACACCCGCGTGGTAACCCTGAAGCTCGTAGGAGTAATAGAAATTCATCATCCCCTGGCGCCAAAGCTGGCCGCGGGCGTCGTAGTTGTCGACCATGACCGCGTTCCAGCTGTCCTCGTCGATGTAGAACACACGGCGCGCATACTGATGACGGACACCGGACTTCAGGGTCGCCTCGAGGACCCAAACCCGGTGCGCCTCATAGCGCATGACATCCGGGCTGATATGCCCTTTGGTCAGCATGTCGGCGTACTTGACGGCCGGATCGTTGATCTTGTTGGCGTGATAGGGGATGTCGGCTTCGCGCTTGCCGACGATCTTCCAGTCATACCGCTCGGGTGAACCATTGAACAAGCGGTCGTCATCGACGGTACGGAAGCCGCCCGGCCCTTGCGGCATGTCGAAGCCGAAGCTCGGCAATTGGCGAACACGGCGGGTACCGGGGTTGTATTGCCATGCTTGACGCGGACGGGTCGAGAACGCCCAGTGATCGAAGCCGACGATGATCGTGCCTTTCTCGCGTTCGGGCAGCATGGTCGCCACATTGAAATAAATAGCCTTGCCGTCCCAATCCTTGCGGCTGGCCTTCTGGTTGTCGACGCCTGACATCATCCGGTAATCGACCCTTCCCCATGCCATCTTGCCGTCCGGGTACACCACCGCCTGATCGAACACGGCGATTTCGTTCCATGCCTTGGGCGAGGAAAGCATGTTCCACGCGAGTTCAAGACCGGTCTTGGGGAGGGGGAAACCCGGTCCGCCATAGACGCCTTTTACACCCGTGCCGCCATCGATGACTTCGGCCTGCGCGGCATTCTCCTTCACGTTCGCGAGCACCTTGTCCGAATAGCGGAAGTCGCGATGGCTCGGATACACCGGCATGCGGAAGGTGTCCGGGTATTTCCTGAACAGCGCCTTCTGGCCGTCGGTCAGTCGCTCGGCATATTGCGCGACGTTCTGCGCGGTGATTACGAACAGCGGCTTTTCGGCTGCGTACGGATCCGGGGTGTGCGCGCCGGCGCCGCGATAGTTGACGCCGGGAGGCGTACCGAGCCACTTACCGGAGTACGCCGGAATCGTTCCATCCTTGTTGCCTTCTCGCTCTGCGCCCATTGGTGTCAGCGTGGTGCCGAGCGCCTTGATTTCGTCCGCGCCCAGTTTTGCCGATGCAGGTGCCACGGCCAGCAAGGCCGTCATCGCGACCGACGGCCACGCCAGTTTGTGCAGCAATCGTTTCATGTGCTCTTTCCTAAAAATTTTCCGGACGCGCAGCACGCTACCTGCCGGCCTCCCTTGTGCGGAAGTATCGAGCCTCATTCTCGGCGCGGCATCGCTTAAACGGACTAGGTGTGACCGTGCAGGAAATGCGCTTCATTAGTCCAATTGGACGATGAGCGCCCACCTTATGTGCGGGCAGCATCAACGGAAAGCACGCAACACGATGCAAAGAATTACAAACCACAAGGAGACTCGATGTTGACCCACCTGCAGCGGCTCGAGGCGGAGAGCATCCACATCATGCGGGAGGTGGTTGCTGAATGCGACAACCCGGTAATGCTGTACTCGATCGGCAAGGACAGCACAGTGATGCTTGATCTTGCACTTAAAGCGTTCTATCCAGCCAAGCCACCCTTCCCTTTACTGCATGTCGATACGACATGGAAGTTCCGCGAGATGATCGAATTTCGCGACGAGACGGCACGACGGACCGGCATGGACCTGATCGTCCATGTCAATCCGGATGCCGTTCGCGACAATATCAATCCCTTCACCCACGGCTCATCCGTACACACCGACGTCTGGAAAACCGAGGGCCTCAAGCAGGCGCTGGACAAGTACGGTTTCGACGCGGCCTTCGGCGGCGCGCGCCGCGATGAAGAAAAGTCGCGCGCCAAGGAACGGGTCTTTTCTCTCCGTTCCAGCCAGCACCGCTGGGATCCGAAGCTGCAGCGGCCCGAACTGTGGAAGCTCTACAACGCGCGCAAGCAAAAGGGCGAGAGCATCCGGGTGTTCCCGCTTTCAAACTGGACCGAACTCGACATCTGGCAATACATCGAGGTCAACCGCCTGCCGATTGTGCCGCTCTACTTTGCCCAGGAACGGCCCGTCGTCGAGCGCGACGGCATGCTGATCATGGTCGACGACGAACGCTTTCCGCTGCGGCCGGGGGAAGTCCCGCAACAGAAGAAGGTGCGCTTCCGCACCCTCGGTTGTTACCCGCTGACGGCCGCCGTCGAAAGCGATGCCGACACGCTCCCCGCGATCGTCCACGAAATGCTGATTGCCCGTACCTCGGAACGGCAAGGACGGCTGATCGATCACGACAACGCAGCTTCGATGGAAAAGAAGAAGCAGGAGGGATATTTCTGATGACGACCATCCTTGAACAAGCGCACACGGAGACCGAGGACAGCCTCTCCTCTCATGGAGGAAAGGACCTGCTGCGCTTCATCACCTGCGGCAGCGTCGACGACGGCAAGAGCACCCTGATCGGCCGCATGCTCTATGAATCGAAGATGCTGTTCGACGATCAGTTGAGCCAGCTCGAGGCCGATTCGAAGAAAATGCGAACCCAGGGCGGAGAACTCGATTTCGCTCTCCTCGTTGACGGCCTGTCCGCCGAACGTGAACAGGGCATCACCATAGATGTTGCCTATCGCTTCTTCTCGACCGCTCGCCGCAAGTTCATCGTCGCCGATACGCCCGGTCATGAACAATACACGCGCAACATGATCACCGGCGCATCGACCGCCGACCTGGCCATCATCCTGATCGATGCACGCAAAGGCGTTCTCACGCAGACGCGCCGGCACAGCTATCTGGTGTCCCTGGTCGGCATCCGTCGTGTCGTGCTCGCCATCAACAAGATCGATCTGGTCGGCTACGCGCGGGATGTCGTCGATCGTATTGATCAGGAGTACCGCAGCTTTGCCAGGGAACTGGGCTTGCACGAGATCACGACCATCCCACTGTCGGCGCTGAGAGGCGACAACATGACGACAAGGAGCGCGCATACGCCCTGGTATCAGGGACCGACACTGATGTCTTTCCTGGAGTCGGTCGAGCCCGGCAACAACATGGCGTCGAACCGCCCTTTCCGCATGCCTGTCCAGTGGGTCAATCGCCCCAATCTCGATATCCGTGGTTACGCCGGCATGGTGGCCGGCGACGCCGTGCGGACGGGAGACAGTGTCCGGATCCTGCCAGGTGGCAAGGTGACGAAAGTTGCCCGTATCGTTACCCGCGACGGTGACCTGGATGCGGCCGTCGCAGGGCAATCCGTCACACTCACCCTGGAGGACGAGGTCGACGTCAGCCGCGGCGACGTGCTCGCGACAGCTGATGCGCCGCCCGGCGTAGCCGACCAGTTCGAGGCGACACTCGTTTGGATGAGCGACGAGGCGATGCTGCCGGGACGCCCCTACCTGATCATGCTCGGTACGCGTACCGCATCCATGACGGTCGCGGCACTCAAGCACAAGGTCAACGTCAACTCGATGGAGCGCATCGCCGCCAAAACCCTGGAGCTAAACGACATCGGGGTATGCAACCTGCATGTCGACCGCCCGCTCGCGTTCGATCCCTATGCGGAGAACCGCGATACCGGCAGCTTCATTGTGATCGACCGGCTGACGAACAATACAGTCGGCGCCGGCATCCTGCATTTCGCGCTGCGGCGCTCCGAGAACATCCACTGGCAGGCGGTGGACATCAACAAGGCAGCCCATGCAAAGCTGAAGGGGCAGAAGCCGTGCATCCTATGGTTTACCGGCCTGTCGGGAGCGGGCAAATCGACAGTCGCCAATATCGTGGAAAGAAAGCTCCACGCACTTGGACGGCACACCTACCTGCTTGACGGCGATAACGTGCGGCACGGCTTGAACAAGGACCTCGGCTTCACCGACGCCGACCGCGTCGAGAATATCCGGCGCGTGGCCGAAGTGGCAAAACTGATGGCCGATGCCGGGCTGGTGGTGCTGGTGTCGTTCATTTCCCCCTTCCGCGCCGAGCGGCGGATGGCGCGCGAACTCGTGGAGGAAGGCGAGTTTGTCGAAATCTTCGTGGACACACCGATCAAGGTGGCCGAGGAGCGCGACCCGAAAGGGCTGTACAAGAAGGCGCGGCGCGGCGAGCTGCGGAACTTCACCGGCATCGATTCGCCGTACGAAGCGCCGGAAAATCCGGAGATCAGACTCGATACGATGTATCGGACGGCGGAAGAGTCGGCCGATGCGGTGATTGCGTATCTCCGCGAAAGGGGCGTGACATGACCGAATGGTATGCCTTCAACGGCGACGCGGACGGCCTGTGCGCGCAGCAGCAGCTCCGGCTTGCCGCCCCCGGTGACGCGATGCTCGTGACCGGCGTCAAGCGCGATATCCACCTGCTTGAACGCGTCCCGGCGCAAGCCCGCGACACGGTCACCGTGCTGGATATCTCCCTCGACCAGAACCGTGCCGGGCTGCAACGCCTGCTCGAGGCCGGCGCGTCCGTGCGCTACTTCGACCATCACTTCGCCGGCGACATCCCCACCCACCCCGCGCTGCAGGCGCATATCGACGAAAGCGCGGACGTGTGCACCAGCATCCTCGTCGACCGTCACGTGGGCGGCCGGTTCAAGGCTTGGGCGATTACGGCTGCCTTCGGTGACAATCTGGCGTCGGTGGCGCAGGCAATGGCGCGCGCGATGGGGATGTCGACGGAGGCCACGGCGACGCTCGAGCAGCTTGGCACCTGCCTGAACTACAACGCCTACGGGGAAAGCGTGGCCGATCTCCATGTCGATCCGGCCGCGCTTGCACAGGAGATGCTGCCGTTTGCGGATCCGGCCGAATTCGCTGCCGGATCTCCGGTCTGCCGGGCGCTTGTGGCCGGCTACCGGGAAGACATGGACCGGGGCCGACGTCTCGAGCCGTTTCGTGAACGTGCGGGCGCGACGGTGTTGCTGATGCCGGACGCCGCCTGGGCTCGACGGGCGATAGGCGTGCTGGCGAACGAGCGCATCCGCAACGCCCCTGGTCAGGCGCTTGCCATTCTGTCCCCCAAATCCGGCGGCGGCTTCAGCGTCAGTGTGAGAACGCCGCGCGCGGCCGCCAGTAGCGCCGCGGACTTCTGCCGGCGCTTCGAGACCGGCGGCGGGCGGCAGTCGGCCGGCGGAATCAACCATCTGCCGGACACCGGGGTTGACAGCTTCGTCGCCGCCTTTGACGCCTGCTACGCAGCGGGCTGAAAAAAAGCTGCGCCCCGGCATGCCGGAGGCGCAGCCAACACTCACCCCATGTATTCTCGTTCGTTGGCGCTACGGTATGCACATATCTTTGCAACACATTGGCGCGCTTGTGTGCGGGCACAGCAGGTTGCTTCAGCAATGTCCTTTCCCCGTCGTCCTCGCGAAGGCGGGGACCCATAGTGAGTCGGTTCGAGTCCCTGGCTTATGGGTCCCCGCCTTCGCGAGGACGACGGGGGGGGGAGAGATGGCCGGATCAATCGCCGAAACCCGCCCTCAAACGTCAATAGCCCGTTGGCGTCAAGCGGTGCCCCCGTTACCTTACTGAAGATCAACGGCTTTCCACCGGCGGCATGCGGAAGCTGCCAACCGGTGCATAAGCGCGCGCAAACAGCATAAAGGCGCGGCTGTCAGTGCCAAGCCCCCCCCGGCCAGGTGCAAGATCCGCCAACCAGGGGCGAAATCATCAACTCCTCCTGCGTTCCGCATGCAGTGTTTCTGCGCGCTGCTTCACGTCGCGCGCAACCTGGTCAAAACCCTGTTTCACCCACGCGCCATGCTCCTTCATGATCTTGTCCGCGTTCAAACCCAGGAACAGGTCGGTAGTGAAATAGCTGCAACGCTCCGGGCCGAGGGCTTCGATGTACTGGTCGCGGCGCGCCGCATCCTTGTTCTCCTCGGTCGGGCGCTGTTCCCAGGACAGCAGGCGTTCCGGCTCCCAGGCAACCAGGGTTTCATTGACCGGGATAACCAGGTCGATGCCCGGAATGCGCACCTGCATGTAGACCATATCGCCGACCTTGCCGCTGGTCTTGAATCCAGGGCAGAAGCTGTTCCACTCCCCGTAACGGTCGAAGTCGGTCAGCACTTCCCATACCAGCGACGCCGGCGCGTCGATTTCCACCTTGATTGAGGTGACAAGATTTTCCGCTTTGCTCATGCATTTTCTCCCTATATCAACCCATGTATTCGCCACCGTTCGCATCCAGCGATGCGCCGCTCACGGCATTCGCGTAATCCGAAACAAGAAACAGCGCCGCCTTCGCGCAATCGTCGTCGGTCGGGATGCGGCCGAGCGCGATATTGGCGACGATCGGGGCAATGACCTGCTCTTCCGGAATGCCGTGTTCTGCCGCCGCATGCCGCACATAGCCCTGCACCGGTTCACCCCACATCCAGCCCATGAACACCGAATTGACGCGCACCCCGTGCGGGCCGAGCTCCTTGGCGAGGTACTTCACCGCGACCGCCAGCGCGCCCTTCGACGCCGCATAGCCGGCTTCGCCCGGAAACGGCCGGCGCGCGGCGGCGGTATTGATCATCGCGATCGCGCCGCCGCCCTGCTTATTCATCTGCGGCAGGATTTCCTGCGTCAGCGTCATCGTGCCGAACAGGTTGGTATCGAATACCGAGCGCCACACTTCCAGGTCGGCCGACTCGATAGGCTCCGGGAAATTGCCATGGATGAATGCGCTGTTGAGCAAGCCGTCGATGCGGCCGAAGCGTTCGCTCGCCTGCTGCACGAGCTTGCGGCATTGCGCTCGGTCGGTGATGTCGGTGGCGACCTTGAGCACTTCGCAATCGACACCGAGCGCGGCGATGCGTTTTTCCGCGTCGTCCAGTTTGGATTGCGTGCGCGCCGCCAGCACCACCGCGCGTGCGCCTTCGCGCGCCGCTTCCACGGCGAGCTTCACGCCCAGTCCGGGGCCGATGCCGGATATCAGCACGACCTTGTCTTTCAATAGCATGGTTGTTGTCTCCTGTTTGATTGGTATATGGTTTATTTGCAACATTCGTTCGAGGGCGGGCATCGATGGTTGACCTTGCTGTACACCTTCCCCGCCTTCGCGAGGACGACGGGGAAAAGGCATGGCTGAGTTAACTGTCTGCGCCCGCATACAAGCAGCCTAATGTGGCGCAAAGGTATGATCTTCTACGTCGCCGCTTCGATATAGCGTTCGCGATACGCCGCATAGTCCCGCCTCAACTGCACCTCGCTCAGCCCGAACTGCTCCGCCGTATAGCCATGCACCGCGCGTCTGTCGCGGCCGTTCTGCTGCAGCCACTGCTGCATCGCCCGCTCGACCGAAGCATCCAGAGGCACATCAAGGAAGGCATAGATCTCCCGCACCACCTCCATTGGCTGTCGCACCGTATCGATGAACTGTACATCGAGGAAGCGCTGTTCCTGCAGGCGTTCGCGGAACTGCATGGTGCTGCGCAAGCTGTGCGCGAACTGGTGGTTCCATTGCCGGCCAACCGCGCCGGCGTCGGCCTGCTCGCTGTAGATGCGCCACAGCGTATGCACGAAGCTGGCCAGCGAAGGAACGGTCTGCAGCGGGTCACGGTGGGTCTGGATCACTCTTACATCCGAAAAGACGGCGAACAGCGCGTCCATTGCATGCAGGTGGTGCGGGGTCTTCAGTATCCAGCGTTGCGCCTGGATGCCGCGCTGCTTCTTCTGCCATTGCACGAACTGCAGCAGCTTCTTCAGGTAGCGGTAGGCGGGCGCCTTGTCCTGCGCCTCGCGCCAGGCCACATAGGCGGGGATGTGCGCATAGGCTTCCATCGCGCCGTAGAAGGAATGCTCCATCAGCATTACTTCCTCGTCCGCCTGTTCCGCATCGAGCGGATGGATGGACAGCAATTGCGGCATCGCCTCGATCATCATGCGCACGTCCACTTTAGCCTCCGCGATGCGGGTGTCGTTCCCGTCGGCTGGGGGTACCGGATAGCGGCTCTCCCACCAGGCCAATGAATAGAAGCGCGGATCGCAGGCGAGGATGCGCTGCAGCAGCGTGGTGCCGGTGCGCGGCAGGCCGACGATGACCACCGGTTGCGCGATTTCTTCGTCCAGGATCTCCGGATTCCGCTTGCAATAGTCTTCCACGCGCAGACGGTTGACCAGCATCTCGACGATGCGCTGCCGCAGTAGCTGCCGTCCCATCGGCGACAGCTTCGCCTCGCCGTCCAGCGCCGTCAGCAACGCCTGCAGCGCGGGGCGGAACGAGTCGTCGCCGAAATCCTTCAATCCGCCGCATTGCGCGCTTGCCTGCACCAGCAGGGTATCGATGTCGAAATCGCTCATGGTGCTTTCCTTTCTTTCAGTTCGGCCAGCTTCACCACCCGGGTCACCGGATGCACCCATTCCTTTGCCTCCACCCAGCGCAGGCACAGCGTGCCATTGCGGTGGCCGGCGGTCTGCAGCCAGTTCGGCTTACCCGGGTCGGCATGCGACAGCATCAGCGTGACGCCACCGTCACCATTTAATTGCGCGCTGTGCTTGTTGATGCAGATGCGGTGATAGCGGTAGTCGAGCGACTCCATCCAGTAGTTGTTGATCTGCAGGTTCCAGAACCGGCATTCCGGCACGCGCTCGATCTCGATCAGCAGCGCTTCGTCTTCCTGCAGCGACCAGTAGGAGTGGTAATAGAAAATGTTCGGGTCGCCGCCCACCGCCTGACACAGCGCCTGGTCGGCCGGCGGCAGCAGGTTCGCATGCGCCTGATAGCCTTGCGCCCAGTCGGCGAAGAGTTTCGCGGTGTTCTCGACGAATTGCGCTGCCTTCAGCAGGCCGCTGTGCAGTTTCATCGGATCCAGCGGTTGCGGCCCCGCGTCCGCACCAATGCGTTCTATCGTCAGGCGCGCCGGCTTTTCCTTGCGCCGATCGAGGAAGGTCTGGCGCACCACCAGTGCGTTGCTCTCGGCTTCCAGCGGCAGCCAGTTTCCCTGTTGCGGATTTCGGCTCAGAACCAGTTCGAAGTTGCCGTCGGCATCGAACTGCATGCGCGGCGCATCGATGAAGCCGGTCTGGATCATCTTGCCGTCGGTTTCATAACCGCCCTTCTGGCTGCCGAAACTGAGGTAGGACACGCTGCCGCGGTGGCCGCGCACCAGGTAATCGTTGTTGCCGTTCAGGCGCGCATACTGGTACAGGTTGTCGGGATTGTCGGCGCCGATCTTGACGGTTTCATGCGAGGGAATCAGGAAGCCAGGGAAATCCGGATCGGCGAATTCCACATGCATTTCCAATGCGACACGCAGCAGGCGGCTCAGGTAGCGGTAGCCTTCGGCGCGGGTGAAGGCATCGGACGGCGCTTCCGGGCGCAGGACCTGATTGCCCGCGCGCTTCAGGATGTCGCAGAATTCGTCCCAGGTCTGCCCCGACAGCAGCTGCTGTTCGACCGTCATGGCTGCTCCTGCGGTGCGAAGGCGCGGCCGGCAAACAGGATGCCGGCGCTTTCCGTCAGGTCGACCGCCAGCGTCGATGTCACGACGCAGCGCGTCTTGCTGATCGTCCACGCGCCATCGATCTTGCGGTACTCGTCCTCGTAATATGCGCCGAGCTGTGTCAGCTTGTTCTCGACCGTATTGATCTGCTGGTAATGCAAGCCCCAGGTGCCGCGCGCGCTTGTCTCGCTGTCGATCACGATCTGCGGGTTGACGCCATGGTGCATCTCGACGATATGTTCATGGCAGGCCAGGCGAGTAAACAGTTCGACCAGCGCATCGCGGTCATGGAACACACCGATTGCGCCGTAATCGATCAGGACTTTTCCCGGCGCAAAGCATGCGCGTATCGCCTGCGGGTTCTTGCTGTCGCAGCTGAAGAAATAGCGCGCCTTCAGCGCTCGTATCGCTTCCATGTCTTCCAGCGCGCGCAGGCGCGCCTCCAATGCGATCGACATCGCACCGCTCCTTTCGTCTGATGAGAGAGCAGACAAGCGGCGCCGGCTGCGATGCCGGCGCCGGTACAACATCACAGGCCCTTCTGCCGCGCTGCGTCCGGCGTGAAGTGCGACGCATCCAGCTCGCCGGTGTTGATGCGCGGCGCGCTCTTCTGCTCATTGATCAGGCGGTCCGCCATGTAGGCGCCCGACAGCAGGTCGTGGTACAGCGACGCGCCGGCGTGATAGCCCTGCAGGTCATAGGCATAGTAGAAGTTCATCATGCCGACCCGCCAAAGCTGGCCGCGCGCATCGTGGTTATCGACCAGGACGGCGTTCCAGGTATCCTCGTCCACATAGAACACGCGCTTGGCATACTGGTGGCGCACGCCCTGCTTCAGGTTTGCTTCCAGCACCCATACGCGGTGCAGTTCATAACGCATCACGTCCGGATTGACATGTCCCTTGGTCAGCATGTCGGTGTACTTGATCTTCGGATCGTTGATCTTGTACGCGTGGTAGGGCACATATACTTCCTTCTTGCCGACAATCTTCCAGTCGTAGCGCTCCGGAGAGCCGTTGAACAGGCGGTCGTCGTCCACGGTACGGAAGCCGCCGGGGCCCTGAGGCATATCGAAACCGAAGCTCGGCAATTGCCGCACGCGGCGCGTGCCGGGGTTGTATTGCCAGGCCTGGCGCGGATGGTTCACATAATCCCAATAGCCGTAGCCGACGATGATGGAGCCCTTCTCCCGCTCCGGCAGCAGCGTGAGCACGTTGAATTGATCCGACTTGCCGTCCCATGTCTTGCGTGACAGGTTCATGTCGTTCACCCCGGCATAGATCTTGTAGTCCACCCTGCCCCAGGCGATATTGCCGTCCGGGTAAACCACCGCCTGGTCGTAGATCGCGATCTCGGTCGCGGCCTTCGCCGAAGACAGCATGTTCCACAACAGTTCGATGCCGGTCTTGGGAATCGGGAAGGCCGGCCCGCCGAACACGCCCTTGACGCCATTGCCGCCTTCGATGATTTCCGCCTGCGCCGCATTCTCCTTCACGTTCGCATACACCTTGTCGGGGTAACGGAAGTCGCGATGCGTCGGATAGACCGGCATGCGGAAGGTCTCCGGATACTTTTTGAACAGCGCCTTCTGCCCTTCGCTCAGGCGGTCCGCATACTGCGCCATGTTCTGCGCAGTGATCGTGAACAGCGGCTTTTCATTCGCATACGGGTCCGGCTGGTGCTTGCCGGTGCCGCTGTAGCTCACACCCGGCGGCACGCCCAGCCATTTGCCGGAGTACGGCGGAATGCTGCCGTCCTTGTTGCCTTCGCGTTCCCCGCCCATCGGTGTGAGCGTGGTTCCCAGTGCCTTGACCTCGTCGGCGTTCAGCTTCGCCGATACCGGCGTCGCGATCAGCAACGCGCTCGCCGCCAGCATGGGCAGCGCAGTCTTGTACAGCATTTGTGTCATGTGCATCCTCTTTCTTGAATTGGGTTAACCGTGTGTAAAGCCCGGATCAGAAGTTGCTGCATCAAAAGCTATATTTCGCGCTGAGCGCGACATAATCGCGATCCGCGAGCGGCCGCAGCCTGGCATCGGGGCTGCCGAGGAAGGCGTTGTAGGAAAGGCCGAGTTCCAGGTTGTTCAGGTACTTGAAGGTGGTGCCCACGCTCAGGCGCTTGTCACCCTCGCCGGTCAGGCTGCCGAAGCTGCCCGCCACCGCCGGTATGCCGCGCACCAGGTGCTGGAAGTTGATCGGTACCGCCATGTCCCAGCCGTTGAACACATTGTTGTAGTTGAGCGTCCAGGCGATCGCATAGCCCCAGGACGAGCGCGTATTGCTCAACTGGTTGAAGCGCATGCCCGCCATATCCACCGGCGTGACGCTGTTGACACGATGCACGCCGATTTCACCGACCAGGGTCATCGCATCCGCCAGCGGCGTGCGCTCGAAGGTCTGGATCGCCGACACCTGGCCCTGCCAGGAGCGTGAACGCGTCGCAGTCGGCCCGAGCAGGGTGTTGACCAATACCGGAGCGCCATCGCGGTAGCTGATTTCGCCGGCCAGGCTGACGCCTTCGAGTTGCGTCGAGAAGCTGGCGCCGGTCAGCTTGATGTTGTCGAAGTACTTGATCTGGTATCCGACCGGCAGCGCCTGGAATTGCGCCGGCAGTACCGCGGAGGTGATGGGCGGGATGCCGAAGGTGGCATTGCCCGGATACAGCGTGGCGATGCCGAGATTCGTCACGACACTGGGGTTCTTGTCGTGGTAACGCAGGTGGTAGGCGCCGAGCTCGGTCCTGTCGCTGATGCGGAACCGGCTGCCGAGACCCCATTGGCCGCTGTCCTTGGGACGGATGTCGGGGCCACGCATCGCGGTCAGCGCCATGGGCAGGCCCGGCAAGGCGGCGCTCGCCGGATCGGCAAGCAAGGGATTGGCCATCGTATAGATGCGGTCGGCACCCGGTCCGATCATGTCGGCCATGCTGAAGTAGCTGCCGGCGGGCGACAGTTCGGTCGGCCGGTATTGATACTGGACATAGCCGAGCAAGCTGAGTCTGTCGCTCACCGACCACTGGCCGGAAACCTGGCCGGTCGGCAGCAGGATGTCCTTGACTTCGGCGCCCGGCACGTTGGCCTTGGTGGCATCGGCCGGTGCCTGTGCACCGGCGATGTTGGGGAAGTAGAGCGACTCGCCCCATTGCACCACATGGTTACCGGCGCGCAGGTTGAGGCGGGTGTCGCCGGCATTGAAATCGCCGTACACATAGGCATCGAGCAGGCGTGCGCGCCGGCCCTCGTAATCACGCGCGCCCTTGGTGAATTCATTCGCGGGCCCGGACTTGTTGACGGTGCCCGGGGAGTTGTTGTCGTTGCTCCGGTTGTAGACATCGTCGTAGAACGCGCTGCCACGCACGAACAGGCCGAGGTTGTCGCGCTTGAGATGGCCTTCCAGCAGCATGCTCAAACGATTGGTGGTCAGGCTGTGGCGCGCGAAGTTGCGGTTGCCGTCGTCGCTGTTGATGGTGGTTGGCAGACCCGCCGCGCCCAGCGGTCCGTTGACCAAAGCGGCGGATGGCGACGACATGCGCATGCCGAGGCCGTAATTGACGGTTGCGCCATAGTCGAAAGTGATGCTGTCGTCGATCTGCAAGGTGGTCGCGGCCAGCGCCGACGGCGCACATGCGGCCACCAGCACTGCCTGGACAATGCGCCGCAGGCGCAGCGGCGCATCGGCCGGTCGATTACGTTTCATGGTGTTCTCCTCTGTATTGAGATTGGCGTTGTGGTTGTTGTCCGGTCGGGCGCAAACATGCCGGACCTGCGCACACTTCTTTCCGTGATGTGCAAGCCGAGTATCGAATGCTGTTGATCTCGGAACATCGTTTAAACGGACTACTCGCGGCCGGCTCACCCGAGATTGGCTTGCCCGCCATCAACGGCGATCGTCTGGCCGTTCACGTAGCGGCAGTCCTCGCTGCACAGCATGGCGACGAAACGTCCGATGTCTTCTTCGCATTCGCCGATGCGTTTCATCGGAATGCTGTTGACGAAGGCGGCCGCTTCTTCCGGAAAGGTATTGGTCCACCAGACCAAGCCAGGCGATTTGGCGTGCGGCATGATGACGTTCGTGCGTATGCCATCCTTGGCCCATTCGCAGGCGGCCGCGCGGCTGAATGCCCGCGTTGCTTCCTTCACCGCCGCGTAGGCGCCATAGGTGCTGCTGTCCCAGCGCACGGCGGCACTGCTCGCCAGGTTGACGATGCAGCCGTCACCCTTGAGATAGGGATAGGCCAGCTTCATGAGGCGGAAGGTGGCGAGCGGCCCCGACTCCCATCCCGCCACCAGCGCTTCCTCTGTAATGGAAAGGAGTTCGCCCAGCGGGGCTTCCTGGGCATTGTTGACGAGGATCTGCAATCCGCCGTAATGCGCGACGATGCTCGCGACGCATCTTTCCAGTGACGCCGCATCCCGGACATTGCATTCGACTGCAAACGCATTGCCCCCGCGCCGGCGGATTTCGTCGCAGGTCACCTCCAGTTTGCCGAGGCTTCGTCCTGCTACCGCAACCGATGCGCCTTCGGCCGCCAGCGCATAAGCAATCCCCTGTCCCACTCCCTGTCCGGCCCCGGTCACCAGGGCCGTCTTTCCCGTCAAACGCGCCATTTCTCCTCCATGTCGTGATTGCAGGCGCCGGACGGCGCCCCGGGGAGGAGCGTATTGGCGATGGGGCGGCGGCTCATCGGCCATACGGAGTAGATTCCGCTCTAGTCTTTTTGGACGATGTCGTTCCCTCACGCCCATGAAAGCATCGGCCGGTCGCGTCATGCAAGAACAGCGGCAACCCGGTTCCCGGAATCCCCTACAACACCTCACAAGGAGACAATCCATGCAGCCTCACAAGCTGGCAACCCTGCTATCCCTTACGTTCACGCTCGCTGTCGCCGCTCCGGCGCAGGCACTCAATATCGTCGTCACCAACGATGACGGCTTCGAAGCGTCGTTCATCCATGCGGTTTATCAACGGCTGAAGGCTGCCGGGCACAGCGTGATCATTTCGGCTCCCGCGCAGGACAACAGCGGCCAGGGCGGCGCGCTGAACTTCCTGCGCCCGGTGTCGACGATGACGCGCGACTCGCGTGCCGGCGCGGTGAAGGCTGGCTCCCCAGGTGTGGGTACGATGCCCGGCAATACCGATGTGCATTACGTGGACAGCACGCCGGTGGCGAGCGTTCTCTATGGGATCGACGTTGCCGCGCAGGCGAAGTGGGGCAAGAGCCCGGATCTCGTGATCTCGGGGATCAACTACGGCAACAATACCGGCATCATCAACAACGGCTCCGGTACGGTCAACGCGGCCCTGATTGCGATCAATCGCGGCATCCCGGCGATCGCGGCCAGTGCCGAGGCGCCCACCACCTACCGCTCCCATGACAAGCTGGCGGCAGGCGACGTCGAATATGAAAACGCGGATATCGTGGTGCGCATCGTCGCCGAGCTGGACAAGCAGCGTGCAACCGCAGGCGGAAAACTTCTTCCGGTCGGCATCGGCCTGAATGTGAACATGCCGAAATTCACGCCCGGTGCCGCTGCCGGTCTGCCGATCCGCTTCAGCAAGGAAGGCATTGCCAGCAGCGCCACGCCGTATTTCGTTTCCGACCTTTCCAAGAACGCGATGGCTAACAGTTACATCCCGGGCGGCGCACCGGCCCTCCCCGGCGTCACGCTGTACATCGGCGGAACGAAACCGGCCAATCTCTCCGTGCTCGACGACACCGACCCGGCATCCGAGCAGAACACCGTGAAGGCCGGAGCGGTCGCCGTCACCGTGCTGAGCGTCAACCATCAGGCCGACCGTGCGCCGGAAGCGGCGGTACGGATCAAGCTCAATGCCATTGCACAGTGAGGCGCCAATGAATTCGCGAATCCTGATTTGCGCGGGCGCGCTGGCGCTGCTCTCCAGCTGCGGCGGCAGCGGAGACGGCGGGGCATCCGCAGTACTGAATGCCACGCTTCCCTCCGGGGCCAACAGCGTGCTGCTCACCGGTGAACCTGCAGGGAGTTTCGGAGAGGCGTTCCTGGACGCCGAGGGAAATGGTGTCCTGCTCGCAAGCGGTGGCGATGAACGTCCGGTTGCGGCGTACTACGACATCAAGCGCAACACGCTGCGCCGCGTTCCGGCGCTGGATGCGTCCTTGCAGCTCGGCGTCGAAGCCGGCGCAACCCGGCCGGTGAGCACGACCGCAATCACACTCTCCGGTCTGGCCGGCAGTTATTCGGCAATCGACCAGGACAACAAGGTCAGCGGCTTCACCGTCGCCGGCGATGGCGCCATCACCCCGGCCGGCACCGGCTGCAAGGTGAGCGGCACGATCGAAAGCAAATCCGGCATCACCGGCGTCCTGCCCCTGTTCATCACTCTTTCCGGATGCGGCAGCAAGGACGGCAGCTACCAGGGCTATGTCATCAGTGCCGCCGAGTACGCGCCCGCGACCTTCCGCATCGTGGCGGAAAACCAGCAGTCGTTCATCGACATGCTGGCGTTCAAATAAGGGTCGTCACTTCGATCAACTGAAAAAGGATATCGATGGAAAAGATCATCTATGTCGTCTGGCGGAAAGCGGACAGCGATGCCGGGTCGTTCGGGCGTCGCCTTCGCACCTCGCTCGCCGACCGCCTGCTATCGCTGGGCGCACGCGGCGTGCAGGTCAACGTCGCGGACGATGCAGTCCGCCCGGCGGACGGCCTGCGCCAGGCAAATACGCTGCCGCACATGCACGGCGCGGTGTCGCTTTGGGTCGACACCAGCAATGCCGAGTTCCGCCGGCCCTTTGACGAGGCTGTCCAGGCGGAGGTGGAACGGATGGCGTGCTACCTCGTCACCGAATCGCAACCGATACGGAACACGCGGTTCCCGGCGCAAGCCGGCGAACGCACCGCCGGCTTTTCGCAACTCGCCTTCCTCAAGCGGCCGCCCCGCCTCACCCATGAAGCATGGCTGGATGTCTGGCACAACTCGCACACGCGGGTGGCCATCGACACGCAGGACAACTTCCAGTACGTGCAGAATGTCGTTGTCCGTCCGCTGTCGTACGCCGCTCCTTCCTACGACGCGATTGTCGAGGAATGCTTCCCGGCAGCAGCAATGACGGACCCGATGGCATTCTTTGATGCCGTCGGCGATGAAAAAAAGTTCCAGCGCAATCTGCAGGCAATGATGGAGAGCTGCCGGCGCTTCATCGATTTCGACAAGATCGATGTGCTGCCGACCAGTCAGTACGTCGTCAAGGTGCCGGAGTTCTGACCGGGGTGAGAAGGAAGGCCTAGTAGTCCGTCACGTTTTGATTTTCGGATTGCGCTTGCACGCGGGCTGATATGGCGGCATGCCAGCAACGCTTCCCCGTCGTTCCCGCGAAGGCGGGAACCCATGGTGAGATTGTTCTATCGACCGGCTTATGGGTTCCCGCCTCCGCGGGAACGACGGGGAAAAGACATTGCCAGTTTAACCGTCGGTGCCCGCCTGCAGGCCTAACTGGGAAATTGCGGTGTGCCAGACCACTACTGCCTTCCCCCCGCCTCCGCAGCCGCCAGGAATGCCGGCCGCTCTCCCCCACCATCCATCACGAGGTTGCTGCCTGTGGCATGTGCCGCAGCAGGCGAGGCAAGGAACAGGCAACCGGCGGCAATATCATCGGGCATCGCAAGGCGGCCGGCAGGAACCGTCGCAGCGACTGCCGCCAGACCTGCTTCGTCGCCGTAATGCTCGCGTGCGTCGTCGGTGAGGACCAGGCCCGGGCTCAGTGCCATGACCCGTACTTTTGGGGCCCACTCTATCGCCAGCGAACGCACCAGGCTGATCACACCCGCCTTGGCAGCCCCATATGCTGCCGTGCCGGGCGACGGACGCAGCCCGCTGATGCTGCCGATGAACAGGACGACGCCGCCTTCCGGCTGCCGCTGCATGCATGCGTTGGCGCGTTGCGCCAGATCGAGCGGCGCGAGCAGGTTCAGGCGGACGATGGATTCATGGAAGCGAGGCGAGGCGTCCGCCGCCAGGACGGGCGGGCTCCCGCCTGCATTATTGACAACAATGTCGAGCCGGCCGAAGCGTTCGACGATGCCGTCGACCATGGCCTTCACCTGTTCCGTATCCCGCACGTCGACCTGCATGAAGACGGCATCGCGTCCGTTACATTCCACGGGCTGCTCCGGCGCACGGCGTCCGCATACCACCACCTGCGCCCCTTCGCCGAGAAAGGCGGCGGCGATCGCCTGTCCGATTCCCCGCGTTCCTCCCGTAACGAGCACCACCTTGTCCTTGAAGCTTGCCTGCATACTGTTCTCCATCGTCTGTTCGCACTGATGTCATGAATGGTAGGCAAACGGCTTGCTGTCCACATAGTCTGAAGAGACGATGGCAGGCAAGACCGTGTTTGCCATGATCGACGCAACATGACAAACGGACAGGCGCAGACATGACCCGAGATCTCCCGATCCCCTTCGGCAAGCAGGTAGTGCTCAAGAACGGCATGACCATCCATTACCACGAGGCGGGCGAGGCATCCGCGGGGGCCGGTCCGGTCGTATTCCTTCACGGCAGCGGCCCCGGTGCCAGCGGCTACAGCAATTTCAAGGGCAACTTTCCGGTGTTCGCTGAATCCGGGCTGCACGTGATTGTCCCCGACCTTCCAGGCTACGGGCTGTCGTCGAAACCGGAAGATGCCGCGTACATTCTCGAATTCTTCGTCGATGCGCTGCACCAGTTCCTCAAGACGATAGGCGTGACGCGTTGCACGCTGGTCGGCAACTCCCTCGGCGGCGCCATCGCGATCCGCTACGCACTCGATCATCCGGCGGATGTGACCGGCCTGGTCCTGATGGCGCCGGGCGGCGTCGAGGACCGGGAAACCTACTTCCGGATGGAGGGCATCCAGAAAATGGTCACGCTGTTTACCGGCCGCCAGCTCGATCGCGCCAACATGCGCGCCCTGATGACGCTGCTGGTACACGACCCTGCCATCGTCACCGATGCGCTGCTCGGTGAACGGATGGGTGTATGCGAAGAGCAGCCGACCACGGTTCTGTCGACCATGCGCGTGCCGAACATGACGGACAGGCTGCACGAGATCGCGTGCCCGGTCCTCGGCTTCTGGGGGACGGAAGACATGTTCAATCCGGTATCCGGCGCGATGAAGCTGATGGAACACTGCCGCGATGCGCGCATGCTTCTCGTCAATCGCTGCGGCCACTGGGTCATGGTCGAGCACCGCGACACCTTCAACCGCATGTGCCTGGATTTCCTGTTCGATCTCAAACGGGCGCGCTGACGCGGCCTGCGCCATGTGCGACAACGCGTCGCCACATCCTGGCGCTACGCGCTGGCCAACTTGATTGTTTGGAATCAGGAAAAAGTCATGACCTTACCGGTTGTTACGCTAACGGTAAAAGTACCTGACAGTTGGATTGATATTTAAAGCCGCCGATAAATAGTTGGCTAAGAGCCTATCCCTACTGGGATAGGCTCGAAATGCATAACGTTCTGTTCGAGTGAAGGCGCGTCAGGTCCTGCAATGCTCATTGCGATCTCAGTGTGATTCATCTAGAAGTATGATCGGTATGAGCGCGAGATGATATGAGATGTTGGAAGCGAGGCTTCTAATTCAACGTTACATGTTTTGATTATGAAATCAATTGTAGCCACTCAAATAAACAGCGACGTCAGTCGCGCAATCGGAGACTAGATCATGAATCAAGTAGCACGTCTGTTTTCTCTTAACGGCAAGGTGGCGGTCGTCACCGGCGGTGCCCGCGGCATTGGTGGCGCGACCGCGCAACTGCTGGCGAATGCGGGCGCGAAGGTAGCGGTCGTCGACCTGCTCGAAGCGGAAGGCCGCAAGACGGTCGACGAAATCGAAGCCGCAGGCGGCGCCGCCGCCTTCTGGAAACTGGACGTCAGCGACGAAGCCGCCGTGAAGCGCGTCCTTGCGGAAGTCGAATCGCGTTTCGGCCGGCTCGATATCCTCATCAACAATGCCGGCATCGACGGCGACAACGTGCCCACCGACAAGCTGTCCCTGGAGCAGTGGGAGCGCGTCATGCGCATCAACGTGACCGGAACCTTCCTCTGCACCAAGTATGCGGTCCCTGCAATGGAACGAGCCGGCGGCGGCGCGATTGTCAACGTGTCGTCCATGTACGGTCTGGTCGGCGGCCCCGACGTACCCGCCTATCATGCCTCCAAGGGCGCGGTCCGCCTGATGGCCAAGACCGATGCGCAACTGTATGCCACCAAGAATATCCGCGCCAACTCGATCCACCCGGGATTCATCCGCACGCCGATGATGGAAGAGGCCCTGAGCAAGCTCGGTCCGCTCGAGCAGGTGTTCGCCGGCATGGCGCAGCTCAATCCGATGCAGCGCGTCGGCGTTCCCGAGGATATCGCCGCCGGCATCCTTTACCTGGTGTCGGATGCCGGCCGCTATGTGACCGGCGCCGAACTCGTGATCGACGGCGGCTATACGTCGCGCTGATATTCGGGGGGGAGGGCGCCATGATTCAGACAATGATGAAACAACTCCTCGGCAGCATCCAGGCCGGGGTGAGCACCGCTCAGGTCGAGGCGGCTGTCTACGGCTATCTCGACAGCTGGCGAACCAACGATGCGCAGGCACGCGGCGAGCCGTTCGCCGATGACGCGGTGTTCGAGGATCCGGTGGGCACTGCGCCGATCGTCGGCAAGGCGGCGCTGTTCGAATTCTGGAAGCGTACCGAGTCGGTGCCGATTCGCTTCCATCCGGTACTGGATCGCCTGGTCGTCTGCGGGAATGAAGCCTTGGTACAGTTCACGCTCCATATCGCGATCGAAGGCAGCTCGCCCTGCGCGATTCGCATCCTGGAGAATTTCAAGCTCGACAACGCGGGCAAGATCGTTCATCTGCGCGCATTCTGGGACGAAGCAAGCATCGCATGAGCGTGTCGCCGTTCGATCCTGTGCGCATTGGCCCCCTCGTGCTGCGCAACCGCTTCATCAAGTCGGGTGCCAATGAAGGCATGTGCGTGAACGGCGCCCCGAGCAAGGCGCTGGTCAAGCATCATCGCGATCTTGCCGAAGGCGGCGTCGGTATGACCACCGTCGCCTATTTCGCGGTAAGCGCCGCCGGCCGCACCCTGGCCAACCAGATCTGGCTGCGGCAGGACATCCTGCCCGAGCTACGCGCCCTCGCGGACGAGGTCCAGCAGGCGGGTGCCGCCATCTCTGCACAGATCACGCATGGCGGATCGTTTACCCAGGTGCCGGGCAACCTCGTGACGCCGAGCGCGTCAAGCGGCCTGAATCCGGCCGGAATGATGCAGGGGAATCTGTTCCAGCGTTCGATGAAGGAAGCTGACATGGAACTGATCGCGCAGGATTTCGTCGATGCGGCACAGCTGTGCCGCACGGCAGGCTTCAATGCCGTCGAAATCCACATGGGGCACGGCTACCTGCTCAATCAGTTCATCTCCCCACTCAGCAACCGGCGCAAAGACCGCTATGGCGGCAACGCGGAAAACCGGGTGCGTTTTCCCGCGCAGGTCCTTGCGCGCGTCAAGGAGGCTGTCGGCAAGGATTTAGCGGTGATTGCGAAGATCAATGTCGCCGACGGCGTGCCCGGCGGCGCCACCGTAGAAGACGGCATCGTCACTGCGCAGGCGCTCGAGGCCGCTGGCGCGGACCTGCTCGTGCTCTCAGGCGGGCGCAACATGGAGTCGACCTGGTTCATGTTCGGCAGCCCGATGAACCAGGAAGAGTTCGGCAAGGTGCTCAAGGACAAGCCGCTGGCCCGGATGCTGATCAAGCTGTCTTCGCTGAATACGCCGAAAGATCTCCGCTTCCGTAACATGTACTTTCTCGAGTATTCGCGCCGTATCCGCGCGGCGGTCTCGATGCCGCTGGCTTATCTGGGCGGCGTGAAATCGCTGGCAGACGCGGAGGTAGCGATGCGGGAAGGCTTCGATTGCGTGGCGATGGCGCGTGCGCTGATCCACGACACGGGGCTGGTCAACAAATTCCGTACCGGTGGAGTGCGCGCGTCCGGCTGTACCAACTGCAATGGTTGCGTGCCCTATATCTACGACCCGGCGGGTACTCGGTGCATCCTGAATCCGCCGAATAATCCGGCGTTGAACCATATCCCGGCGTCGGTTTGAGAAGAATCCGGGGAATCTGAAGAATGCGGCCTTGCTCCTGCAGGCCGCCAATGTCGCTGCAACTACACCTCTACGGCACGGGACAAGTAGCCTACTTCGCTCGTCTTGTCTTTGCCTTCCCGGCGGACGTATTGAGGGCAACCGCAGCACGGATGAGTGCCTTGAACGCATCCGCGTCGATCTCCTCTCCCTCACGGATGTCAATCGCGCGCCTTGCGTTTCCATCGAGGCTCGAGTTGAAGAGCTTGGTCGGGTCCTCCAATGAAGCTCCCTTCAGGAAGGTCAACTTGACCACCGACTTGTAAGACTCGCCGGTGCAAATGATCCCGTCGTGCTCCCAAACGGGAGTGCCCATCCACTTCCATGTCTCCAAGACCTCCGGGTCCGCCTCCCTGATGAGCTTGCGCATCCTGCTCAAGGTCTCCCCGCGCCAGTCTCCGAGGTCGGCGATTCTTTTGTCAATCAGTTCAGATGCCGGCTGGGTCTCGGTCGAATCGGTTTTCTTCATGTTCTTCTCCTGAAATGTCCATTACGTGGCAATGCGGATCCGGGACGGGCGAAAAATCAGCCGGCCTCGCGCAATCCATACCAGTTCCCGTTGCCGTCCAGGAAGATGGCAAACGCTCCCCAAGGCATTGCCTTCGGCTCTTGTGTAAATTGAACCCCACGGTCCTGCAAATCCTCGAAAGTCTTTTGGATGTCGTCGCATTCGAACGCGATCGAGGGCTTGCGTTCCGCCCAGTCATTCATCATCGACTTGGGTTAAATCACGAGGCATGACTCCGCACACGAAAGTCCCACCCCAATCCAGCTCGCCTGCGGGCCCATCGACTTCTCGCGATGGATCGTGAATCCAACCTGCCTGGTCCAAAATTCGACGGCCTGTTGTTGGTCTTCCACGTAAACGGCGGCGGTTGCGATCTTTCGGATCAACTTCACTCTCCTTTGTATGGTTTCGACCAGCTTACCTCTTTGAGCTAGATATTCTCACCTTTATCGACGCCCATCATTTCCCGCCAAAGTTTTTCACGTTTAATGGGATCCTTTTCCTCCCACACATGTCTCCAACGGTCCATTACGTCGGAGCCCCTGTATCTATCTTGCATGGCTAAGGGCTGGGCATCAGGAAATTTGGAAATCCAAAGGACAAGGAAAGGCCCGAGAACAGGAATTAGGGCCAACAAAGACAAAGCGATTTTCAAGTAAACATGCTCGCCAGATCGCCAGAGCCTCCAGAGAAGCCATACTGAGACAATCTCGGACGCGAGCATTATTACGACGCGACCTGAAATTCCGTCCACGACCATTGCCTTTTCAATCTAAACGTTCAAGATAACCGGACCTCGCGCGGCTTTATGCGCGAGGTCCGGTTGACCGCAGGGTCAGCCATCACTCCAGCAGTTCTTGTGCAGGATCCGTAACCGCGCTACGGAGAATTTCAAGATTCTTCTTGGCAAAAACAATTCGACCTGCGCGATCCTGTGGAACACCCCAAGTGTTGTCACAATAAGACTGTAAGTCTTCGATATCAATATCGATTCGCTTTGCCGTATTCTTGATCCGCTCAGCATGCTCAGTGAACGCAAACCCACATGAAAGCCCTGCAACCAACGCTGCGGCGATTACGGACTTACAATCGCCATATATATCGGGTAGTGATCGTACGTGAGACAGAGATGATGCTTCATCTTCATGTCTAGCCCACGACATGTCATCGGCAAAGTGGAAGAACCCCCGAGGGTCGTTCGGGTCTTTGATACAAGCAATCAGATATACCTCTGCAGCATCGATGTGGCGCTCTGCATTGTGAAGCGCATTGCCGAACCATATTGCGGCCGTATCATTTGAATCACGAGCGAGCAGGGCTTTTTTGTAATGCTGGTAGCTCTCTACCTTCTTTCCCTCTCGGGCCAGGATACGTGCAAAGTTACGCAATAGTATTGAGCGGCCAGGATGAATGGCCATTAATGCGCCGAGTATTTTTTTGGCATCTTCAATCAGGCCATCTTCAAGATATGTGTCGAGCAAGATTGAAAGCATTAGGAAATCTTCGTCGCTCAGTTGCTTGCTAAATTCGACAACGTCTCCCTGGGCTGACATTCCGAGGTCTTGAAGCATTTCTTGCCGCCCTTTCTCTCGCGAACTCCGATCGTCTGAGTGCGCAAGTGTTTGTAGGCGAATCTTTCGCAATTCTGCATTGTTCGGATGTAGCCGGAGTGAGTGGTCGAGTAATGCGTGCTCAACAGCATCAAGTCCAAGCTGTGCTGCTGCGAAGACTAATTTGACTAATTGCTTTGGGGTTGGCTTGGTTGTGCGAACCTGAAGCAACATGGACACCTTGTTAAGAAATTCCGTAAAGTCTCCTTTGTCCGCAGCGTCGGTAGCTGAATCCACTAGCGTGGCAGGGAGGTGGCCTTGTCTTGCTTCGTTAAGCGCATCACTGACTACAGAAAGCGGGTCTGCTTCTGATTGGGCCGGAAGGCTTAGAAGCCCATATCTGTCCTGGTAGCTCTTCAATTCCTTTTGAATCGACTGAATCTGTGCGCGCAGCGCGCCGGCCTCCGACCCGAGGCTGCTTTCCAATACATTGAGAGGAAGCGACGGTAGCCAGTCGTGAACGAGATTGTCTCTCGCGGTAATCGGCCCCGCCTCAAGTTGCTGCACATATGCGGATAGCTCTTTGCCAAGTGTGCCAATTCCTTCGAGAGTGCTTTGGAACTTGATGACACGATAAGCAGTAATATCGAAAGGAATCGTTGTTTGCGCTTCGTCCATAATCATAATTGTTCCAAATCCACGAAGCGCATGGCGCACACCCAGTTCATAAAATACATTTGGGTTTAGTTCTGTGAGATCAGCAATAACCAATTGGGCCTCGGCGAGAGGCACGATGATGTCCTTTGTAATAGCCCCGACTTTCTTGACATCATCCGCTCTTGTAACCTCGTAGCCGTATGGCTCGACTGCTGGTTTTAGAACATTGTCAAACAGTGCTCTGAAATGCCCAAATTCCTTCGAGCCTTGTTGTTTGATTGGCATTATTACGAAGCAACGTTTCTTGGACATTGTTATCTCTCTTTTAAGAGTGAATCGGATTGCCGTGGCGTCCGATAGGCATGATGGCTACTTGTTATAAATCGCAAGAACGCTATTTAACATCAGCCCACTGTCGCTTGACATCCCATATCCTTGATACTCTCGCCTTCCGTCCGGCAAAGGAACTTTTCCAGAATGATCGAAGATTCGTCGCCTGAGACAATCGAGCACTTGGTGTGCCCGCCGGGCATAATCCAGACGCAGCAATATCGCTAAGCCCCCTGCCCCAGAAACAACATCAACGCACCATCCACCACAATCGTCGTTCCATGTATATAACGTGCCTGTTCAGACGCAAGGAAGACCGCCACATCGGCGATCTCTTCCGGTTTGGCGGCGCGCTTCATGGGGATCGACTGCACCTGCTGTTTCAACACTTCCGGATTGTCGATGGCCGACTGGTTCATCGGCGTCAGCACCATGCCGGGCGCGATATTGTTCACGTTGATGTTCTGCTCGGCGACTTCCAGCGCCAGGGTGGTGGTCAGGTTGCGCAGGCCGCCCTTGGATGCGTCATAGGCGGACGCGCCGGCGCGCGGGATTTCCTGGTGCACGCTGGTGATGTTGACGATCGTGCCGTGCTTGCCGCTGCCGCCAAGTGTGCGGACGAACTCGCGGCAGAAAAAGAATGGGCCGGTGAGATTGGTGCGTATCGTCTCTTCCCAGTCCTCGTCGCTCATATCCTTGACGTGCTTGCCGGTGCCGTCTATGCCCGCGTTGTTGACCAGGATGGTTGGAATGCCGAGCGAGGTGCGTACGTCCTGGAACAACTTCCGCACGTTCTGCGAGTCGCGCTGGTCGGCCTGGTACACGGCGGCCCTGCGTCCGGCCGTCTCGATCTCCCGCGCCGTTTGGTCTGCGCCTTGCCGGTCGTGCAGGTAAGTAATGACGACGCTCGCACCTTCACGGGCAAACGCGATGGCGGTCGCCTGCCCGATGCCGGAATCGGCGCCGGTGACGATTGCCAACTCTCCGTTTAGCCGCTGCTCGTCCATTTCATCCTCCTGTGCATTGATCCGCTGTCAGATGGGATCGACAAAGGAAAACGCAGTTCCGGGTTTCCCGCCACGACGACGAGATGCCGGCGGGAACATGAAACCTTATCGCGATGCGGCGTACTAATGAATTTCAAACAACATTCTCTTGAATGGAGGATCCTTCATGGCAGCCAACACAAGGAACAAGTATCCGGCGGACAAGACCGGGACGAAGTACAGCGAATTCAGGAACACGAAGCGAACGCCGCCCGGCAAGACGGTGCGCAGCGGGGAATCCAGGCACTCCGGCACCACCGAACAGACGGCAGGCAAAACGGCATAGCCGCAGTCTTACGGGCGAGGAACCGGACGAAGCGACCCGGTCACGCCCGTCCGCATCGTGGAAATTCTTCTTTTCATCGGCATACAAGCTTCCGGCAAGACGACCTTTTACCTGAGGCATTTCTTCGAAACGCATGTCCGCATCAGCATGGACCTGCTGAAGTCCCGGCATCGCGAACTCCTGTTCATCCAGACCTGTCTTGCCAGCGGCCAGCGGTTCGTGGTCGACAATACCAATCCGACTTTGGAAGAGCGTGCCCGCTACATCAGCCTGGCGAAGCGGGCGCGCTTTCGTGTGACGGGATATTTCTTCGAGCCGGATCCGGCGGCGTCGAGCGAGCGCAATGAACTGCGGACGAAGAAGCACCGCATTCCGCCTGCCGGGCTGTTTGGGACGCTCAAGCGCCTGGAGCGGCCGGGGTTTGATGAGGGATTTGACGAGCTCTTCCGAGTGAAGGCTTCGGGTGGGGTATTCGATGTTGTCCGAATGGCGTGACGCGGTGGTCCGCCGCGTCCTCGATCTCCGGACCGGTTCACTCCGGGAGTATTACCCTCGCGTCCATCCCTGAAACCACACCGCGCTCAATCCGGTTCTCAAGCTTGATGACGCCGCCCATCGCATCGACAATCTCACGGCAAATGGCCAGACCCAGACCGCTGCCGGCGGACCGCCCACTGCCAGAAAACGGCTCGAACAGATGGAGACGCTGTTCCTCCTCCAGTCCGGGACCGCTATCCCAGATGCAGACCAGGATGCCTGGCGCATCGCGCGTAATCCGTATGCCCAAGCGCGATCCAGCCGGCGTGTGCCGGATCGCATTGTGGAGCAGATTGCTGATCAGTTCCGAAACCATCCATGGATGGCTATCGATCGATACTTTCTGGGCATCCAGTTCGAAATCCAGATCCTTTTCGCTGATCAGGGACGACAGATCGATTGCGACTTCGCGTGCCAGCATCGCCAGGTCGCAAGTCTCCTTGGTACCGCGCCCGCGCAACTGCTCCACCTTGGCCAGCGAGAGCAGCTGGTTCGCCAGTCCGGTCGCCCGCTCCACGGTTCCCGACATTTCCTTGAGAATCACTTCTGCCGGGGCGTCGCCTCGCAACCCGGATTGCAATTGCGTCTTCAGCACAGCCAGCGGCGTGCGCAACTGGTGTGAAGCGTCCGCGACGAAGCGCTGCTGGTGGTCGAGCAAACGTCGCAGACGAGACATCAATCCGTTCAGCGCGTCGACCACAGTACGCAGCTCCTTCGGCCCGCGCGGCAGCGGAAGTTCTGACAGATCTTCGGCGTCGCGTTCGCCGAGTTCGGCACGCAGTTCATCCAGAGGACGTGTGGCGCGCGAGACAACGAAAAGGGTGATCAGCGTGACGACGGCAAGCAGGATCAGCTGATGCACAAGCGTCTCCCACAGGATCTTCTGCGCTAGTGCCTTGCGGTGTTCGACGGTTTCCGCAACCTGCACCAGCGCATAGCCGGCCGGGTCGGTCACCGATACCGGCTGAAAAAGCGCTGCCACACGCACTGTCTCGCCACGGTACTGGTCTTCGTAGATGTGCACCAGGTCGGGATACGATGCTCTTCGCACCGGCTTGCCGGTGTAGCGAGGCAGATGGTCGTCCCCGGAAATGAGTTCGCCGCCGGCGTCACTGACGCGATACATCATGCGGCTGGACATGTCGGCTTCGTAGATCTCGAGCGCGGTGTAAGGTACCACTACTTTGAGGACGTCGTTCTCGATGCGCAGCAGATCGCCGATCGAATGCGCGGACGCGATCAGCATCCGGTCATAAGCCGTATTGACGGAGGACAGCGCGTTACGGTACAGCGTCAGCGTGTCGGCGAGGATGAAGATGGCGATCGGTGTAATGATCCAGGCAAGCAGGTAGGTGCGTGCCGAAAGCGTCGTCTTGTCGATTTTCATTCAGGACGTTCCGCTGACAACTCGCGCAAGAGATAGCCCAAGCCGCGCAAGGTCATGATTTCGGTCTTTGTCACGGCGATTTTCTTGCGCAGGCGATGAACGATGACCTCGATCGCTTCGATCTGCACATTCGCCTCCCCTGAAAACACCAGGCGGAAGAGCCGTTCTTTTGTTACCGCATGACGCGGTTTTGCAATCAGTGCCTTGAGCAGGGTATGTTCGCGCGGCGTGAATTCGAGCGGGGTATCGCCGTGGTAGAAGGCTTCGGATGTCTTGTCGAAGCGAAGTTCACCGCAGCGCTGCGTGTTGTCTTCGGATCCGTTCCGGCGCCTCAGCAAGGCACGGATCCGGGCTTCCAGTTCATCCAGGTCAAAGGGTTTGGCCAGATAGTCATCGGCTCCGGCATTCAGGCCCGCGACCCGGTCGCCCACGGCGCTGCGTGCCGTCAACGCAATGACCGGTACATCGATGCCCTGGGATCTGACTCGCTGCAGCAAATGCAGGCCGTCGATCACGGGTATGTTCAGGTCAAGCACCACGAGATCATGGGTGCCCTCCTTGATCGTCCGCAGCGCCGTCCCGCCGTCCACGCAAGTAGTGACGGAAAAGCCGCGCCGGTCGAGCGCGCGCATCAGCGCACTCGACATGTCCGGATCGTCTTCGACAAGCAGTATGTTCATGGCGGCGGCAAATGAGAGTAATTCCGAAGCGTATGTTATACCTCTACTTGCCTGTCTGTTTCAACACGTCGGAACCGCCCTGTTGATGCGATATCGACGCGGCAGACCTCGATGGCGACGGGTCGTCGCATCGCAAATCGGTTACGTGACGCTCATCACATGTTGTACTGCAGGACGGACACGGTCTGCAATCCATGCGTCAAGCACCTGTTCCGTATTTCGTGGCAAATGCAGGCCCAACTTCGAACGGCGCCATAACATATCGGCCGCAGTCGTTGCCCATTCGTGCTGCATCCAGTATTCGACCTCCGCCGCATACAGCCCTTGGGCAATCTCGTCTCCAAGGCCAGCAAGCGAATGGCGCCCGGCGAGCAGCATGTGCGTCCGCGTACCATAGGATCGGATGTAGCGACGCAGAATGGACGGTGGTATCCAAGGGTACGTCGCCATCATGTGACGAGTGAATGCTTCGAACTCGAGCACCGACTGGTTCGACGGATTCGGCCCATAAAGATCTCCGCCTGGCAAGCAGGCTTTCTCGGTCCAGTGCCCGTATGAATTGCCGAGAACGTCCGCGATTTTTCCGGCAGCTTCTTCCGCCAGCTTGCGATAAGTCGTTATCTTTCCGCCGAAGACCGACAAGAGCGGCGCACCGGCAGTATTCAGCTCGATCTGATAGTCACGCGTGACCGCCGACGCATTTGCGGCAGAATCTTCAAGGAGCGGACGGACACCGGAATACGACCACACGACATCCGCGGGCGATATCGATTTTTCGAAATAGCGTGCACACAACGCGCAGAGGTATTCAATCTCTTCGCGGCTGATTTGCACGGATCCCGGGCTACCCATGTGTTCCACGTCGGTAGTGCCGATCAGCGTATAGTTTTCCTCATAGGGAATCGCAAAAACGATGCGGCCGTCCGTGTGCTGAAAGATATATGCATACGGGTGTTCAAACAGCTTCGGTACAACGATATGACTGCCCTTGATCAGACGAACCGATTTTTTCGACGGCTGTTGCGCCACTTCCTTGAGGAATCGCGTGGCCCATGGCCCGGCAGCGTTGACGAGGCTGCGCGCCTTGACCGTAGTATCCTGACCGGCCGCGCCACGAAGCGTGGCAACCCAATGGTTGGAGTAGCGTGTCGCCCATTCGCAGGCGGTACGCGTCAGAATTTGCGCTCCACGGTCGGCAGCATCGATCGCATTGAATACGACCAGACGAGCGTCATCTACCCAACCGTCGGAATAGACAAACGCCTTTGTGAATTCCTTCTTGAGGGCGACGCCGGCTGCATGTTCATGCAGATTGATGCCGAACGACCCGGGAAGCAGTTCCCGGCGCGCGAGATGGTCGTACAGGAACAAGCCCGCACGTAGAAGCCAGGCCGGACGCTGTCCTTTGTCGTGGGGCATGACGAACTGAAGGGGGCGCATGATATGCGGCGCCGAGCGGAGCAAGACCTCGCGTTCGATCAATGCCTTGCGCACAAGGTTGAACTCATGATGCTCGAGATATCGAAGCCCGCCGTGAATAAGCTTGCTGGAGGACGACGATGTATGCGCCGCAAGGTCGTTCTGCTCGCACAGCACGACCGACATGCCGCGCCCGGCGAGATCACGTGCAATGCCGGCGCCGTTGATGCCGCCGCCGACCACGAGGACGTCGCATTCAGCGGTTGCAGGGGCACCCTTGCCTGATTTTGGAACGATCCGATGGATTGTCATGTTGGAGACTATGGAAAGTAAACGCGCCCTATCCCGGGAAGAATCGTGTGGAGATCCCCGCGTTACAAAACACGTTTGCGAATCTGTGTCACCACGATTTCGGTAATGACGACGATCGCGAAGATCGACACCAGCACGGTGGCCACGCGCGGCCACTGGAACAGGTTCAGCGCAGTGTCGAGCGCCATGCCGACGCCACCGGCACCGACCAGGCCGAGCACGGCCGATTCACGCACATTGATGTCCCAGCGCAACAAGAGAATCGACAGGAATGCCGGCTTGAGCTGCGGCCAGTAGCCGTACCAGATCTCGGAAAACTTGCTCGCACCTGCCGCCTGCAAGGCCTCGATCGGACCACGCGGCATCTGTTCGATCGTTTCGCCAACCATCTTGCCCACAAAGCCGATCGAGCGGAATGCGATCGCCAGCGTTCCCGCAATTGCGCCAGGGCCGAACACGGCGAGGAAGAGCAATGCCCAGACCAATGAATTGATGGAGCGGCTGGCAACCAGCACCACGCGGGCAAACAGATTCAAGCCTTTGTGACGCGTAAGATTGCTCGCCACCAGCAACCCGAACGGAATGGCCAGGACAACCGACAAAAGTGTGCCCAGCGTGGCGATGTGCAGTGTTTCCACCAACGCCGCGTGCACGTCGGTCTGGTAGTGCTCCCAGTCGACCGGCCACATGCGACCCAGCATGTCCTGCATCTGCTCCGGGGCGTCATACAGGAACTCCGGAATGATTTCGATATGGCGCACCGACTGCACGACAGCCATCACGATGGCAAGCCACACCATGAAGCGCAACGCCTTCTGTACCGGGGTATGGCGTTCCCAGACGCGGTTTGCCAAGGGCGTTACCGCGCTCGGGGCATGGGAGGCGATTTGAGCGTTAGACATGGAACACCTTCTTGACAAAATTGACCAGCAATTCGCTTGCGACGATGATCGAAATGATCGTGAACAGAATCGTGAACACGAAGCCATAGTCAAAGCGCTGGAACGCAGAGAACAGAACGCCCCCGACGCCGCCTGCGCCGACAATGCCGACCATGGTGGAGTTGCGCAGGTTCGAATCGAGCTGATAGGTGCTGAAGCCGACAAAGCGCGACATAACCTGCGGCAGCACGCCGAAGATAATCACGTTCATGAACGAGGCGCCGGTTGCGCGGATGGCCTCGACCTGCTTGGGCGATATCTCCTCGATCGCCTCGGAGAACAACTTGCCGATGAAACCGATGGACGCGACAACCAGCGCAAGAATGCCGGCGAGCGCGCCAAACCCCACGGCCTTGACGAACAGGATCGCAACAATGACCGGATGCAGCGCGCGGCATGCCGATACCAGGCCACGCGCTGTCCAGGAAACCCAGCCCGGCATCAGGTTGCGCGCGCCGAGCAGTCCGATCGGCAAGCTCAACAGAATCCCGGCCAGAGAAGCCAGCACGGCGATCTGCAGGGTTTCCATGATGCCGCCCCACAGGATGTCGCCCTTGCTCAGGTCCGGCGGGAACAGACGGGATAGGAAGCGCGCACCATGTTCGAGTCCGGCGACGAAGCGCGGCCACGAAAAGCCCAGCTGGGTAGATGCAAATATTGCGTAGGCAATGATCGTCAACACGACGAGACGCGAGGTCAGGCTGGCGTTGAAGGCGTTCGACTGACGTGGCACGGCGGCCGTTCCGGTAGTGGTATTCATAGCCAGTCCTCGCCGCCATAGATCTGCTTGAGGAAGTCATCGGTCAGGCCCTGAGGCGCGCCGTCGTACACCACATGCCCCCCGGACATGCCGATGATTCGATCCGCGTAGCGCTTGGCCAGTTCGACGTCGTGGATGTTGACGATGACCGGGATCTTGTGTGCCCTGCCCTGTTCTCGCAGCAGCGAGATGATTTCGAATGAGGTCTTCGGATCCAGCGAGGACGTAGGCTCGTCGGCCAACAACACTTCGGGCTGCTGCATCAGCGCACGGGCAATGCCGACACGCTGACGCTGGCCCCCGGAGAGCGCATCCGCGCGCTGGTTGGCGAACGAACCCAGGCCCACCGTGTCCAGAAGGTGGAATGCGTAGTCGATGTCCTTCTGGTCGAACTTGCGGCGCCAGGCGGCAAAGGCGTTCATATAGCCGAGGCGGCCGCACAGCACGTTTTCCATGACGGTCAGGCGCTCGACCAGGTTGTATTCCTGAAAGACCATGCCTATCCGGCGGCGGGTGGTACGCAGAGCGCCGCCACGCAACGACGCCATGTCGACACGCCTGCCGCCCGCGTTGAGCCAGATCGCTCCCTGGCTGGGATCGACGAGGCGATTGATGCAACGAATCAGGGTCGACTTGCCGGTACCGGACGGGCCGATGATGGCGGTCAACCCGGTCCCGTCAATGCTGAGATTGATCCCTTTGAGAATCGGATGGCCGGGTTTGTACTCCTTCATCAAGCCAACAATTTCAAGAGCGTAGGACATGAGAAGCTCGCTTTCGAACAAAATTTGGGAAAAAAGATCCCCCGGGCCGCGAGAGCGGCCTGTGCTGCACAATGGGGGATCGAGGAGACTACGGGTGGATTACTTAGCCTTCGCCGACTGCTTGTCGTAGGCCGCGCGGTTAAAGGATTCACCCGCGGCTTGCGCGACGTAGCGCACCATGAAGAAATCCTTCTTGTATTCGATGGGGAAGAAGCGGTCAGAACCGGCAAATGCCTTCTTCAACTCATCCGTAAACCGGTAGTCATAGAAGCACTTGAGCATCTTGTCGCGGAACGCCGGTTCCAGGTCATGGGCATAGGCAAAAGATTGGGTCGGGAAACGCTCGCTACGATAGATGATGCGGAAATCGTCCGCCTTGACGGCACCGCGCTCGACGAGGCGGTCGAACACGTCGGAGGCAACGGCGGCCGCTTCATAGTCTCCGGAATTGACGCCCAGGATGGACTGGTCATGCTTGCCGGAGAAAACAATCTTGTAATCCTTGTCCGGCACGACACCCACCTTTGGGAACAAGGCTACCGGCGCCATATGGCCGGAATTGGACGACGGCGAGGTATGCGCAACCTTGCGTCCCTTCAGATCCGTCATTTTTTGAATCTGGCTGTCCTTCTTGACGATGACGATCAGCGAATAGCCCTGATACTCCTTTTCATTGCCCACGACGGCAAACGGCACAGCGCCGGCAATGTTGACGGCGAATGCTGTCGGACCGGTGGAGAAACCTCCCACGTGCAGGCGCCCGGAGCGCATTGCTTCGATTTCTGCCGCGTTCGATTGCACCTGGAAAAAGACGACACGCTTGCCCGTACACTGTGAGAGATAGCTGGTGAACGGGTTGAACATCTTCTCGTAGACGGCAGGATCTTCTACGGGCGTGAATGTAAAGACGATGGTGTTTGGCACCTTGTGTTTCTTCGGGTCGGCCGGAACGTCGGCGACGAGATCCTTGTTGGCGTCACAGTATTGCGCATCGAGCTCACCGCGATTAGTGCAATTGTCCTGGGCAAAAGCAAAGGCCGGTGCGGCAACGGCAATCAGGGAAAGGTATTTGGTAATGGTTTTTTTGGTCATGGATGGTCTCCTCCAGTATGTGCCGAGCTTCATTGGTTTTTGCGCTGAGCATTCTTGCGCTCGTGTTCAAGTCTAGTTCAAGCGGTTTTGAATTGCGACTCGGCAAAGGTAAAAATGGACGGTTTTCTGTCATCCGCCTTTCTAATACCTTTCATCTTGCTTTCAATTTGCGAGGAGAGCCTGGAAGTGGCGGTTGAATAACCGGCGGACATGACTGTCCCCCGGCGGGCGGTTCGTGGAAACTCGCCGCGCCGGCGCATTTGGGTTTCGATATCCATTTCAGTTTTCCGCCGCACTCATGCGGGAGGAAGGCCGTCCTGCTGCAGGTCCTGTCCGCTCACGCCGAAATCACGGCGCGCGTCATCCGCATTGCCCGTCGTGCCGGAACCGGCCTTGCCTGTCCGCGGATCGCCGGACGCACCGGCTGCTGCGCCACGGCCGTACGTCCCGCCGGCTTCCCCGGCGCGCGGCAGCTCGACACCTTCGCCGCTCTTTGCGACTCCGCTCGCCCGGACTTCGCCGGTACGGCCGGCGATCTCATCGGGGCGTACTTGCGGAGGATGCGGTTCGGAAGGCGACGACACCGTTTCCACGACCTGCTCCACCTCCTGCTTCTGCGCGCCGGCGGGCATCCTCGTGGCCAGGTCGCCCAGCGACACGATGCCGACCAGCCTGTGCTGCTCATCGTGGGACACCACCGGGAGGCGGCGGATCTGGCTGTCCCCCATCTGCACCATCAAGTCGTCCAGCGACTGGTCCTCATAGCACCACCGCAAATCGGTGCTCATTACTTCGTCCACATGTGCCTCTTGCGGCGAACGTCCTGCTGCCGTGGAGCGGATGGTGATATCGCGGTCCGTCACCATGCCCACCAAGCGGCCGCCGTCGCATACCGGGAGCGCGCCGACATTCAGTTCATCCATCAGCTGGGCCGCGCGCTGCAGGCTTTCTTGCGGCGCCACGAATCTGACATCGCGTGTCATAAGCTCGGAAACCATCTGCATTTCTCTGTCCTTTCGTTGAATGGCGGAGCGATGCGACGGGTATCGGCCGCGCATTCCGCTCCTGCTTCGGTTCGGAATACGCATGGCGTTCGATCATGCGATGTGAATGGACGCCGTCGTACAGGCGAGGCGTTCGCGCGAAGGCATTGCGCCAGTATCGAATGCTCGACCCGGCCATGCGCGTGGGGATGGGATGTTCGATGGAATCTCGGGTTGGAAGTTCAACAAGAACGCCGTTCGGCAACCCGGCAGGCGGTTTGAGAATTCTCAGCGCTTGGCCGCGTTCCCGGATATAAGCCGCAAGAATTGCCTCATAAGCACCAACGCAAAGAAGACACGTGCGCGGCTTGAGTAACGGCATCCGCGCCGAACAATGCTGAAGGTCAATAATGAAAAGAACATCTTCGTTACTCATCCCCCTCATCCTGCTTGCCGGGTGCGGCGGCAATAATGACCCGGTAACACCGATCGAAGCGGGAACAACCGAGACATCGGCTGCGCCGGCCGCATCGGCCAGTGCCATGTCGGTCGCAGAGACGCCCCGCCTTCACGACGCAAAGACCTTTTCCGTCGATCCGGGACATCTGCCCTTCGGCCCGATGCCCGGCGTCGCGGCAGAAACCGACCGCTGGCATGGCGTCCTCAACGGCGCCGGTTACCGTGTCGAAGTGCCGAAAAACTGGAATGGCCGGCTGGTGCTGTATGCACATGGCTATGAGGGACAGGACGCCGTGCTGCGGGTGTCCGATATTCCGATACGCCGCCACCTGGTGGAAAACGGTTACGCATGGGCGGCATCGAGCTTCAGCAGGAATGGTTACGATGTCCGCACAGGCATCGAAGACACCAATGCGCTCGCGCTCGCATTCACTGCGATCGCCGCGCAGAATCAGCGTCCCTTGCCGGCGCCGTCGCGCATTTATATCGTAGGCGCTTCCATGGGCGGGCATGTCGCGGCTGCCGCAGTCGAGCGCGAAGCACTGGAGAGCGCCAATAACAAGGTGCGTTACCACGGCGCGATGCCGATGTGCGGCGTCGTCGGCGATACCGAGCTGTTCAACTACATCACTGCCTACCAGCTGGCGGCACAGTATCTAGCCGGTATTCCCGCTACCTCCTTTCCCGTAACCGATTTCGCGAGCAAGGAAGACAAGATCAAGCGCGAGCTGTGGCGGATCTTTCCCGCCATTGCGACGTCGCAGGGACGCAAGCTGCGGGCGGCATTCATTAACCTTACAGGCGGGCCGCGCCCCATCGCGGATATCAGTTTTCGCCTCAAGCCCCTGCAGGATCCGATCTGGCGGCGCTTCGGCCACGACGGCACGCTCGAAGGCATCGTCAGCGGGAATGTGGCGGACACGACCGGCATCGTTTATCAGCTTGACGAAGATCCCGCGCAATCGGCAGAGGAACAGGCAATGAACGTGACCATCCTGCGTGTGGCCGCCGACCCGCAGGCCAATCCGCGCCGCAGCGATGGCCTGCGCTGGATTCCGACGGTGAACGGTCAGTTCGACGTGCCTGTGGTGACGCTGCAGACGTTAGGCGACCTGGTCGTTCCGTTCAGCATGCAGCAGGTCTACAAGCGGCGGGCGATCGCCAACGGCAGCGACCGGTGGCTGGTGCAACGGGCGATTCGGGGGCCGGGCCATTGCGACTTCACGATTGCGGAGCAAGTCGAGGCTTTCGAGGCGATGGTGAACTGGGACCTGACCGGCGTGAAGCCGATGGGCGACGAAGTACTGGATCCGGCGACGGTTGCCGGTGCGAATTACGGCTGTGCTTTCACGAGGAACAACACGGGGCCGGACGATCAGGACGGATTGGATCTGTTGCGCAAGCTGATGCCGTCCTGTCCATAGCGTTCGTGGGGATCGGTTGTCGTGTGTCGCATTCATCCAGACACAACTGCCGGAAGTGTTGGTTGGAAGCCGTCTCGTCCTGCCTGGCGATGGCTGGCAGGATCCTCGCGCCGCCGCGTCGATCGCACGTTTTTTCCTTTGATTTCAAATGCTTGCGCTTCTCCGAGTGGCAGTTGGCGTGCGCTGGCACGGTCCTCGCAATAGGTAGGTCGAGCGCAACGAAATGCTCGACCAACCAACCCAAACACCTCTAGGAGAACTTGCACATGACCACTCTGCTGATCAAAGACCTCGCCATCGCTTCCGACCTCGACCGCGCTGCCATGGCTTCCGTTTCCGGCGGCTGCTACTACAAGGCACCTTCCTGCTACGTGCCGACCTATTGCCCGCCGGTCTATGAGAAGCCCAGCTACGGCTATCCGACCGACTTCAAGTTCGACGCATCGCAAGCAATCGGCCAGTCGCAGAACGTCATGAACAACAACGGTAACAACGTTGCGTTCGCCACCGGTATCCACTCCACGGTGAACCCGACGCAGTCCGCCAACAACAACATCAACTTCTAATCATTCGCATCGACGCCCGTCCGGTGGAGGCACTGCGCCTCCACCCCAACTTCCGAGGAGCCCCCATGTCCAGCATCACTGTCCGCGACCTGTCCCGCAACGACGCACTTGACCGCACCGCCATGCAATCCGTCCGCGGCGGCAATTCCTGGCTCAAAGGACTCGGTTCGCTTGCCAACGTGAACGTGGGCGTGAACCAGAACATCATGCAAATCCAGAACGTGGAAGTGAATGCGCTGAACAATGTGGGCGTGATCGGTGCAGGCTTCTGCCCGCCCGAGCTGAATGTCAGCCCGAGCCAGTGGGCGAATGCCTATGCGGGATTCTGATTGACGCGATGTGACTGGCGGCGGGCGGCCTCGGCTGCCTGCTGCTTTTTCATGCGATGGTCAACGCAGGGCCGTGGCGCGCTTTTCCGCCATCTCGTCCATGAATTGGAGGAAGCCCTGCTCGATGCACTCGATTTCCTGTTCCGCCGGGAGCTTCTTCTGCTCGCAGCTTCCGACGATCGAGTTGATATCCTTCTGGACCTCCGCTTCGCGCCTGGCCGGTTCCGGCGCGGCGGAATAGGCGCCGGACGATGCGACGCACGCCAGCAAAAGCAAACACCTGAGCACGAGCTTCATATTTTGAATCCTCCACTTCCTCCAAACATTTGTTCAGTCTATTGATGAGGGGAGGAGGATTTCCTTGCCCGGGATCAAGCATTCGCAAATGCGTGCCGGCGGCACCACAGCCCGTCAGTTCGTCGACGCAGGCACCAGCACGTCACGGCTGCCGTTGGTGGACATCGGCGATACCACGCCGGCCGTTTCCATCTGTTCCACCAGGCGGGCCGCGCGGTTGTAGCCGATTCGCAGCTGGCGCTGGACCGCGGAAATCGACGCGCGCCGGCTGCGGATGACGAAGGCGACAGCTTCGTCGTAGAGCGGATCGGATTCGGCGCCGCCGGTGTCGCCGAGCAGGTCGGCGTTGGGTTCTTCGCTCGGTGCGCCGGCGAGGATCGCTTCCTCGTATTCCGGCTCGCCGAACTGCTTCAGGTATTCCACCACCCGGTGCACTTCCTCGTCGGACACGAATGCGCCATGCACCCGCTGCGGATAGCCGCTGCCGGGCGGCAGGAACAGCATGTCGCCGTGGCCGAGCAGCGTCTCGGCGCCCATCTGGTCGAGCACTGTGCGCGAATCGATCTTCGACGACACCTGGAACGCGACGCGCGTCGGGATATTGGCCTTGATCAGGCCGGTGATCACGTCGACCGAAGGACGCTGCGTGGCGAGGATCAGGTGGATGCCCGCCGCACGCGCCTTCTGTGCGAGGCGTGCGATCAGTTCCTCGATCTTCTTGCCGGCGACCATCATCAGGTCGGCAAGCTCGTCGATGACGACAACGATCGTCGGCAGCGTGGACAGCGGCTCGGGCGCATCCGGCGTCAGCGAGAACGGATTCGTCACATACTTTTCCGCCGCCCTGCCGTCGCGGATCTTCTGGTTGAAGCCGGCCAGGTTGCGCACGCCGAGCGCAGACATCAGGCGATAGCGTTTTTCCATCTCGGCCACGCACCAAGTCAGGGCATTGGCCGCGAGTTTCATGTCGGTGACCACCGGCGCAAGCAGATGTGGAATGCCGTCGTAGACCGACAGCTCCAGCATCTTGGGGTCGATCATGATCAGCCGCACGTCGGCCGGCGTGGCCTTGTACAGCAGAGACAGGATCATCGCATTGATCGCAACCGATTTGCCCGAGCCTGTCGTGCCGGCTACCAGCATGTGCGGCGCGCGTGCGAGGTCCGTGACCACCGGCGTGCCGGTAATGTCCTTGCCCATTGCCAGCGTCAGGTGCGAGCGCGAGGCGCGGTAGGCATTCGACTCCAGCATGTCGGACAGGCGGATCATCTGGCGGCGCGAGTTGGGCAGCTCGAGGCCCATGCAGGTCTTGCCCGGGATGGTTTCGACCACGCGGATGGAAGTGAGGCCGAGCGCCCGCGACAAGTCCTTCATCAGGCCGACGATCTGCGCGCCGCGCACGCCGATAGCCGGCTCGATTTCGAAACGGGTGATCACCGGCCCCGCCGACGCGCCGAGCACTGTTGCGGGCACCTTGAATTCCTTGAGGCGCTGCTCGATCAACTGGCCGGTCTCTGCCAGCTCGGTAGCGGAAATCTCGATTGTGTCGTCGACCTGCCGGTCCAGCAGGTCGATGCCGGGGAGATCCACATTGACTTCCGACGGCGCCTGGAACGCAAACGGCTCGCCTGTGGGCACGCGGGCCGCGTTCGTCGATGGACGAGCAGCTTCCGGTTCCGGCGGGCGCATGACCTGTGCAGGTGATGGCGCCACCACCGTTTGCGCTGGCGCGTCCGGATGTGCGACAGCGGGCTCGGATTCGATTGCCCCTGCCATTGTCGCCACGTCGTCAATCGCCTGGACGAGTTGTATTACGCTTTCGCGCAGCGCTTCGCCCACATAGATGGGTTCGGGCATCGGCACTGCGACTTCCGCCGGCGCCTCGGCAACCGCCGCCGCTGGAACAACTTCGTCTGGCAACGAATCCGCAGCGGCGGGTAGCGGCACCGATACCGGAGGAGTGACGGAAACGCGGCTTACCGGTTGCGCGGGAATGTCCGATGGAGTCTTCGCGTCTGAGACCGTGGACGTTGTGGACGTCGGACGCTCAACCCTGGTATCAATCTTCGTATCGCGCGGCCGGACAGTCATTCCCGCATGGGATGAAGGCGGCTTTTGCGGGGAAGTGACGATACGCACCGGCTCGCGGAGCAACTCACGCGCCTTCGCGGCCTCGGCGGCCTTGGCCCGCGCCAGCATTGCCGACGTGGGGCGGATGCTCTCGAACGGTGCCCATTCCTCGCTGGACCGTGCCGCGGGAGCGCTCTTGACGCTGTGCGGCGGGGCCGCTTCTGGTGCCTTGCGAACGGAATCCTTGCCAAAGAAGGTCGCGGGCAGCTTCCAGGCTTCGGTGTTGCGCGACTGCCCGCCACCGCCGGCGCGAACGCTCGGGCGAATGGGTGCCGCGGATGCCGTGGGCTCCGACGCGCTCCTTGCTACCGCCCTTCTGACATCCTCCCTGCCCTCCCCGGTTGCCGAACCGATGCCACGGAGCGCCCAGCGGACCAGGTCGAATGCGCGACGCCCGGCCAACCACGGCGTGGCCACGAGAATCGTCGCCAGCAGCATCAGTACGCCAAGGGCGGTGCCAATCGTCTCGTCAATGAATGCGGCGATCATCTGGCCGAACACGACGCTGTCGCCGGCCGCAGCTTCATCCGCCCGGATAAATGCTTCCAGCGCACTGCTCGCGCACAACACCAGGAAAGTGCCCAGCCAGAGGCGGATGTAGCCCTGCCCCTGCGCCTTGCCCTTTTTGAACAGGAACGCCCTCGACAGGCGCCACAACAAGGGCAAAAGCCACAGTACAGACCAACCGAACCACCCCGTAACCGCCATTTGAATTGAATTCTTGTCTAAATAGTACGAACAACCGAACCGGACTTTGCGACCGGCAAGCAGCCTCGTACTTTAGCAGATGAGCCGGCAAATGGATGCATGAGAGAATCCCGCCCGGCTGATAAACTGGCAAGCGCTCCAACCGAAGTCCAGCCCGCCACTTGAGTACCTACACCCTCTCCGCGCCAGTCGAGGCGCAGATCGAAATCCGCAAGAGCCGTTTCATCGGAATCGTGATGCCCGTCGAGGACCGCGATGCCGCCATTCGCGAGCTGCAGAAGCTGCGCGAACAGCACCGCGGCGCAGCCCACGTGTGCTGGGCGCTGCTGGCCGGCGGTCAGTCCGGCATGTCGGACGACGGCGAACCGTCGGGAACGGCGGGCCGCCCGATCCTCGAAGTGCTGCGCCATCACGACCTCGACGGCGTACTGGCGGCGGTGGTGCGCTACTACGGCGGCATCAAGCTCGGTGCGGGAGGACTGGTGCGGGCCTATACGGACGCCGTCGCCCTTGCATTGAAAAGCGCGACGCGCATCGAACGTGTTGCGCACGCCGAGCTCGCGGTCGAGATCGACTACGCCGACGAAGCCCGGGTGCGCCGCTGGATGGAGCAGCAGCATTACAGCCTGGTCCTCTGCATGCACGGTGCGGCAGTGACGCTTGTGATCCGCATGCCGCAGGATGCGCATCATCCTTCCATCATCGCGTTGCAGGAATTGACCCACGGGCGCGCAAGGCTGGTGGATCTTCCGGCCTGAACATCCCCTGTTGCATTTGCAAGATGCAGAAAAGGAATTTTCCTGATTCCCGGAATCTGGTGGCCGACATTCCCGAAAGTACTTGCTTGCCCTGCGTAACTCTCCGAAACAGCACAATACGGACGTCCGCCACTGTGCTAGCGTGATGACAATGCCTCCGGCGCCCGGGCTGCAGCGCGAAGCGCCGGGTGAATCACGTTGCAAGGACGACGACGCATGGCCAGAAGACAGACGCCGCGCACCTCCCGAAGCAGGCAGGCGAACCATGACGCCGCTCCCGCATTGCCTGGACAGGTCGTACTTGTATTGCAAGGCGGCGGCGCGCTCGGCGCCTACCAGGGCGGCGTGTACGAGGCGCTGCATGAATCGGGCATCGAACCCGACTGGGTGATCGGGACCTCGATCGGGGCAATCAATGGTGCGCTCATTGCCGGCAATCCACCGCAGCGAAGGCTTGAACGCCTGCGCGCCTTCTGGAAGGCCGTGGAGCAGCCAGTGGCGGCGCCGGCGGCGGCACCGCAGCTTTCGGTTAACGACAATGCGGCGTGCCGCTTCTGGACAATGATGGCGGGCATCCCGGCGTTCTTCACGCCCAACCCGATGGCCTGGCTGGGCCAGTACGCGCCGGTCGGCGTCGAGAACGCGTCGTACTACACCACCTTGCCCCTGCGGCACACGCTGTCGGAATTGCTTGAACCCGGCTACCTCAATGCAGGCCAAACGCGGCTCGCGCTCGGTGCGGTCAATGTGCACAACGGCGAGATGACCTACTTCGACAGCCGGAAAGGGCCGCTCGGGATCGATCACATCCTCGCTTCCGGCGCCCTGCCGCCGGCCTTCCCGGCGGTGCGTATCGGCGACGCGTTTTACTGGGACGGCGGCATCTATTCCAACACGCCCATCGAGGCTGTGCTGGACGATAACCCTCGCCGCAGCTCGCTGATCTTTACGGTGGATGTCTGGCGGGCCGACGGATCCGAACCGTCATCCCTCTGGCAAGTAGCCGGCAGGGAAAAGGAAATCAAGTACGCCAGCCGCGCGAAGAGCCATATCGCCCGCCAGAAACAGATCCATCACCTGCGGCACGTCATCTTGGAACTTGCGAAGGCAATGCCGCCGAAGATGCGCCAGTCACCCGCCGTCAAGGAACTGGTCTCGTGGGGCTGCCAGACGATGATGCATGTCGTTCCGCTCATGGCGTCGGCGATCGCCGGGGAAGACCAGACCAAGGATATCGACTTCACGGCGGACAGCATCCGTGCACGCTGGCAGGCGGGCTATGCGGACACGCGGCGCATGCTCGACCTCGCGCCGTGGCGGCAGCCGGTGGATCCCATCGAGGGCATCATCATCCATGACGGTTTGGCGCATGACGCGCCATCAATGGCAGCCGGCATCGACGGTTTTCAGGGCAGAACGAAATGAGGCCGCAAGGCGCACATACGGTTGCGTAGCCCCGATGCGGAGAGGCGCTTCGTGCCGCGTTGGTTGTTGTCATTATTGCGTCATGGCAATCCGTCACAATAATGGCGTTTTTCCCAACAAGCAGCCGGAGGATGGATGAAAGCCATTTGGCATGGAGTGGTTGTCGCGGAATCGGACGATGTCCTGTTCAGCGAGAAGGACTATTACTTCCCGCTCGCTTCGCTCAAACCGCAGTATCTTCGGCTCGGCAGGATGCAGGATGCAGCCTTGGGCGCCAGCGGCGTCATGACCTTCAACCTGCAGTTCGGCCGCAGGAAATGCACGGACGCGATCTGGTACTTCGACAGCCCGAAGTACGCGGAAAGAGGGATCTTCGGCCGTATTTCCTTCCGAAAGGAAGTCCAGATCGAAGACTGAGGTCCGGGTCGCATTGAAGCGACGCCGCCTTGCCCTCGCTTTCCGGGAGTAATTGCGACGACCTTTCCGACGGGATTGCGCTCAGCAAAGAAGTACATATGCTTGAGATTTCCCATCCCGGCGTTTCACGCCGTCGCTGACAATCCGCCTATCCGACCAGGACGAAGCAGCCCTCTCCACCGCCTGTGAGCCATTCCGTGGCGGCTGTCTGCAAGGAGGATTCGCTTGCACAAGACCGCGTTCCATTCCCGCGGACTATCCCGCATCGTCGCGCCAGCCGCGCCGGCGATCGTCCTCGGCCTGCTGCAGGGATGCACTCATTTCGCGGTTGACGATTGCGGCGGCCAAGTGCTCGGCGTGGAGGAGCCGCGCATCCGGTCTTCGCATTTCCGCATGCTCCTGGCCGATCTCCCGGCTGCCTCGAACCGGTTTGCCGCCGAGGCGGCGATGTCTGCCCTCTCCTATGCGGAGGATGCCGACTGCGGGAATGAGCCCAAGTTGACAGGCGACGACCGCACGAAGCTCGAAGCGGCGCTCCACACCCGCGGCTGGCAGGAAAACAGGCAGCTGCAGTGGTCGCCGCCGTGCGAGGACGGCACCGGCATGTTCTTCCGCGTCTGGACCAGCACGAAGGCGGGTTCCCGCGAGGTCGTTGTCGCATTCCGCGGCACTTGGGGTTTCAAGGACTGGTTGTACGGCAATTTCCACTGGCTTACGCGCTTCCTGCCGATGGACGATCAATACGACAAGGCCAGGGAGGCGATGCAGCGGGTGTTCGAGCATTTCCGGGACCAGCCGGGCATGAGTACGCGCTTCTTCACGACCGGGCATTCGCTGGGCGGCGGCCTGGCGCAGCACGCGCTGTACGCCTATCCGCTCAAGGTGATGCAGGCAGTGGCCTTCGACCCGACCCCGGTCACCGGTTTCTCCGATCAGACGCCGGCAAACCAGGTGTCGGCATGCGCATGCTCCGCCAGGGAGCTCAACGGCGAGCCGCGGATCTACCGCGTCTACGATGCCTATGAAGTGCTCGCGAACCTGCGGATCGTCCACAAGATCCTGTTCCGTCCGCATCGGCACATCCAGGAAATCCGCTTTCCGAATGCGCGTTCGCACTCCATGAAGGGCTTGGCATTCTATTTGATGGACAATGCCGGAGCGGGCCCGACCTACGCCGTTCCCTGGTATGCGGGCAAGGGCAGCTACGCTGCGGGCGAGTCCTGTACGGCGGCGTTCATCCGGGGACAGCGCAACAGTTGCGAAGCGGTCGTCACTGAGGACAGCCCGCACAGGTGTCCTCAGTGATGTTGCGCCGAATCTCCTGCGCCGGCTGACGCAACCTCATCGCGCGGACGCGGTCACACATCCCTTCTGGCGGCCAAGCCGCCTGTCCTGATCGATTCCCTTTTTAACGGAGGCAAACATGGCCCACGTCAATCCGATCCAGATTCAGAAATTCCTCAAAGGTGTCGACTATCCGGCGTCCAAGCAGGCGTTGATCGAGAACGCAAAGAACCTCGGCGCGGACGAAAACGTGTGCGCGTCGCTGGAACAGTTGCCCGATGAAGACTTCCAGACACCGGCCGACGTCAGCCAGGCATTCGGCGCAATGCCGGACGAAACGGAAAGTCAGGCTGCGCGCAAAGGCAGAGCGCAGGAAGAGGAAACCTGCGCAACCGGCGGCAACGAATTCCTGGCGCAGGCCATCGAGGATTCGATGGCGGAAGTCGAGTTGTGCGAGATGGCGCTGCAGAAGAGCACGAGTGACGAGGTCAAGATGTTCGCCCAGCACATGATCGACGAGCACAGCCAGCTCGGCGCCGAACTCGAGAAACTGGCGGGAGGCAACAAGGCGGACCTGCCGAAAGACATGGAGTCGAAACACAAGGCGGCAATGCGCAAGATGGCGCAACTATCCGGGCCGGAGTTCGACCGGGAGTTCGTCCAGCATGCGGTGAAGGAACACGAGAACGACATCAAGGTGTTCGACCACTATGCACGCGAGGAGTCCGATACCGGGATCAGGCAGATCGCGGAGAAAGGATGCAGGATGCTCGAGCAACACTTGCAGATGGCGCGCGAGCTGCAGAAGAAGATGCCGGCCTGAAGATGACGGAGTAATTTCAGGCCGGCCGCTCAGTGCGCAGGCTGCGACCAATGCGCGGCGTCGAACTCGAAGCTCTCTTCCTCGAATATCGAGTCGCGCCGCCAGAACACCCGCTGCCGGAACACCGCCAGCGTCCAGGTCTGGCTCTCCTGGGGCACCGGTTTTACGAAGGCCGCATGGCTCAGCACGGCGGCGCAGCCGCCCGCTTGCGGATCGCGTACCGACTGGTAGCGGATGATGCGCACGCCTTCGGCGCGCGCCTCGCGCGCGAACTGCTGGCAGGCCGAGTAGTCGGCGGGATCGGTCCACTGCGCGTGCCGGCCGGATAACGGTGGTGTACGCAGGTCGACCGCCCGGCCGGCGACTGCCGTCCGGAACAGGGTTTGCGGCACCGGCGGAATCGATGCGAGCGTTGGACTGTCGTTCAGGAGCCGCCAGCGCCAGTAGCCGAGTTCCGCACAGGCAGTGCGCGTTTCCTCGGCGCCGTAGAAGACGCCGGGATCTTGCGGACCGCGAAAACGGGAACCGCTGGGCAAAGGCGGATAGCGGAACGGTGTGAAGAGAAGATAGTGCAAGGACCGCTGCGAGGATTCCAGCGGCGGCTTCGAATCGTCCAGGATGTGTTCCAGCAGCGCCTGCTCGTCGAGCGTGTCGACCAGCACCATGGTTGATACCCGGTGCTGCGCTTCCACTGCCCGCCACAGGTCGAGCGTGGTATCCCGCGCCTCAAACCCGGCCACGGTGTGCATCCAGATAATGCAGCACACGGACCAGGCCTTCCGTGGTCTGGATCAGCTCGAGCGGTTTGCCCTGCAGGCCGAGGTTGTCGCCGTTGAGCCATTGGCGCGCCGTCTCGGTGTGGCCGAAGATTGCGTCCAGCGAGCGGTACATGCGGACGAACAGCACCGCCAGTTCCCACTCTTTGCCCCGTTCGCGGGCAAGCTGGTACTGGCCGGAAAACATCCGCGACACCGTCGCCGCGCTCACGCCCAAGATGCGGGCCAGCCCCTGCTGGCTGACGCCGACAAGGCCGGCGGCGCGCACGACCGCCTTAGTGAGGGTCGCTGCGGCGGCATCGGGTTCGACAGCAGGCTGTATATGGTTCTTGGGGTTCATGGCCGCAAATCCTTTCTATGGAAAGATTATATTACTTTTCATTCTATGGCAAGGAATTATGCAAAAACAATCCCGACGAAACCAGCGCTGGTGCAGCCCCGCCCCTATCACTTAGAATACCTGCCCTTTCCGCGCGTCTCGCCGGCGTGCCGAACCGGCAATACCCAGACCCAAAAAACCGATGAACATCAGGATTAGCGACGAACTGCGGGCCTACGTCGACCCGCTGACCTCCCACGAATACGACGCGCTGGAACGCAGCATCCTTGCCGAAGGCTGCCGTGACGCGCTGGTGCTCTGGGGCGATGTGCTGATCGACGGTCATAACCGTTATTCGATCTGCCAGAAGCATGGTCTTCCGTTCAAGACGGTGCAAAACGACAAGTTCGGCTCGATCGACGACGTGGCCCTGTGGATGATCGACAACCACCTCGCGCGGCGCAGCGTGTCCGACTTCCAGCGCGGCATGCTCGCGCTGCGCAAGAAGGCAATCCTGAGCGCCCGGGCAGAGACGCAAAAAGAAGCGCAGAAAGAAGCTCCGAGGCCAGCCGACGCGGAGGCCAAGGCCGTCGACACTGGCGACACTCCCGCGCCTGAACGCCCGCCGCTCAGCACCCGCGAAGAAGTCGCCAAGGTAGCGGGCATCAGCAGCAATACGATCAGCCGCATCGAAAAGATTCAGAAAACCGCCGCGCCCGAGCTGGTCGAAGCAGTCAGGACCGGCACCATTTCGCTCAATGCCGCCGCTGCCGTCGCCTCACTGCCTGTGGAAGAGCAGGTCGCCGCAGTCAATGGCGGCAAGAAGGAGTTGCGGCAGGTCGCCAGGCAGGTGCGCGAGTCGAAAGCGCCACCCAGGCCGCCCAGGACCGAGGCCTCGGATGAACCGCCGGAGCAATTCGCCGACATCGGCGAAGCCACCGCGCGCATTGTGGAACTGAAGGCGGAAAATGCCTCGCTGAAAGCGCGCATCCAGCAACTGACGATCGCTTTGTCGGAAGCCCGACGGGGGTGACGCAACCATGACCCAATCCAAATCCTGCGGCGTCGACTTCGGCACCTCCAACTCGACCATCGGCTGCCATCGCCCCGGCGCACCCTTGCTGCTTCCGCTCGAAGACGGCAAGGTCACCCTGCCTTCGGTGGTCTTCTTCAACGCCGAAGACAACACCACCAGCTTCGGGCGCGCCGCGCTCACTGATTATCTGGCCGGACATGAAGGCCGCTTGATGCGTTCCATGAAGAGCCTGCTCGGCACGAACTTGATGGACGGCCAGACCGAAGTGCACGGACGCGCGATCCGCTTCCGCGAACTGCTGGTGCAATTCCTGAAGGAGCTGAAGCGGCGCGCGGAACGGGAGGCCGGGATGGAATTCAGCCAGGCAGTGATCGGCCGCCCGGTCCATTTCGTCGACGACGATGCGAAAGCCGACCAGCTTGCGGAAACGACCTTGCGTGAGCTAGCGCGTGACGCGGGCTTTGCGGAGGTAGCGTTCCAGTTTGAGCCGATCGCGGCCGCATTCGCCTATGAATCCGGCATTACGCGTGAGGAACTGGTCCTTGTCGTCGATATCGGTGGCGGCACCTCCGACTTCACACTGGTGCGCCTGTCGCCCGCGAACGCGGACAAGACGGACAGGCGCGACGACATCCTCGCCACTGCGGGCGTGCACATTGGCGGCACGGACTTCGACAAGTACCTCAGCCTGGCATGCGTCATGCCGGAACTGGGCCTCGGTACGCGCCTGACCAACAATAATGAGGTGCCGTCGAGCTATTACTTCAATCTCGCTACCTGGCACACGATCAACTTCGCTTATACGCAGAAGGTCTGGCGCGAATTGCAGGACGTGGCCCGCGACGCGCGCGAGCGCGACAAGCTGGCGCGCCTGCTGAAGCTCATCGATTGCCAGGACGGACACTGGCTGGCCCAGAAGGTCGAGGAAGGAAAAATCGCATTGTCCGATGCCGACAATGTGCCCTTGCAGCTGGAACGCATCGCGCCTGATTTGGTGCTCGCGTTGTCGCGTGCAGCCTTCAACGAGGCGATCGCCCATCTCGTCGCGAAGATCGAGGATACCGTCACGAGCCTGGTGCGCGCGGCAGGAATCGGCCCGGAACGGATCGATACCGTGTTCTTCACCGGCGGCTCCAGTGGCGTGCCGCTGCTGCGCGAACGAATCGCAGCCATGTTCCCCGCTGCAGGGCACGTCGAGGGCGACTTGTTCGGCAGTATCGGGGCGGGGCTTGCGCGGGACGCTTTCAGGAAATTCGGCTAGTTGCCGGGACACCGCGCTCTTTGTGTTCTGGAAGCGATTTATTGCTATCCGAACATGTTTTTCGTTCAAAAGCGTTACCCGGAAAACACTTATCCACAGAAAATATTTGCTTTCAGAAACTTCTATTCGCCGCCTGCGGCGAGTTTTTGCTCACCCTCAGAACTTCGCCTTCCGATCTGATTTATACTGTACATGCATACAGTAAATCAGCAGGTGAGCACTATGAAATTCTTCGAAGTACACAAACTGCATGCCGCAGAAGCCCGGCTTGCCCTTGCCGTCGACGCCATTGTCGAACGCCATCGTACAGCGGGCCAGACACTGACCTGGCGCCTTGTGCATGAGATCGAAAAGGAAGCGCTGAAGACCCTCGAACAGGCGGGTGATCTCGATCGCAAGTATGTGCGCATGCTGCGTTCCTCGCGCTGGGGTTACGTCCCGCGTGTGAACCAGCCCGCCGACCTGCGCTGCCACGACGAGCTGCCGGTCACGCTCAGCCTGATCCGCAAGGCCTATCACACGCTCCACTGATCTGCCTCCTCGCCGGCATCGCACGGCGAGGAGCACCACACATCATCTCTCCTCCTTTCCGGCTCCGGATGTAATACGGCAAGACCGGTCGCCGCAGCTTCGCTACAATCGGCTTTTATTATCAAAAGGGAAAACGCCATGCCCTACATGCTGCTCATCATGGAACCGGTCGGACAAAGGCAATTGCGCAGCGAGGCCGAAGGACAGGAGGTCTATGACCGCATGCTTCGCTTCGCCGACGACCTGCAATCCGAAGGCCTGCTCCTCGCCGCGCAATCGCTCGGCAACCAGACCAAGGCCGCCCGCGTGAAGGTGCGCGGCGGGCAGCCGAGCATCGTCGACGGCCCCTTTGCCGAAGCCAAGGAAATGATCGGCGGCTTTTTCATGATCAATTGCGAGACGCGTGAGGATGCGGTCGCCATCGCTTCCCGCTGCCCGGCGGCCGAATGGGCGACGGTCGAGGTCCGCAACCTTGCTCCCTGTTACGACGACTGAGCGCAAAAATTTTTTTGCGAAGTTTGTCGATTTCCTCGCAACTCGTTCGTCGTGTGATCAGGAGCCAGGCTTAGCGCGGACATCCAGTCCCCGGCCGGTTCCCGAATTTTTCCAGGAGAACCGGAAATGCGCTTCATGATCATCGTCAAGGCGTCGGCCGACTCGGAAGCCGGCGTGATGCCCGAGGAAAGCCTCTTCGCCGAAATGGCGGACTATCACGAACAACTGGCAAAGGCTGGCGTCCTGCTGGATGCATCCGGCCTGCAGCCAACCTCGAAAGGCTGGCGCATCCGCTACAGCAACGGCCAGCGCAGCGTGATCGACGGACCGTTTGCGGAAACCAAGGAACTGATCGCCGGCTACACCATCATCCAGGTCCGCTCACGCGAAGAGGCGCTGGAATGGTCGCGCCGCTTCCCCGCGCCGCACGGCACGGACGTCGAGGCCGAGATCGAGGTACGGCAGATGTTCGAACTGGAAGACTTCGAGCCGAATGCCGCCATCGAGCGCTTCCGCGACATGGGCGTCGGCGGACAGCCGCAAGCGTAACTACCGAGGGAGACTCTCATGATCAAGACCATTGCCCTGCTCGCGTTGGCCGGCATCGCCGGTGTGCTGCTGATCGCCGCCACCCGCCCGAACACCTTCCGTGTCGAACGGTCGACCAGCATCCAGGCGCCGCCGGAGCGCATCCACGCATTGATCAACGACATGCGACAGTTCAATACCTGGAATCCGTATGCGAAGAAAGACCCGGCGATGATCGGCACCTATCGCGGTCCCGCGTCGGGCCCGGGCGCGGCCTTCGCCTTCGAAGGCAACAAGGACGTCGGCAAGGGAAGCATCCAAATCGTCGATGCAAAACCCGACCGCTTGACGATGATGCTGGACATGATCGAGCCGTTTGAAGGCCATAACACTGTCGAATTCAGCCTCGTGCCGCAAGGCTCGGCCACCAGCGTCACTTGGGCCATGCACGGCCCGGCGCCCTACCTGTCGCGCGTGATCGGTCTGTTCCTGAACATGGACAGCATGATCGGCCGTGACTTTGAAAGCGGCCTCGCGGGTCTCAAGGCGCTGGCCGAACGCAAATAACAATATCTGACTAGATAGAAAGGAAGGATTGCCATGAACAAACAGATCTTCGTTAACCTCCCGGTAAAGGACCTCGAGCGGACGAAAGCCTTTTTCGGCGAACTCGGCTTCAGCTTCAACCCGCAGTTCACCGACGACAAGGCCGCCTGCATGATTGTGTCCGACGACATCTTCGTGATGCTGCTGGTTGAGGATTTCTTCAAGGGATTCACACCCAAGGCCATCGCGGATGCGCACAAGGTCACCGAAGTGCTCGTCTGCTTGTCTTGCGAAAGCCGGGAAGAGCTGGAGAACATGGTCAGGAAGGCTGTCGCCTCCGGCGGTAAAACGCCGCGCGAGCCCCAGGACCACGGCTTCATGTACCAGCATGCGTTCGAAGATCCCGACGGGCACATCTGGGAACTGGTGCACATGGTCGGCACCTCGCCCCAAAGCTGATGCTGCCGGCCCCCCATCAAACTATTCGTCAGGCCATCGATGCCGTCTGGCGCATCGAGTCCGCGAAGATCGTTGCCGGCGTGGCGCGACTGGTGCGCGACATCGGGCTGGCGGAAGAGCTGGCGCAGGATGCGCTCGTCGCCGCGCTGGAAAACTGGCCGGCGTCGGGTGTGCCCGACAATCCGGGCGCCTGGCTCATGGCCACGGCGAAAAATCGGGCCCTCGACCGCTTGCGCCACCAGAAACTGGCAGCCGAAAAGCTGGAGCAGCTGGGCCATGACCTCGAAGCACAGGAGGCCCTGATCGTGCCGGACTTCGTGGATGAACTGGATGCGGCAAGGTCCGACGATATCGGCGACGACCTGCTGCGGCTGATCTTCACCGCCTGCCACCCGGTGCTGTCGACCGAGGCACGGGTGGCGCTTACGCTGAAATTGCTCGGCGGCCTGACGACGGACGAAATCGCGCGCGCCTTCCTCGTGCCCGAGCCGACCATCGCCCAACGCATCGTCCGCGCCAAGCGCACGCTGCGGGATGCGCGCGTGCCCTTCGAGGTGCCGCGCGGCGATGCGCTCGGGGAACGGCTGGCTTCGGTGCTGGAAGTCGTCTATCTGGTGTTCAACGAAGGCTACACGGCCACCGCAGGTGATGACTGGATGCGGCCCGCGCTCATCGAGGAAGCCTTGCGGCTGGGGCGCATGCTGGCCGAACTCGCGCCCGCCGAAGCGGAGGTCCACGGGCTGGCTGCGCTGATGGAGCTGCAAGCCTCGCGCGCGAAAGCCCGCGTGGACGAATCCGGCCGGCCGGTGCTGCTCGCCGATCAGGACCGCTCGCGCTGGGATCGACTGCTTATCCGGCGCGGCCTTGCGGCGCTGCAGCGCGCTCATGCGACGGCACAGGAGCCCGGCCCTTACCGGCTGCAGGCGGAAATTGCCGCATGCCATGCGCGCGCCGCTACTGCCGCCGACACGGACTGGTCGAGGATTGCCTCGCTTTACGAAGCGCTTTCGGGCGTGATGCCGTCACCGGTGGTGGAACTGAACCGTGCCGTCGCAGTGGCCATGGCATATGGACCGGCAGCCGGCCTCGAGATCATCGATGCGCTGCAGGGAGAACGTTCGCTCCGGGAATACCAGTGGTTGCCGAGCGTGCGCGGCGACCTGCTTGCGAAGCTGGGGCGCAAGGAGGAAGCGCGGGCCGAGTTCGAACGCGCAGCGCAGCTTGCGCGCAATGTGCGGGAGCGTGAATTGCTGCTGCAGCGGGCTGCAGAACTTGCGCCCCGCTCTCCGGATAACGGGCAGTAGCGGCGCCGGCAAAGCGCCCTTCTACCGCTTCATTCTTAACGGGGCTGTGCAGGCTGCTGCGGTTGTCCCGGACCGGAGGACGCGGCTCCCGGCTGCGCTCCGCTTGCCCCGGACGAAGGCTGGCTGCCCGAAGACTCGACCGGCGCCTGACTTGGCGGTGGCATACTTGCCGACGAAGACGGGCCAGCCCCAGAAGACGCGTCGCTCGATCCGCTGCTAGTGCCGGACGACTGCTGCTGACCGGAAGCCGATGATCCTGCTGTGCCGCTGGCACCGGACGATTGCGCCTGTTTCTTCGCCTGTGCGACGGCCATGTCGCGTGCTGCCTTGGCTTCCTTCTGGCAGGCGTTCTTGGCGTCGCCGACCTGGTCGTCGCAACGTTCCTTGGCGACCTTGTACTGTGCTTCGGCCTTGGCTTCTTCCACTTCTAGGCGGGCCTTCGGCGTATCCCGTTCGGCAAGTTTGGCCTGGGCTTCTGCTACCTTCTTCTGGCCGTCGGCTTCGGCCTTGCAGATATCCTTGGCGTTTTCCTTCATGGCGTTGCACTTCTCCATGGCCGCCTTGTGCTGCTGGTCAATGCTTTCCTTCGGGGATTGGCCGGACTGCGCCGACGATTGCGATGCCGATGCGCCGGATGTGGGCTGCGCGTGTGCTCCTGCGGCCATTGCCAATGCGATCGTTGCTGCAATCATGCTGAGTTTGGTGTTCATGTTAGCCTCCTTCCATTGACTGTCGCGGAGCGACGCAAGCTCACACCGCTGCTGCACTCCGCATCCCTGCCCAAGAAAAAAGAGGTTGCACGCATTGCACGTGCAACCCCATGGGTGTGACACCTTAGTGGCGGCGATGACCGGTGACGCGTTCCGCGCCGTAACGCACGGCGTCTTTCACCTTGTCCCAGGTGCTGCCGGGATGGCTGGATTCCCAGTCGGTGCGCAGCTGTGGCTCGACATCCGTCCACTGGTAGTTCTTGTACTGGTCGCTGCCGGCCATGGTGTGGCCATAGCGGTAAGCGGCGTCATAGTCCTCGTAACGGCCGCCCGAGGTGCCGTAGGTGGATTGCCAATGGCGGCGGAAGTCCGAGTCGTCCGATGCGCCGAGTTGTTCGACTTCGACCTCGGTCTTGCGCACCGTGTCGTCGATCTGCTCGGTACGCTCGGTGACTTCCTTGCCGACAACCACTTCCTCGACGACGCGTGCCGACTTGGACACCACGGCTTCCTCGGCGCTCTCGCGCAGCTCGACCGTGCCTTCCTTGAAGGCGGCCATATCCGCTTCGGTTGCCGGTTTGTCGACCGGCTGGCGTTCCACGCGCACGTGTTCTTCGCGCAGCTGGACCTGCTCGTGCACGGGTTTTTCCGTCATGCGGCGGAACACTCTGACGCCGCCGCGTTGCACTTCGCGCTTGCCGACCTTCAGCTCTTCTTCGACAACGGGAATGCGGGTCTGGTCGGTTGTCTTGCCGGCAGCTGTGCCCGCGGTACGTGCGGCCTGGTAGGCGCTGCGCTCCTTGCGGATTTCGTCATCCGTATAACGCGGCGCGCTGGCGTCGTAACGCGCCCAGCCCTGCTGCTTCCACTGGGTGGCGCGTTCGTCCACATCGACCGGGTCGAAGCGCTCCAGGATGTCGGAAGCGCGGTCGGCCTCGTCGTCGTTGCGGGTCTGCACCGTCAGGACATAACTGCCGCGCCGTGCCGATTCCGCATAGGTGTCGTGGTACGGGTTCTGCTCGGAGCCGAACAGCGAACGGAAGAAGCCGCTGATGCCGCCACCGGTGTCCTTCTGCGTGGTCGTCGTCGTGGTCGTGCCAGTAGTTTCGGGCTCATTGCTCAGTTGAATGTTTGTACGATCGAAACCGTCAGCCATGAGTGCCTGCACCGCCGACTGCGCATCGGAATACTCGTCGAAGACCGCCACGACGCTGCGTGCGTCACCGGTATCCGCATACGAAGAGGCAGTACTACCCGGGCGATAGATGTGCTCGCCGTTGTGGCTGCGCCATTCCTGTTCGATGTAAGCGGCATCCTCTGCGGAGCGCGGCCGCACGCCCATCAGGATACCGCCCTGCTTCAGGCCGCTCTCATAGTGCTTGACCTCCTCCTCGGGAATGCCCCATCCGACTAGCGCACCGAGCAGTCCCCCGGTCGCCGCGCCGACGCCCGCGCCTGCGGCAGCCGCTGCCAGCGGCCCCGCGATCACGAGGCCGAGGCCGGGCAAGGCCAGGCTGGTGCCGGCTGCCGTTGCGGCCGCAATCACGGCGCCCAGTGTGCCGCCTACGGCGCCGCCGATACCCGCGCCCTCTGCGGCCTTGGTGCCGAGTTCCGTCTCTGCAGTCCCTTCACCGAAATGCCTCTTCCTGGTGTCGTCCGACATGACGACATTGACGTCATCCCTGGTATAACCGCGCGCTGTGATGCTCTGATATGCGCGTTCGGCACTGTCCCGATCCTTGAACAATCCGGTAAGCATGCCATTCTTGTTTCTCGTTTCGGTTGCCATCATCCTTTCTCCTTCAGCTTGTTTGAAAAGTCGATGAACGTGCTCGACGGCACGTCTCGATGCCTATCGACGTTTCACGCGCGTTACAAAAAGCGCAATGGGTTAGTAAGAAGCTAAAACTGGCTGCGAGTTCCACCGCAAGGCCGTAAGCGAGCGTTGCGGGAGCGGCCTCGTCCGAAAGTGGTAAAGACATTGAAGAATGCGCCTGCGAAGAGGCAAGGCACACCGTGTCGGATGGACTCTCGAAAGAATTCCGCTTGCGTTCCGCCAGCAATTAGGCAACAATTAAATGAGAATGATTCTCATTTAAATAGCGTCATGCATCACCCGATGCAGACGTCCTTCAGAGTTCTCACTGATGAACGCCAGCCAACCGCACTCACGTAGCGGCAGCCAGCCCGGACATATCCAATGAAAGGAGCGCCAATGCACAGCGACGGAATGAATTATGCGTATGAGGATGCGGTTACCCAGATCAAACCCGAATTGCTCGTGTCTGCGGTATTGCACCTGATGTCGCACTATGCCTCGAGCGAAACCGGCCCATGCCTGAAGCTCGGCTCGATCATCGAGCGGCATTTGCGGGCGCTGGCCGAATTGCCCGATCTGCCGCCGGTACTGCGCGCAACTTGCCAGCAACTCTCGGAACAGTGGGCAAACGTCGTGGAGCGAACACGGCCCGTGCAGCAGAAGCGCGGGTTCTTCAACAGGCTGCGCGCCCCCCAACCTAGTTCATAACACCCTCTACACGATTCGGTTAAACCACAGCATCGACAGCAAGCCAGACAGTATCGCCAGTACTGCCGCACCTGCGGCGAACAGGCCGGAAATTTCACTTTCCCGACGTTCCATGGTCAGGCGTGAGCTCAGCGTCTTGTAGACCTTCGCCAGATCGCTTGCCGTCCCCGCGTAGAAATATTGCGCCTTGGTCAGCTCCGCGATTTCCTTCAACGGCGCTTCGTCCAGACGCACATGCATTGCCCAGCCGTCGCCGGTAAGCACTTCGCCTGCGGCCGTGCCGATCCCGATGGTAAACACGCGCACGCCGCGTTCTGCGGCCATCTTCGAGGCCTCGACCGGGTCCGGCCCCGTCGTGGTCTGCCCGTCGGTGAGCAGGATGATGGCTGCGGAGCCGAAAGAACCGGGCGGCACAGGCTTGAAATCCTCCGCGTCGGACTTTTCGCCGTTGCTTCCCAAGGCACGCGCAGCCATGCCGTCGCGCGGCTCGACATCGCGCGGATCCGAGCTGTTCAGGTTGAACTTGATATCGGGGAAGATCGCCTTCAGCGACATCAGTATGCCGCTGCCCACCGCCGTGCCGCGCTGGAGCTGCATGCGGTTGAGGGCATCGAGCAGGTCTTCCCGGCTGGAGGTTGGCGGCTGCACCAGGTTGGCGGAACCGGCGAAGGACACGATGCCGACGCGCGTGTTGCGGGGCTGCTGCTCGACGAAAGTCCTGACCGCCGTCAACGCCGCGGCGAAGCGGCTCGGCGCCACATCGGTCGCGCGCATGCTTCCCGACACATCGACGGCGAGGATCATGGTTTTGTGCTCGGACGGGAGCGTCATGACCGCCGCCGGGCGCGCGGCGGCAATCAGCATCAGCGCAATCGCCAGCAGGAAAAGCAGCGGCGGAAGATGCCGCTTGAGCCGGCTCGTTCCCTGCATGGCCTGTCGCACGGTGGCCAGGCCCGCATATTGCACAACCAGCTTTTTCCTCCGGCGCAGCACGACCCAGTACCCCGCCACAAGCAGGGGCAGTATGAGCAGCAGCCACAGCAGCTGCGGCCAGATGAAAGTCATGATTGTCCCCTGCCCGCCATGCTGCCCGCCGAAAGGCGGCTGCTGTTCTTGCGCAATTCCGAGAACCGGAACAGCGCGTCGACGATATCGTCTTCTGTCGAGATTTCCAGTACATCCACGCCTGCGTACGCAAAAGCATCGTGCAGCGCTTCCTCGCGTTTGGTCACTTCGGCAGCAAAGCGGCTGCGGAATGCCTTGTCGTGCGTATCGACCAGCAGCTGCTCGGCCGTCTCCGGGTCCTGTATCGTCAGCAGGCCGAGATCCGGCAGCTGCATTTCCAGCGGGTCATACAGGCGGATGGCGATGACGTCGTGGCGCTGCGCGAGCATCGCCAGCGGCTTTTCCCATCCGGGCTGGGCGATGAAATCCGAGACGACGAAGACCAGCGAGCGCCGGTGCATCACATGTGAGGCCGTCTGCAACAGGTCGTGCAGACGGGTCGAGGCCGATGGTGCTGGCTCAAAGGGTGTGGAGTGGCCGCGCCGGCTCATCCGGTGCAGCAGTTGCAGCACCTGCATCCTGCCGGTCCGCGCCAGCAGCACCGTATCGACGCTGGTGCCGTAGAACAGCGCGCCGAAACGGTTGCCGTGGCGGTTCAGCATGCTTGCCAGGACCGTCGTCAGTTCGACCGCCTGCATCCGCTTGCTGACTGTTTGCGAGCCGAAATCCTCCGACGGGCTGAGGTCGAGCAGGAACCATGCGGTCAGTTCGCGCTCCTCGTAGTATTCCTTCACGTATGGTGTCTGCAGGCGTGCGGTGACGTTCCAGTCGATATGGCGCACATCGTCCTGGAACTGGTACTCGCGCAGGTCGGCCAAGTCGACACCGAGGCCGCGGAACAGTGTGCGGTAGTCGCCGTGCAGCAAACCGTCGAGGCGGCGCAGGACCGTCAGCTCGAGGCGGTGCAGGATGGCTTCAGGCGTTTGCGTCGACTTTGACATGGTTCTCGAGCACTCTTTCCGGCGGAGGAAGATGTTTCAGGATGCGGTGGATGATCTGGTCCGCCGTGATGTTGTCGGCGAGCGCTTCGTAAGACAGCGACAGGCGATGGCGGAGCACGTCGGGCACCAGGTCCACCACATCCTCCGGCCTCACATGGTTGCGTCCGCGCAACAGTGCCAGCGCCCGCGCACCTTCCACCAGATGGATCGACGCGCGCGGGCTGGCGCCGCAGGTCAGGTAATGCGCGAGGTGAGGAACGTTGCAGCGGTCGGGGTTGCGTGTGGCCGCGACCAGCCGCACCGCGTAGCGCACCAGCGAAGGATCGATGTAACAGTCGCGGCATTGCCGCTGCAGCCGGGCAAGGTCCTCGGTGGTGGTCACCGCAGCCACTTCCTGGTCCTGGCTGGTTACGCGGTTGACGATCACGAACTCTTCCTCTTCGGTCGGGTAATCGACCAGCACCTTCATCATGAAGCGGTCCACCTGCGCTTCCGGCAGCGGATAGGTGCCTTCCGTTTCGATTGGATTCTGCGTGGCCATCACGAGGAAAGGTTCGGGCACGCGATGCGTGGTGCCGGCGATCGTCACCTGGCATTCCTGCATCACTTCCAGCAAGGCGCTCTGCACCTTGGCCGGCGCGCGGTTAATCTCGTCGGCCAGCAGCAGGTTGGAAAACACCGGGCCGAGCGAGGTGCTGAATTCGCCCGTCTTCTGATTGTAGATGCGCGTGCCGACGAGATCCGCCGGCACCAGATCGGGCGTGAACTGGATGCGGTGGAAGCTTCCCTGGATGGTGCGCGCCAGCGTCTTGACGGTCAGCGTCTTGGCCAGGCCAGGCACGCCTTCCACCAGCAGATGTCCGCCGGCCAGGATCGCCACCAGTACGCGCTCCAGGAAATGGTCCTGCCCGACGACAACCCGCTTGACCTCATACAGGACGCGTTCCATCTGGAGCGAGACGTTCGGCCTGCTGTTGTCCGGCCTGCTGCTTTCGATGTTTTCCACTCGAGGCTCCCTGTTGGTTTGTCAGAAAGGCGAATCGCCGGCCGCCGCTGCCGCGACTTCGATGGGCACCGCAAAACCGATGCCGACAAAACTTCCCTGCTCGTGCGGGCTCAGGATCGCGGTGACGATGCCAACCACCTCCCCGCTCATGGTCACAAGCGGCCCGCCGGAATTGCCCGGGTTGGCGGCGGCATCGAACTGGATCAGGTTGCGCAATTCTTCATCGTCGCGCGGCGACAGGTAGGTGCGCTGGAGCCCGGAGATGATGCCCGACGAGGCCGACGGGCCGATGTTGAACGGATAGCCGACGGCAACCACCTTGTCGCCGACCGCCAGGCCTTGCGTCGAACGCAAGGTCGCCGGCACCAGGTCGTCTGGAATCTGGAGTGCCTGGATCACCGCCAGGTCGTTCTCCGGCTGCCGCTTCAGGACGATGGCGTCCGATTCCATTCCGTTGGCGAACTGCACCTTGATCTTTGTCCGGTTGTCGTGGCCGACAACATGCAGGTTGGTCAGGATGACGCCCTTGTCGATGACCACCACGCCGGTGCCGACGCCGCGCAACCCCTTCGCCTGCTCGCCCTCCTGCACGACGCGCACCACCGAGGGGCGGATGCGCGCATAGGCCTTGGATTCCTGCGAGGGGAGCGTCGTGTGCTCGAAGGTATGCAGCACGGCTGCGTCGATGTCCTTCTGGGTGAAGCGCCGTTCTTCCGGCGTGAGCGACTGGTAGCCAAGAAACAGCATCGCGCTCAGCATGACGGAGGACAGCACCAGCAGCACGCGCTCGTGCCTGGCAACGAAGGCGCGCCCGCGCGGAAACCGCTTGGGACGCGCCGCCTGCTGGCTTTGCGGGGGCGCGTTGCCTGCTTCCGCAGCTGCCGCCGTAGCGGGCGGATTGGCCATCGGCGTTCCGGCTGCATTACGCTGCCGGCGCGCGGTCCGGCTATAGATCGGCGTCCTTTTCATGGATGCCGGTCCTCAGCGCAGGTCCTTGTAACGCCCCACCCGATACTTGCGCATCTGGTAGTTGGCCGTGCCACCGAGGATCAGCACGCCAAGCAGAGGAATGAGCAGGATGGGCGAGTCGCTGAAGATGGCGCCGCCGAAGCCTAGCACCGCACAGAGCGCAAGGAGTTTTCCCAGCTGCCGCATGCCGACTTTCCACGCCTGCCAGGCGAGATCGAAGGTCATGAGCATGAAGAAGATATGCAGAAAGGCCATGATGTGTTCCCCGGTAAGCAAATTGCCTGCCTTGCGCCGGCGTGCGTAGCCGCCTCGGCCGGCGGGGCGTCTTGCTACTTTGTCCTCACGGCGATGGGCAAGTTCAAGGGGTTTCCGCATGAAGCGATGCGGATCATGGAATACCGTGAAAAAGTGCGGATATGCGGCGGGAACGGCGCCGCAATACACAAAGGAAAGCAATTGAAATGACACAACACCACCTTTGCGCCGATCCAGGCATCGCCGCGCTGGATCGGCCACGGTGCAGCGCCTGTCCGCGCGGACAGGCGGCGAACGGCTAGATGGCCCTGATCTCGGCCGGATTGGCAGGTTCCGCGAACGGCCCCCGGGTTTCCAGCAGCTCCTCGAAGGCTGCGTCCAGCTGGCCATGCTGCTTCAGGAAATCGCGCACCTCGCGCAGCCACAGGCGCTTGTCGCTGAGACCGGAATCGTCGCCCAGCGTATACGTATTCCTGTCGGCGAAAAGATGCGCCGCCTCACCCAAGCTCAGGCCAAAGACCTTCGCCATGACGGCCGCAGGCGATTCGTCGACCGGCGGATCGCCGCGCAACAGGAGCCGACTGTCGTCTTCCGCCAGCGCCAGACCGAGTTCGACGAACTTCGGATGCTGCGCCAGCCAGCCCGCCGGTGAGCAGACCGTACCGTGTGCAAGCGTTTCGCCGCGCGCAGTGACGAGCCGGTCGAGATCGATGGCAGTCTCGGGAATGCCGTCGACAATTGCGTAGGCATCCTTGAGCAATTCAAAATCCGTAGCGGTATCCATGGGTTTGTCCTTTCAGTCTTCTGTTCTGTATATATGCCAAAGCCAAGCTAAAGCCGAGATGCGCTGCCGCAGGGGGCCCGGCGGCCGGCCAAATCTTCATATATACGCGACGGATACGCGCTGCGTCTTGCGGCACTTCAACAGGCCTATTGCTTTTCCTATTGCTTTTCTTCGGCGTAAAGCTGCAGCAATTCCTGCAGCGCCCGTACCGTCGACGCATGATCGCCTTGATGCAGGATGCCGTGGCCGCCGCGCGCGTTCCATTGCTCGATGTTTTCGGGCGAGTCGTCGATCAGCACCTTGTGCGGTCCGCTGAAATCCTGCTTGAGTTTCTTCGGCACCACATGGACGACGAATTCGGGCCCGAAGATGCGTGCGACCCACTCGCGCTTCTGCTCCTGGAAGACCTTCGATGAGGGCGCGCCGGTCAGGAAGACCGGCTCGAGGTCTTTCGTCGCTTCCCACAGCACCATGCAGCCTTCGATCAATTCCAGTTCCGCGAAGAAGCGCTTGTCCGAGTTCACCATCTTCCACAAGCGGCCTCGGTCGAGCTGGTTGGGATGTTTGCCGGTGAGGTGCTTGACCCGCTTGTCGAAGTCGGCGAACACGCCGTCAAGGTCGAGATAAACCTGCATTCGGGGGCGGTGCGCCAGCGTCATTGCCTGTCCTTTCGGTTGTCGTTCATTGCCATTCCTGTAAACCGATTCCGCAATCTACCGGATGGTTCCTTGCAAGTAAGAAGACAGTTCAAATTCCCTCTTCAAGTGCGTGATTTCAATCGAACATTCTGATGCGAGGAACATTCCAACGTCTGCATCACTCGATTTGCCTCGGCACGATGCTCCGGCTCGCCGGGGCAGTGCGGCACTTTTAGAGGGTGTTACCTAAAAGTTATGCTTTAAACTCTGCCAACATTTTCCTAGAAGAACGGATCTGCCATGGGCCTGTATCTCGCCTACGATTCGGCCCAACAGCCACCGGCCGCTGCACCGGCCGGAATGAAAAAGAAACTCCTGATCGCGATTCGTCCCGAGGATGTCGCGCTGTCGAGGAACATCGTAGGCGACGAATTCGACTTCCAGTTCTGCCACACCTTCAGGGAAGCCTGCGACGCCGTAGACGAGACTGTCGGACTCGTCGTCTGCGGTGTGCATTTCGACAGCGGGAAGGTGTTCGATTTCCTGCGCCATGTCAGGGAAAACCCGGATACGGCCCATCTCCCTTTCTTCATCCTCCTGGGCGCGGGCAGCCGTTACTCCCCGGCGATCGTCACCGGGATCAAGGCCGCTGCAAAATTGCTGAAGGTCACCGGCTTTACCGACCTCACGCGCTTTGCCGACAAGATCGGAAAGGACGCGGCGTTCGATGCCTTGCGCAAGGGCATTCGCGATGCGCTTGCCGAACAGGAAAAGCGGCCTGCCGCACGGCCATCCTCAAGATAAGGCACCGGGGGACGACGAAGATCCCCGCCATTCCATCCTCTAGGCCGCCGTGCCATGGCACGAATTCGTATTTCAGCAATCTAACAAGGTTGCAGAGTTGACGCCCCGGTCAGCAAACTTTCCCCTCATTACGCATTTCAGCCCGCATGCGGATGGCTCCAACGTCACGAATGCTCGAGAGCGTTTCTCACAATACATCGTGCCTTGCCGGCGGCGGTGAATGCGGAAAACTGCTTCGCGCTATCGACTGGTCGGCAACATCATTGGGAGAGCCGGCCGGCTGGTCCGGCTCCCTGCGGGCGGCTGCCTGTATCGTCCTGAGTTCCGCTTTTCCCATGGCCGTGTACTGGGGGCCGGAACTGGTTGCCATCTACAACGACGCCATGATCCCTTTGATGGGCGACAAGCACCCCGGCAGCCTCGGGCGGCCGCTCAAGTCCTGGTGCGGCGAGGCCTGGGAGTGGATCAGCCCCATCATCGAAAAGGCGTTGGCCGGCGGCACCTTCTACGAGAAGGACAGCTTTTATACGCACAAGCACGAATGGGGGACGCGCAATTCTTACTTCACTCATTCCCACAGTCCCTTGTGGAACGACGAGGGCAAGATCGAGGGTGTGCTGGCCGTTGCATTCGACACGACGGACGAGGTCGTCGCCAACCGGACGCTGATTGCTACCAGCGAGCGGCATACGGTCCTGGTGGAGATGACAAAGATGCTTCGGCGGCTGCGGGATCCCGAAGCCATCATGTATGCCGCAGCCGAAACCGTAGGCACGCATCTTGGCGCCGGCCGCGTGGGCTTTGCGGAGAAGGTCGGTGAGGAACTCGTGCGGCACACCGTGACCTGGACCGACGGTACGCTCGGACGCATCGACGGCGACATGCCTGCCCGGTCGCTCGGCGCCGGGCTCGACGAAGAAGCGAACGAAGGGCGCACGATCGTCGTGAGCGATATCGAAACCGATCCGCGCATGGAAGGGTCAATCTTCCCCACGATCGGCATACGCTCCTGCATCGGCATCCCCGTCGTGCGGCGCGGGAAATGGCGCGCCGGGTTCTACGTCCATTGCACGACCCCGCGCACCTGGAGCGAGCAGGAAGTGGCCTGCGCGGAGGAGGTCGCCGCACTCGCCTGGGACGCAGTCGAACGCGCCCGCGCGCAGGCCCGGCTGCGGGAAAGCGAAACGCGATTTCGTACCGCCCTCGAAATTGCCCAGCTCGGCACCTTTGACTGGAACCTGCGGATCAATGCAGTGATTCATTCCGAGCGCACGCGGGAGATCTTCGGTCTCTCGGGAAAGGAAGGTGGAACGGCGGACGACTATTTCGAGCGCATGCTCCCGGAAGACCGGGAGCGTATCCGGCAATTGCTGTCGACAGCATCCGCCGCCAAGCCACGCGTCCAGGTCGACTACCGTATCCGCCTTCCGGATGGGCAGTTGCGCTATATCACCTGCATCGGCGAAGGCTTCTGCACGACGGCGGGTGAATGCGTCCGCATCCTTGGCGTGGTCAGCGACGCCAGCGAACGCATGCTGGCCGAACAGACCTTGCGGGAGAACGCCGAGGTGTTCAACGCAACCTTCGAGAAGGCCGGTATCGGGATCACCCATATCAGCCCCGACGGCCACTACCTTATGGTCAACCGCAAGTTCTGCGACATGGTCGGCTACTCTCGAGAGGAGCTGCACCGGAAACACATTACGGAACTGGCGCATCCGGATGACCGCGAAATCGGATTGGATGAGTTCCGACGCTCGATCAGGCGTGAAATCCCGAGCTTTGTAGTCGAAAAGCGTTACGTGCGCAAGGACGGCGATACCATCTGGGTGAGGATCACCGCCACTTCGATCGAGGATGAAGCGACACACGCAGTCAAGTACAACGTCGCGGTCATCGAAGACATCACCGCGCGCAAGCAGAACGAAGAACGGCAGCTGTTCATGCTCCGCCTCGATGCCTGCCTGCGTGACATGACCGATCCCGTCACCATCCCGCGCGAGGTCTGCTCGCTTCTCGGCAAGCGTCTCGACGCCAACTACGTCTACTATGCGGAGTTCGACGAGGACGAAGACCTCATGGTCATTCGGGCCGACTACCGGAACGGCGCGAGGGAGTTCAAGGGGACATGGCGGATCGGCGACTTCGGCGATGCCACGGCACGGGCCTTGCGCGCCGGCCGGACGATCGTGATCAGCGACATACGCAAGGATCCGATGGTGAACGACGTGCCGCCGTCGCTGTTCGAAACAATCGATGCTCGCGCCGGCGTGACCGTGCCGCTGATCCGTCACGGCAAGCTAAGGAGCCTGTTCGCCGTGCTGTGCAGCAAAGCGCACAAGTGGCCCGAAGCCGGCGTCATGCTGATCGAAGAGACCGCGACGCGCGCCCGCGACGCCATTGAACGCGGCCGGGCCGAACAGGAACTTCGCGTGACGAGCGAGCGCCTCAGCCTGGCCATTGAAGGTACGGGCGACGGCGTCTGGGATTGGTACGTCAACGAGGGACGGATCGAGCTGTCGCAGCGCATGAAGGATATGGTCGGCCATCCGGACGAGCAGCTCCCCGACACGACCGAGAAGTGGCTGGCGCGGGTCCATCCGGATGATCTCAGACGGCTCCACGACACGGCGCAAGTCTGCCTGGAAGGCAAGTCGGATACGTTTTTCTGCGAATACCGCATGCGCGTAGGCAATGGAAACTACAAATGGCTCCTGTCGCGCGGCATCGTGGTGGCGTTCGATGCCTTGAACCGGCCGGTGCGGATGACAGGCATGATCACTGACATCTCCAGCCGCAAGGAAGCCGACGAGCGCATCTGGCGGCATGCGAATTTCGACGCGTTGACCGGACTGCCGAACCGCCGCCTATTCCGCGACCGGCTGCAGCGCGAAGTGGTCGCCGCCGGCCGCGCCGGGGCTCAGTTGGCATTGCTCTTCATCGACCTTGACCGCTTCAAGCAGGTCAACGACCTGCTCGGACATGACGCCGGCGACCTCCTGCTCAAGGAAGCGGCGCGGCGCATCGCCGTCTGCGTGCGCGAGTCCGACACCGTGGCCCGCCTTGGCGGCGACGAGTTCACTGTCATCCTGAGCCGGCTCGCGCATTCCGACCATGTCGAACAGCTCGCGCAGAAACTGCTGGACACGCTCAACAAACCGTTCAGGTTGAACAAGGAAGCCGCCTACGTCACCGGCAGCATCGGCGTGGCGATCTATCCGGAAGATGGCGCATCGGCAGAGGAACTGATCCGCAAGGCAGACCAGGCGATGTATGCCGCCAAGCACGCCGGCAAGAACCAGTTCAGCTATTTCACCCGTTCCATGGATGAGAAGGCGCATTTGCGCCTGCGGCTGGCGAACGAGTTGCGCAGCGCGCTCGTCCGTAGTCAGCTGGAGGTGCATTACCAGCCGGTGGTCGATTTCCGCAGCGGCGAGATCGTGAAGGCCGAAGCGCTATTGCGCTGGAAGCATCCGAGCATGGGGACGGTATCCCCGTCCAGGTTCATTCCGCTTGCGGAAGAATCGGGCATGATCACCGACATCGGGAACTGGGTGTTCAGGGAAGCGGCGATGTGTTCGCAGCGCTGGAGCGCCGGGCTGGATACGCCATTCCAGATTGCGGTCAACAAGTCGCCCATCCAGTTCCTCGCCCATGGCGAGGAAGACTGGCTGGAGTACCTCGAGCGTATGCACTTGCCCGGCACCAGCATTTCGGTCGAGATCACCGAAGGCCTTCTGCTGCATGCGGCGGACAATGTCGAGGAGACGCTGCTCCGATACCGCGATGCCGGCATCCAGGTCGCGATCGACGACTTCGGCACCGGATACTCGTCGATGGCCTACCTGAAGAAATTCGACATCGACTACCTGAAGATCGACCAGTCCTTCGTGAAGGACATTACCACCGATCCGACCAACCAGACCATCGCCGAGTCCATCATCGTGATGGCACACAGGCTCGGACTGAAAGTCATTGCCGAAGGCATCGAGACGCCGGAACAACGCGACGTGCTGGCCGCGGCCGGATGTGATTACGGCCAGGGATTCCTGTTTTCGCAGCCGGTGCCGGCGGCGGAATTCGAGCGACTGCTGGCCGACGGTTTCCATGCGGCGCCCGGCCGGCAGGAACAGCGGCGTCCCCACTGAAACCGGTTTGCCGGTCTGCCGGCTTTTGGCATTAATCCTGCGCAATTCTGGCTAACGCCGCCGGCATGCCTGGCGGCGGGCTACCCGTCTTCCCTCACTACAAATTCAGCGCACGCCCCTCTGTGCCCACGTTGGGCGGCAGCGCGGTTCCCGTAAAAAAACTGCGAACCTGTCAACAATTTGAAGTCTAAACCTTACCTTCGAAGGTGTAGCGATTCCCATCCAATCAAGGAGCGAGCATGAAGAAATTACCAATTGCAATCTTTCTGTCGCTGCTGGGTACAGCGACGGTAACCTTCGGCCAGACCACGACGACCACAACGACCGGCGATCCGGCAAAGTCCGGCTCTGCGGCAACTTCGGGCGGCAGCAGCACATCCGGTTCTTCCGGCAGTTCCGGAACGACAACAACGACGACCACGACCACCGAAACACCGGCGAGCGGGTCTTCGTCGGGGTCATCGGGCACTTCGGATAGCAGCACCACGGGCAGCGGCACATCGGGAAGTTCGTCGACCAGTGGCGCCAGCCCCAGCGATACGAACAGCGGTACCCTGAGTACGCCACCTATGCCGAACTACGGCACAGGCAGCACGACTTCTGGCACATCCGGGACCTCCGGCAGCTCGGACACGTCCGGTGCCTCCGGCACGTCGGGAACGACCGGTACCGGCAGCTCAACTTCCGGTTCGGATACCTCCACTACCGGAACGTCGGGCACAGGATCAACAAGCGGCACCGGCACCTCCGGCTCCGGCAGTTCCAGCATGGACCCCTCCACTTCCGGAAGCTCGACAACGGGTACGACGGGAACCGGTACGTCCGGAACGGGCACATCGGGAACCGGTACTTCGGGAGCGGACGCCTCAGGAACAGGAACATCGGGAACTGGCACGCCGGGAACCGGTACGTCAGGAACCGGCAGCACTTCCGGCGCCACCACGCCGTCTTCCGGATCGTCCTCGACCGATACCTCCGGCAGTGGCACCTCCGGATCCGGAACGTCGACAACGACTACGCCGTCCGGCTCGACCTCGCCTTCCGGCACTATGAGCCGCTGATGACAAAGGCATTCTCCGCTTGCAGGCCTGCGCCCCACAGGCGCAAGGCCGTGGAGCAACGCAAGGCTGTGTTTGACAGGCTCGTGCAGTAGTTCTTCAGCAGTCCGCTAAGGCGTCGAACCGGCAAGGCGGTAGATGCCTTCCTCGCCGTCCGCAGAAGGTGCAATGACGGGCTCAGGCGACAGCCTGACGACGCCTGTGCGCTCCTCCTCCGCCATCCTCGCGCCGGGACTTGCGGAAGCTTCGAGCTGTTGCAGGCGCAGGTGTTTCTGCTCTTCCGTCAGATTGACATCCTCCCCGATTTCGCGGCGTGCGAGCATGAGCGACTCGTATTCCTCGTCCGTGCGAAAGAACGCTTCGCGCTCGCGGGGCGCGAACACGCGTGCGCGCATTTCCTGGAGTGCCCTGATTTGCTCAGCCAGGGCAGCGGCGTCGCGCGGACTGTCCATGGCCGCCTGCAAGGGCGCCATTTCCTGCCTGTAGCGCAGATACTGGTCCAGCAGCGATTTCGCCAGCGCTTTTTCGGCCGCCGGCAAGCCTTCCAGCTTTTGCTCGATGTCAGGACGCACCTGTCCGGCCTGCTGCCCGCTGCCGGGAATCAGGTAACGATTGAAGAGATTTTTCCATTGGGGATCGATCGCTGCCTCCGGCACCTGGGGCGCGGGATCGGACATTGCGCTGTCTTCCGGAGGGAGGGAACGGACAAAGGAGAACAGGTCCCGTTCCCGCGAGTCCTGCACGGCCGGCGCCTCGCGGCCGGCGTGCAGGGCGCCGCCGATAAAGGATGCTGCCACGGCGGCAGCCCCTAATACGGGGGCGAGTTTTTTCATGGTACAGGTCGACGCCTACTTCGACGTGAAGGTCGTAAGCCACTGCAGGTTGGACTCGAGCTGCCAGTTCTGCGTTCCGCTCTGCCAGCCTGCGTCCAAGGTACTCTGGCTACCATAGCAGTCGCCGGACCGGCGCATGTAGCAATGATCGGCCGAACGGTCGGCAACCTGCGAATTCTTCACGATCAGCCAGCCGCTGTTGTTCGCATTGAGGCAACCGTAGGCGGTGGAGCCACAGTTCAGGCCGGTCAGTTCCTGCAACTGGCTGCGTGCTGCCGATGCGGTGCCGCCGTTGAAGTTGTCCCGTTCGCCGTTGACCGCCCGCAGTCGGTCACTCTGCAGGGTGCGGTTGCCGTTTGCCACACAGGAGCGCAAGTCATAGGTCGAGTACTGCACCCCGGCTCCCATCCCGTATGCCGCCTGCACCCGGGCGTCATGGTTCTTGGCGAGGATCGCCATGATCGACCCCTGGCTGAACCCCGCCACGACGATGCCCTTCGAGCAATCCGCCTTGGCGCGTGAGCAGAGTTGGGAGATGGCGCTTGCCGCGCTGTTCGGGTTGAACGCGCAAGCCGCCTTGCCATTGATGACGGAACACGAGCCGAACTGCGAGCTCGCGTATTCGATGGTCGCGGCGACATAGCCCTTTGCAGCCATGCGCCGCACGGCTTCCATCGCTGCTGCATTCGTATAGTTCTCGGATGTACCCACCATATAGACAAACACCGGATAGGTTCCGGTGTTTGTCGGCTCCATGCCGGAGATGTTATAGGTGCTGGTGCAACTGCCGCCGGACACGCTGGCGCCGCTGTAGCTTGCAGAAAAACTGGTTTGCGCCAGGGCGGCGCTGCCAAACACGGTTGACGCGCACAGGGCGAGCGCCAGCCGGACTGACTTGCTCAGTCTGGTTTTCATCGATTGTCTCCATTGGATTATTGGTTGTTCCACTCTCTTGTTCTTGCTGTCCAAGGCATGGTTCTGCGACCACTGTCTCTCCTTGGCAGAATTAAAGTAACAGCGATGTCACTTTAATTCAAGGTGCGCCGCAGCATTCGCTCGCAATTCTTGAGAATTCGTAACCGAATTGCCGATTTGATAAAATGGCCGGCTTACGGCAAGCGCCACAAGCGCCGGCCGCTTCGCGAGGTCCACACAACACGCATGACATCCGCCCCTACCCGATCGTCTCCGCCGCAGCAATCCCGCCCGCGCGGCCGTCCCACGAAATCCGAAGCCGACCAGGCCGAACTCCGCAACCGCATCCTCGAAGCGACTGCCGCCGCCTATGGCGAAGCCGGTTACCACGGATTGAGCGTCAAGCTCATCCTGGAAAAGGCCGGCCTGTCCCGCCCTACCTTTTACCGCCACTTCAGCAATGTCGACGAGCCGCTGCGGCAGGTGATCCTCGATGCACACCAGGGGCTGGTCGACCGGTTGATCAACCGGATTCCGCCGGAAGCCGGCATCGACGACAAGATGCAACGCGCCGTCGAGCTCTACCTGGAATGGGCAAAGAGCCTCGGCCCGCTATTGCGCCCCTTCTATGTCGAACTGCACGACCCGCATTCGCCGGTGTCGGAGTTACGGCCGCAGGTTCTCGCCCGCATCGGCGACCTCTATATCAAGACGCTCGAGAGCAGCGGCGTGAAAGTCCAGAGCAAACTCTTGGTGGAGCTGATGCTCACTGGTATCGAATTCCTCGGCTATCGCTATTACCTCGAGCGCGGCAAGGGCAGGATTACGCTGTCGATGATCAAGGATGCGATGCTGCGGCTCATGGTGTCGACGCTTGCGGACAGCAAGCTCCCGGGCCGCACGCGCTGAATATCGTTTCTCCTGGAAAACCAGGAGCACTTCCTGCCCGGCGAAGGTGCAAGGTTGCGCCACGCCGTGGGGAACCATCGTCGTTCCAATCTTATCTATATTGCCAAAATGCCTATTGCCAGCCCTTGGAAGGGCGTGGCCGGCACGTCGGGCATTCTGCATGAATGGAGACGAGCGCACGATGAATGACGACAGGCAGTTGCCGGCAACAAGAGCGCAGGAACTGCGCGCCTTCCTTTTCCTCACGGTCATCACCGCGCCCATCCTTTCTGTCATGGTGGTGGGCGGTTACGGCTTCTTCATCTGGATGTACCAGTTGGTGACGGGCTCGCTGCCCTCGGGCTGAGTGCTGAGAAAACATCCAGCACGCCAATGCCGCCCGATTCATCCATCCCCCAGGAACACCGCCCATCCATGGAGCAGGAAGTCCATATCGCTGGTATCGTCGTCTTCGTCCACCCGGAACACCTCGCATCGGTCACCGCCGCCCTGCACGCCATTCCCTGTGCCACCGTCCATGCCAGCTCGCCGGACGGCAAGCTCATCGTCACCCTCGAGACGGAAAGCACGATGCGCACGCTGGATTACATGGACGCCATGCGCGCACTGCCCGGCGTCGCCGATGCCGCCCTTGTCTACCAGCATGCGGAAACGCTTGGCGAAATGGAACAGGAGATCGAAACATGAAGCTCACCCGACGCGAGTTCATCAAGCAGACCGCTGCAATGACGGCCGCCGCCTCGGCCGGCGTCCCGCTGGAAGGCATGGCGTCCAATGTCGTCACCGATGCCTCGAAAACGCAGCTGACCTGGAACAAGGCGCCATGCCGGTTCTGCGGCGTGGGCTGCGGCGTCAACGTCGGCGTCAAGGATGGCCGCGTGGTGGCCACGCATGGCGACATCAATGCCGAGGTCAACCGTGGCCTGAACTGCGTGAAGGGCTACTTCCTGTCCAAGATCATGTACGGCGAAGACCGCCTGACACGTCCGCTACTGCGCATGTCAAACGGCAAGTACGACAAGAACGGCCAGTTCTCCCCGGTGTCCTGGGACACGGCATTCGACGTGATGGCGCAGCAATTCAAGAAAGCGCTGCGCGATAAGGGCCCAACCTCCGTCGGCATGTTCGGCTCCGGCCAGTGGACGATCTGGGAAGGTTATGCCGCGTCCAAGATGTTCAAGGCCGGGTTCCGCTCCAACAACATCGATCCGAATGCGCGGCACTGCATGGCTTCCGCCGTGGCGGGCTTCATGCGCACCTTCGGTATGGACGAACCGATGGGCTGCTACGACGATATCGAAGCCGCGGATGCCTTCGTGCTGTGGGGTTCCAACATGGCCGAGATGCACCCGATCCTGTGGACCCGTGTCACTGATCGCCGCTTGTCGGCACCGCACGTCAAGGTTTCGGTGCTGTCGACCTACGAACACCGCAGCTTTGAGCTGTCCGATCTGTCGCTCATCTTTCGTCCGCAGACCGACCTGGCGATCCTGAATTACATCGCCAACCACATCATCAAGACCAACCGTGTCAACCGCGACTTCGTCAACAAGCACACGCGCTTCGTGATGGGCAATACCGACATCGGCTATGGCCTGCGTCCCGAGCACGCCTTGCAGAAAGCCGCGAAGAACATCGCCGATGCCGGCGGCGGCAAGCCGAGCAATTTCGACGAGTTCGCGAAGTTCGTCAGCACCTATGACGTCGACTACGTGTCGAAGCTGTCCGGCGTCCCGAAAGACCGCCTGCAGCGGCTTGCGGAGCTGTATGCGGACCCGAAGGTCAAGGTGATGTCTTTCTTCACGATGGGTTTCAACCAGCATACGCGCGGCACCTGGTGCAGCAACCTGCTCTACAACATCCATCTGCTGACCGGGAAGATCTCCACGCCGGGCAACAGCCCCTTCTCGCTTACCGGCCAACCTTCTGCCTGCGGCACCGCGCGCGAGGTCGGCACCTTTGCGCACCGCCTGCCTGCCGACATGCTGGTGGTCAATCCGAAACACCGCGAAGTGGCGGAGAAGATCTGGCAGCTGCCGCCGGGCACGATTCCCGACAAACCTGGATACCACGCGGTCTTGCAGAGCCGCATGCTCAAGGACGGCAAGCTCAACGCCTACTGGATCATGGTGAACAACAACATGCAGGCCGGCCCGAACGTGATGCAGGAAATGCTGCCGGGATACCGCAACCCTGCCAACTTCGTTGTCGTCTCGGACGTGTATCCGACCGCCACGACCATGGCGGCCGACCTGATCCTGCCCGCTGCCATGTGGGTGGAAAAGGAAGGCGCCTACGGCAATGCGGAACGCCGCACGCAGTTCTGGCATCAACTGGTCAATCCGCCGGGCGAAGCGCGCTCCGACCTGTGGCAGCTGGCCGAGTTCTCCAAGCGCTTCAAGATGGAAGAAGTCTGGCCGAAGGAGTTGCTGGACCAGGCGCCGCAATGGCGCGGCAAGACGATGTACGACCTGATCTTCAGGAACGGCACGGTGGACAAATTCCCGGTCTCGCAGATAGAGCACGGCTACGCTAACGACGACGCAAAGTCGCTTGGTTTCTATGTGCAGAAAGGGCTGTTCGAGGAATATGCACAATTCGGTCGAGGGCATGGACACGACCTCGCGCCCTTCGACACCTACCACAAGGAACGCGGCTTGCGCTGGCCGGTGGTAGACGGCAAGGAGACCCGCTGGCGTTACCGCGAAGGCGCCGACCCCTACGTCAAGGCCGGCGAAGGCTTCAATTTCTACGGCATGCCGGACGGTAAAGCCGTCATTTTTGCGCTGCCCTATGAAAAGGCCGCCGAAGAACCCGACAAGGAATACCCGTTCTGGCTCTCGACCGGCCGCGTACTGGAGCACTGGCATACCGGCACCATGACGCGTCGGGTGCCCGAACTGTACCGCGCCGTGCCGAACGCCGTGTGCTACATGCACCCGGATGACGCGAAGAAGCTCGGCACGCGCCGCGGCGACCTGATCGAAATCACCTCGCGCCGCGGTTCGATCCGCTCGCGCGTGGAAACGCGTGGTCGCAACCGGCCGCCGCCGGGCCTCGTGTTCGTTCCCTTCTTCGACGCCAGCCAGCTGATCAACAAGGTAACGCTGGATGCGACCGACCCGATTTCCTTCCAGACCGACTACAAGAAGTGTGCGGTCAATATTCGCAAGGTGTAAGGAGGGATGCATGAAGAAAACGCTTATCCTGCTGCTTGCCCTGCCCTTGCTTGCGTCAGCGGCGGAGTTCTACGACCGCATGCGCGGCAACGTGCCGCTGGACCAGACAGCGCCGCCGCCACCCATCGTCAATCCCGACAACAGCGATGTGCGACGCTCGCGCAACTATGCGATGCAGCCGCCGGTCGTACCCCACAAGATCGAAGGCTACCAGCTCGACAAGAATGCCAACCGCTGCATGATGTGCCACGCGCGCACACGCACGCAGGAAAGCCAGGCGCCGATGATCAGTGTCACGCACTTCATGGACCGCGACGGCAATTTCCTTGCAGAGCTTTCGCCCCGGCGCTACTTCTGCCTGCAATGCCATGTGCCGCAGGCGAACCTGAATCCGCTGGTCGGCAACCAGTTCAAGGATGTCGATACGATGCTGAACCAGGCGCCCGCCGAGTCCTCCGCTCCGGCGCGCAGAAAATAAGGGGACGCCATGCGACGCATCCTCAGGCGATTCTGGGATATCCTGCGCCGTCCCAGCGTCCACCTCAGTTTCGGATTCCTGACCATCGGCGCCTTCGTGATGGGCATCCTTTTCTGGGGCGGATTCAATACCCTCATGGAAGCGACCAACACGGAGCAGTTCTGCACCGGCTGCCATGAGATGCGGGACAACGTGTTCGCCGAACTGAAAAGCACGATCCACTACACCAACCGCAGCGGCGTGCGGGCGATTTGCTCGGACTGCCACGTGCCGCATAACTGGACCGACAAGATCGCGCGCAAGATGCAGGCTTCGAAGGAAGTCTGGGGCAAGATCTTCGGCACCATCGACACCCGTGAGAAGTTCGAGGCGCACCGGCTGCAACTGGCCAACAACGAATGGCGCCGCCTGAAGGCGAACAACTCGCTGGAATGCCGCAACTGCCACCAGTTCGAGTCGATGGATTTCACGCGCCAGAGCAAGCGCGCGGTGGATGCGCATTCGACGCAACTGGCCCGGGGCGAGAAGACCTGCATCGACTGCCACAAGGGCATCGCGCATACGCTCCCCGACATGTCGGGCGTGAAGTAAAAGGGGCCGGCGGCCCTTTACGTTTCCATCAATTACCGCCCGCCCCGGCTGCCGCCCGGCTCGCGCGGACTGCCTATGTTCGGCGTCTGCACGCGTGCGTCGCCCGCCGAGTTACCTGACGCCGATGTCCCGCTTTCCCCGCCGCCCGATGTCTGCGCGTCTTCCGTCGTTCCGGAACTCGTTCCTGTGCCGGTTGCGCCACCGGTGCTGCCGACGCCGGACCAGGTGCGCGACGTTTCCCGGTCGGAGGTGGTCGCGCTGTCCGGCGTACCGCGGATAGTTGTGCCGAGTGCCTTGTTTCCTTCCGTGATCGCCGGCCCGCCACTGGCTCTGCTACCTGCCGTGCCGGATGTGCCGCTGGTGTCCGCGCCGGCGTCGCGGCTCGGTGACTGGCTGGCTGCGCCTTTTTCCGTCTCGGAAAGGCGCTCGCCGGCAGAGGATTGTGCAAACGCGATGCCCGCGGCCAGCGCTGAAATCGGAATGGCCATGACAAGCTTGTTCATGTTGACTCCTCATCTGGGCGATATGCTGTTAGACAGGATGTCTGCGGCGGGTTCGTGACAATCATGGCAAGGGCAATGTCCTTTACATGGGTTACTCACCCTGCTACGATGATTTAAATTTCGGAATTTAATTCTGCATTGCAGAATTAAATTGCTGTTTGCATCACGCCACCTCGCCACCCACATGTCAAACCGCCACTTCGCCCACTGGCCTTCCGGCCACGCGCATACGCTCAGTGCGCCGCAGACCAGCCTCTTCCACAACGTCGAGGTTTCCGCCGCGCGCTGGCCGGACAAGCCGTACATCATGTATTACGACACCCCGGTCACCTATGCCGAATTCAAGGACGAGGCGGAGCGCATCGCCGGCTGGCTGGAGCAGGAATGCAAGGTGAAGAAAGGCGACCGCGTGCTGCTGTACATGCAGAACAGTCCGCAATTCGTGTTGGCGTATTACGGCATCCTGCGCGCCAACGCAGTGGTCGTGCCGGTCAACCCGATGAACCTGACCGAGGAGCTGCGGCATTACGTGAAGGACACGGGCGCGACGGTCGCGATTGCGGCGCAGGACCTGTTTCCGCAGATGGCGCCGCTGCTCGGCGAAGGCCTGGATAACGTCCTCGTGGCGGCCTACTCGGATTACATCAAGCGTCCGACCGACCTGCGACTGCCGGAGGTGGTCGCGGCACCGCGCCAGCTACTCTCCGGCAAGGGCGTGACGCTATGGAGCGACATGCTGGAGCGCAGCCTGCGTCCCGGCCCGCTGACTGCCGGCCCGGACGACCTGTGCGTGATGCCCTACACCTCGGGCACGACCGGGCATCCGAAAGGTTGCATGCATACGCACCGCGGCACGATGTTCTCGCTGATCGCCAGCATGCAGTGGTTCAACACCAACCAGGATGGCGTGATCCTCGCGGTCCTGCCCTTCTTCCACGTCACCGGCATGCAGGGCAGCATGAACGGGCCGCTGTACTACGGCGCGACCATCGTCGTGCTCACCCGCTGGGACCGCGATGTCGCTGCAGAGTGCGTGCAGCGCTACCAGGTCAGGACGATGCAGCTGATCGCCACGATGGTCGTCGATTTGCTGGCCAACCCGCGCATCGCCGAATACGACTTCTCCAGCCTGCACGGCATTCGTGGCGGCGGCGCGGCGATGCCGGAAGCGGTGGCCCAAAAGCTGAAGGATCTGATCGGCGTCCCGTACGTGGAAGGCTACGGCATGTCCGAAACCATCGGCGCCACGCATATCAACCCCGTGCTGCGCTCGCGCAAGCAATGCCTGGGCATCCCCCTTTACAACGTCGATGCGCGCGTCGTGGATCCTGCGGATTTCCGCGAGCTGCCGCCCGGTGAGGTCGGCGAGATCATCGTCAATGCACCGCATGTGATGCAGGGATACTGGAACAATCCGGCGGCAACCGGGGAGAGCTTTGTCGAGATCGACGGCAAGCGCTTCCTGCGCACCGGCGACTTGGCGACGGCCGATGAGGATGGCTATTTCTTCATGGTTGACCGCCTGAAGCGAATGATCAACGCCTCCGGTTTCAAGGTCTGGCCGGCCGAGGTGGAAGCGCTGCTCTACAAGCACCCGGCGATCCAGGAAGCTTGCGTGATCGCCGCGCATGATCCCAAGCGTGGCGAGACGGTCAAGGCGGTCGTTGTGCTGCGCGAGTCCTGGCGCGGCAAGGTCAGCGAACAGGAGATCGTCGACTGGGCGCGCGAGAACATGGCAGCCTACAAGAGCCCGCGCATCGTGCAGTTCGTCGATGCGCTGCCCAAATCCTCCACCGGCAAGCTGCAGTGGAGGGAATTGCAGGAGCGGGAGAAGGCTGGGTCGGCAGGGGCTTAGGCAGCGACTGCCTCTGCGGCGGCAGCTTCGGCGGCAACCGTCTCGAGCGCGACCATCTTCTTTTCGGATAGCCGCTTGCTGCGTACCCGGCGCGAGAATGCGGTCAGGAATGCCGCATACCCATCGGAGCCGGGGCAGATACCGATCTGCCTCGCTTTCATCACGCCTGTTTCGATCGTATCTTCCAGGTCGTACGCCAAGTCTCCCATTTCCCAGGCGGTTACATCACGGTGTTCATACCTCGGTTTCATTTTGCTTTCCAACATAAGTCCAGATTGAGTGATTTTCCCCTCGCCGCAGGACACGGCGCCGTGAACCCACTGTAGCGCGGTGCAAGGGGGCATTTCCAGACGCTGTATTGATTCGTAACAATTGTTTCCAACTGGAAGAACCGATTCCGCAACGCTCGTTGCTCGACAGGAAAGCACGCCGCATTCGAAACGGGAATTTGCGATGCAGAATGGCATTTTTTCGAGAAAAGCGAAAATTTCGTTGTACTATCGGTCCGCAGTACCAAAAAATCCACTTCAGGATGACGAGTGAGACAGGAGCCCGCGACGCATCAGCCAAGCGGGCTTTCTTTTATCCGGCGTGTTATATCCAAAACGCATATCACATATAACAACAATAAAGCAGACAACTATGCTGCGCCGCGATAAAGTGGCACCTGTCTCCTCCAACTCTCTTGAATTGGATTTACCCGCAAGCCGAAAGGCCTGCGGGTTTTTTTTCGTCCCGATTTCTCAAAAAAGTTGATTTAAGTCATCGCCCGGTCACAAGGGCGCGGTATGATCCTCACCATCTGCTGTACATGCAACCGATATGCACGACGGCAGACGAGACGCCCTATCGAGCGGATCAGGTCGGCAGCCCTCCAGGCGGACCGCGATCACGGATGGGGCGTTTCCCATTTCTGCCCCGGCACTTCCCCTTTCCTCTCCCTGCCGCCTGCCAAACGATTTGCCGTTTTGCAATGCCTTGTTAAGATGCATGGCAAAACCATAATGCACTTCCCCCACTTTCGCGGCGTCAATAATGAAAAACATTCCAGCGTCGGACGCGTCCTCCAATCCCGTTCCTGACAGCCGACCCCAACGCCATGCCCTTGTTCGATTCGTCACCAGTTCCCCGGTGAGGATGTTTGTCGGACTATCGGTCGTCGGCAGCGCGCTTGTCGAAATCATTAACGAGATCGAAGAAGCCGCCTCCCTGTGGCGAAACATCGGCGCCGGGCACGGTCTCCTCGTCGTCGGACTGGTTCAGTGCCTCCATGCACTGGGCGACCTGCTCGACGGGATGAACGGGACGATTGAAGCCAGGCAGGAAGGCGGGCTTCCCGAAGGACATGCGGCCGCACCCCATGGCGCCGGCACGTCGAAGTGAAACTACGCGCCGCCTCCCGTTTTTTGTAAAGCGTCAATTGATCGAACTGTAATATCCCGCGTGACTCCAAGGAGTCATGAGACGTGGACTGAAAATTGCCGGACTCGTCTTGGCTGCGATCTCGGTCCTGGCCGCCGCGCTGCTGGCGCTTGCCTCGACGCTCGACTGGAACCGCTTCAAACCCTGGATCAACGACAAGGTCTCCGAAGCAACCGGCCGCAGCTTTGCCATCAACGGCGACCTGTCTTTCAGCTGGGAGCGTCCCCCCGAACAGCAGGTCGGCTGGCGCAGGCTCGTACCCTGGCCGCACATACGCTCGCAGGACATCATGCTCGGCAACCCCGACTGGGCGCGCACCGGGCCGGCCATGGCACGCCTGAAGCAGGCCGACGCGACCGTCAATCCGCTTGCGCTGCTCACCAGGACCATCAGCATCGGCAGCCTGGTGCTCGACGGCGGCGACCTCGTGCTGGAGAAGGGCAAAGACAACAAGAACAACTGGACCTTCCGCGAAGAGGAAAAGGAAGAGCCGTCCGCGTGGACCTTCGCCCTCCATAGCCTGGCGATCAAGAACGGCAATATCCGCTACGTCGATCCGGCCAAGAAGGCCGATGCGAATGCGCGCATCTATACCGATCCCGACGGGACCGTCAACTTCAAGCTCGGCGGGAAGTTCAACGACGAAGCAGTCGGCGGCGGGGGCAAGGCGGGCGGCCTGCTGACGCTGATGGAGCGCAATGTCGAGTACCCGGTCCAGGCCACGCTGAAGGTCGGCGAAACCACGATCACTGCCGACGGCAGGCTGACCGATCCTGCGCACCCGAGCGCCCTCGACGTCAAGCTCAAGATCCTCGGCGCAAGCATGTCGGACCTGTTCCCGATCAGCGGGCTGGTGTTGCCCGATACACCGAAGTTCTCCACTGAAGGGCGGGTCGTCGCATCCTTCAAACCGGACGACATCCGCGTACGCTACGAGAAGTTCAAGGGCAAGGTGGGCGAAAGCGACATCGGCGGCACGTTCGAGTACCTGCACCGGAAACCGCGCCCGTTGCTGCGCGGCGAAGTGGTGTCCGACCAGTTGCGGCTCACCGACCTGCGCGCGCTGGTCGGCACCGACGAGGAAGTGAACAAGGATGAGGAAGAGAAAATACCGCCGGGCAAGGTGCTTCCCGTATCTCCGTTCAAGACCGATCGCTGGGGCACGATGGATGTGCAGGTCAAGTTCAGGGGCAAGAAGCTGGTCCGCGACGAAGAGCTGCCCATCGATAACCTCGAAACGCACGTCGTCCTGGACAACGGCGTGCTGTCGCTCGCGCCGCTCAACTTCGGCATCGCCGGCGGCCGCCTGACCACAGAGCTGAACATCAACGGCCGCGGCAATCCGGCGAAGGCAAGGATGAAGCTGTCGGCGCGCGGCCTGCGCCTCAATGAACTGTTCCCGGCGGCCGAGACGATGGAGGCAAGCGTCGGCCATGTCAACGGCGATGCTGAACTGAGTGCAACGGGCAACTCCTTCGCTGTCCTGCTCGCCTCGGCCAACGGCGAAGTCAGGTCGCTGATCAGCGAAGGAAGCATGAGCAAGTTCATCCTGGAAGCGGCCGGGCTCAATATCGCCAGCGCGGTCGCGGCAAAACTGTTCGGCGACCGGCAGGTGCAGCTCAATTGCATGGCAGTCGATTTCGGTGTGACGGATGGCGTGATGCAGACGCGCATGTTCGTCATCGATACCGCCGATGCCACCATCACTGCCAACGGCAAGGTCAGTTTCAAGGATGAAACGCTCGACCTGACCATCCGCCCGGAAAGCAAGGGCGTGCGCGTGATTTCCCTGCGCGCACCGCTGTATGTGAACGGAACGTTCAAGGAACCGGATTTCGGCGTGAACAAGGGCGTGGTTGCTGCCAGGGCGGCTGCGGCGACCGTGTTGGGCGTGGCGGCCGCACCCGCCGCGGCGCTGCTGGCCCTGATCAATCCCGGCCCGGCGGAAGACAGTCCATGCGTGCCGCTGCTGAAGCAGGCCGCCGAGAAGCCGCGTGCGCCGCCGCCCGGAAAAACGACAGCCGAGGCGGCGAAGAAGTAGCCCTCCGCAGTGTGGAACAAAGGACAAGCTTGCGCGCTCCTAATAAAGCTACCCGAGGAGATGTCCATGAAGACAACGCATCAAGTCGACCGCAGTGAAGTCGTTTCCGGTGTGCTGCAGGTCGCTGTTGCAGTCCTCTCGCTGCTCGCCCTGCGGGGCCGCAAAAGGACCGCGCCGCAGGCACAATACATGGTGCAGGCACCGGCATATGACGCTGCGCTCGAGGAAGAACTCAGGCAGCGCGAACTGCAGGAAGCGGCGCGCAAGAAATCGGAAGAAGTCGCATCCCTGCGCAGCGAATCGAGGCCGAAGGCCCTCCTCCATATTGCGATTTCCGCCGCCAAGGAATGGTCGGCACACCGCGCCGCGAGCAAAGGCGCGGCCCTCGCGTTGTACACCTTGTTTTCGCTGGCCCCCATGCTGGTGCTCGTCGTGACCATTGCCGGATTCTTCTTCGGTGAAGACGCGGTACGCGACCTGCTGCTGCAACAGATGGCCGGTCTGATGGGCGAGCAAGGCGGCGAAGCGGTGCGCACCATCCTCGATGGCGCGCAGAACAAGGAAGCGGGCCTCATCTCCGCAGCCCTCGTGCTGGTCAGTGCGACGAGCGCTTTCGCAGAACTCAAGGACAGTCTCGACGAACTGTGGGAAGTGCCGCCTTCGAAGGAATCCGGCATCTGGACCTTCATCCGCGAACGCATCCTCTCCTTCGGCCTGATCCTCGTGATCGCGCTAATGCTGCTCATCTCGCTGGTGGTCAGCACCGCGCTGGCGGCGATGGACAGTATCTGGCCGGGAGGCGAAGGTTCGCCGCTGAAGGTAGTCAGCGTCGCGATCTCGCACCTGGCGTCTTTTACGATCGTAACGGGACTGTTCGCGGTGATCTTCAAATATCTTCCGGCAACGAAGATCGCATGGAAAGACGTGATCGTCGGCGCAGTCATCACCGCCGTCCTCTTCATTATCGGCAAGACACTCATCGGCATCTATGTCGCCAGCGCGGACATCGGTTCCGCCTATGGTGCGGCAGGCTCCGTCGTCATCCTCATCATCTGGGTGTACTACTCCGCACAGATCTTCTTCTACGGTTCGCTGTTCACGCACGAGTATGCGATCAAGCTGGGCAGCCGCGCCGAGGCGACGGACAGCGAGAGTATCCCGAACAGCAGCACCGGGCCGGGCACGAATCGCGGGCAGCTCGTGAGGGGGACGCCTTGACAGCTTGCTAAACCAGCCTCTTTTGCGCCTCCGTAATCGTCCACAGGTAGATCTTGCGATCGTCCACCGTCTCGATCCGTTCCGGCCGCCACTCCGGTCCCATGTCCCAGAGGTGGGACACCACGCGCGTCCCCACCTGCAACTGCCGCCACAGGATCGGCCTGAGCTTGCGGTTGACATGCGGCCAAAGGAACAGCGTGACTACCGTCGCATCCGAGAAGTTCGCCGTGTACAGGTCGCCTACCTCGAACCGCACCCGGTCTTCGACACCGGTGCGCCGCGCATTGGCACGCGCCTCCTCGATGCGCTGTGGGTCCAGGTCGATCCCGACCCCGCGTGCGCCATGCTTGCTTGCGGCGGCAATCACAATGCGGCCGTCTCCGCAGCCGAGGTCGTACAGCAGGTCGTTCGGCCCGACCTTTCCCATCTCGAGCATCTTGTCGACCACGCCCGGTGGCGACGGGTCGTAAGGCACATCGAGCCGGCGCGGAGGCAGGGTCTGCGCGAGTGCCGGCCAGACCGAGAGAGTGCCTGCGAACATGGCGGCGCCGAGCACCAGGAACCGCCGTCGCGCCTTGAATTCCCCAATGTCATGCAGATGTTCGCGCATAGGTGCTGCGGCCTTTTTCATGAAGTAACGTCGCCCAGCTGCCCGGCCGCCATCCGCGTCCCGTGCAACATCCGCTCGAACTGCTCCGGCGGAACCGGCATCGAGAACAGGAATCCCTGGCCGTAATCGCATCCAGCCTGCCTGAGCCAGTCGCGCTGCTCCGATGTCTCGATTCCCTCCGCGATGACCTTGAGCCCCAGCTTGTGCGCCATGACGATGATGGTCTCGGCGATGGCGCGGCTGCTGCTGTCGGCAGCCGTGCCGCGCACAAAGGACTGATCGATCTTGAGGTAGTCGACATCGAATTTTTTCAGGTACGCCATTGAGGAGTAACCGGTGCCGAAGTCGTCGATGGCGACCTGTATGCCGATATCGCGCAATCCGAGCGACTGGTCGGCCGTGTTCTCGGAGGTGTTGAGCAGTACGCCTTCGGTGATCTCCACCGAAATGCCGTTCCACGCCACGCCCAGCTCGCGCAGGTGCTGTCCCCAATCCAGGGATTCCTTGTGCCGGCTGAACTGCACCGGTGACTTGTTCACGCTCACCTGGAACAGCGACCCCGTCTGTTCCGTCCATCGCTTGGACCACGCCGCCGCCTGCATGAAGACCCAGTTCCCGATTTCGTTGATCAGGCCGCTTTCCTCGGCAAGCCCGATGAACTCGGATGGATGCAGGATTCCCATGCGTGGATGGCGCCAGCGCACAAGCGCTTCGCCCTTGTTGACCTCATCGGTCTGCAGGTTCACGATCGGCTGGAAGTAGACCTCCAGTTCATTGCCGGGTATCGCGTTACGCAGGTCTGCGAGCATGCTGATGCGGTGCCATGCCTGCTCCTGCATTGAGCGCGTGAAGAAACGGAACTGATTGCGTCCGGCATTCTTGGCGACGTACATTGCCTGGTCGGCGTTACGCAGCAGGCATTCAGGGTCTTTGCCATCGCCGGGAAACATGGTGATGCCAATGCTTCCCGATACATGGATGCGTTTGTGGTCCATCTCGAAGGGCTGGGCAAGCACGTCCAGGATTTTCTGGGCGATATCCTCGACATGCGCCGGCCCCTCCAGGTCGATGAGGATCACCGTGAACTCGTCGCCGCCCAGGCGTGCCACCGTATCCGCCGCACGCACGCAGGATCGGATGCGCCGCGCGCTTTCGCACAGCAGGTTGTCGCCGGCATCGTGTCCCAGCAGGTCGTTGACTTCCTTGAAGCGGTCGAGGTCGATGAACAGCAATGCGACCGGTTTGCGGGTGCGCCGCGCGCTTTCCACCTCCTTCTCGAGGCGGTCGCGGAATAGATTCCGATTGGGCAAGCTGGTCAGGGTATCGAAATTGGCGCGGCGCAGCGTTTCCTGCTCGGATGAGATATCGATGGTCGTGCCGACCATGCGCGTTGCCCAGCCCGACGGTTCGCGGTGTACCACGGCGCCCCGCGCCAGCAGCCACTTCCAGCTGCCGTCCTTGCAGCGCACCCGGAATTCGGCCGACAGGAAAGGGATCCTGCCCTGCACGCATGCAACGGCCTGGGCGCGTACCTGTTCCTGGTCGTCGGGATGGGTGATGGCAAGCCAATTCTCCAGCTTGTGTCCGATTTCCTCCAAGCCGTAGCCGAGCATGGCACGGCCGCGCGGCGAGAAGTCGAACCTGCCGTGCTTGATGTCCCAATCCCAGACCCCGTCGCCGGCCGCCTCCAGTGCAAGATGAAAGCGCTCCTCGCTGGCATGCTGCGTTTCGCCCGCCGCGTCATTGCCTTCGCCATCATGGAAGACCTCGAATACGGAGCGCCCTGCAATTTCCTCGCGGCGCAAGGACCACGCGTCAAGAAAAGCGGCCGAGGCGTCGACGATCGTAAGGTCGCCGCCGAGCACCAGCCTGGGCTGCCCGCCTGTATCGAACCCGCTCCGGTTCTCCGTCAGCTGCGTCATGTGCCGTTTCTCCCCCCAAAATTCCCATTCCGGCTCCGGTTCTAATGCGTGTTTTTGTGTTGGGCGGCCGTTGGCAATGAATAGTTCAATCGGACCGTCGCCGTGGACCGTCGACGCCCGGCGCTGTCACGCTTGATTTTCGACGCCGTCAGACATCGTTACGAGATGCCGCTGCAGGGCGTCTTGACCTGAATCAAGCACGTGCGCGAGCACAACGAGGCGGTCAACCGCATCGATTTCTTCGTGCCCGGCTCGGAGATCACGACGAATTGCGCACCGGGCACCGTTCAGGAAGTGACGCAGCACGACGGCTCGGTGCTGCGCCTGCGCAAGCTGCATGAAATCTACGATGCAAGCGACCGGGTGGCGGCAATGAACCACTTGCAGAAGCGCCATGCGATGGGTGAGATCGTGACGGGCCTGCTCTTTGTCGATCCGAACGTGTCGGACATGCATGAGCATTTGAATACGGTGGAAAAACCGTTGAACACGCTGGGCGACGATGTGCTGTGCCCGGGCGCGGCCGCGCTGGAGAAGATCAACGTCTCATTGAGGTAGTCCGGAAGGGAAAGGTCAAGGCTGCTGGTCGAACCAGAGCATTCCATCGTGCGGGTAGCAGATTGCACGGACATGCTCGCCGGGGAAGGTGCCGCACTGGTGTTCCCGCTGGGGATACAAGGGCTGCAGTGGCAGCGGGAGGCGTGCCTTCCCGGCACGCGCCCCGTAGCGGAAGCTGCCGGGGAGATGCCATCCCGGATTCGGGGGAACCCAAGTAAGGCCGTCGGCCGCATCGATAACGCTGCCGCCGCCGCTGGACAACAAGGCGCCAGAAGCGAAATCGGACTCGATGACCGACGCGGAAACCGATCCCCAAACTGCTGCAACTGCAAAGGCAGCGAGGCGCCCTTTGTTCATACCTCCCCTTATGTATCCCGACGTGGAAAATCGCGCGTATTGGCCGGACAAGTCGCTGCATGCCGACGAGTTGCCGCTAAGCATGCCTCGTGCCATGAGACATAAGCGCTTGTTTCCATTTGGATTTTTGTTTTTCCGGGTGGGGATTGCCGACGGAAAATCCGGGAGTGTAAAGTCTCTCGACACCGGCGAGGTCGCCGGGGTGCCGTAATCAACCGTCAGCTACTGGGCGAGGTAGCCACCGTCGACTGGATAGTAAGAACCTGTGACAAAGGACGCCCTTGGAGAACTGAGCCAGAGCACAAGCTCCGCCACTTCAGCCGGCTGGCCCAGACGGCCGATCGGATGGAGAGCCGACAGCGCCGCGAACATTTCCTCAGGCAGGTTGTCGAGCAGCGGCGTCTTGATGAAAGCCGGCCCGACGGCATTGACCCGGACGCCTCGCGACGCGTATTCCAGCGCCGCTGTGCGCGACAGCCCGAGCACGCCATGCTTGGCAGCGACATACGGTGCATGCTCGCGGAAACCGACCTGCGAGAGTATCGACGCCATGTTGACGATGCTGCCGCCGCCCGACTTCAATATCGCCGGTATCTGATAGCGCATGCCATAGAACACGCCGTTGAGGTTGAGCGCGATGACGCGATTCCATTCTTCCGGGGAACAGTCGCCCACGGCAGCGGCAGCCCCGCCGATTCCGGCGTTGTTGCAGGCGATGTGCAGGGCGCCGAATTTCTGCATCGCTGCATCGACCAGTGCGGCGTTGTCTTCCGGCCGCGCGCAATCGGCCTTCACGAACAACGCGCTCCCGCCCGCTGCGGCAACCTGCTCCACGGTTTCACGTCCGCCGTACTCGACGACATCGGATACCAGCACATTGGCGCCTTCGGCGGCATAGGCGAGCGCGACTGCGCGGCCGATGCCGGATCCCGCTCCGGTGACGATGGCGACCTTGCCTTCCAGTAGTTTCCTCATGGGTTTTCTCCTGATTGGGCCGCCACCATCCCGTGAATCGCGCAGACGCGATGGGCGGATTGCGCCCTTAGACAGCAGTTGGCGGTGTTTCGTGCGTTTTCACGTCGCCGCGCTGGACCTGGATGTGTTCCTTCAGTTTGCGGGTGACAGCGTCGAATGCGTCGCGTACGGCGACGTAGGCGTCTTCGTTCGGATGGATGCGGTTCAGCGCGATCTCCGCGCCGGGAATGGTCAGGTCGATGCGCACTTCGTAAAGGTGTCCCTGTTGCTTGTGCTTGCCGCTGGTCTCGACCGTCACATCGCAGCGGTTGATGCGGTCGGAGATCTGGTACAGCTTCTCCGCGCGCTTGCGGATATCTGCTTCGATGGCCTCGGATGCGGAAATGTTGTGGAACTTGATATTCAGGGAAGTGACCATATCGATTCTGATAAAGGATTAAACGAGCCGCGGGTGCACGACCTTGTTGCGCGAGCCGGCGTCATCCGGCTGCATGATGTTGACGATCAACATGCGCACCGACAGGGTATGCACCCCGCCAGCGTATTTCCTTGATCACAGTCAAAGAAGCAAGTGCGGGTGCATTCCCGCACTTGCTTCTGCGGTTTATCCGGTCAGCTCCCGTCGAAGCGGATGCCCTGCTTGATGACCAGGTTCTTCATCTTGTCGAGTTCGACCTTGATCTCCGCTGCGTATTCCGCCGGCGAGTTGCCGACTGCCTGCGCGCCGTTGGCCAGCAAACGCTCCCTGACCTCCGGTTGTCCCAGAACCTTGACCGTTGCCTGATGCAACTTGGCGATGATATCGCCCGGCGTTTTCGGCGGTGCCACGAAACCGTACCAGGCCGGATCGTTCACCTGCTTCAGCCCCAGTTCGGCGAAGGTCGGCACGTCCGGCAGGTTTTCGAGCCGCTTCGGCCACGCGATCGCCAGCGCTCGCAGCTTGCCGGCCTTGATATGCGGCATGGAGGACGGCAGGTTGTCGAACATCATGTCAACCTGTCCACCGAGAAGGTCGTTGAGCGCCGGGCCAGAACCGCGATAGGGAATGTGCAGGATAAAAGTGCCGGTCGAAATCTTGAACTGCTCGCCGACCATGTGGAGGATGCTGCACGTACCGGAGCTGGCGTATGACAGCTTGCCGGGACTGGACTTGACCTGCGCCATGAACTGTCTGAAATCGGCGGCCGGCATCTTGCTTCCCACGGTCAGTACGTTCGGTGTGCGCGCGACATTGGTAATCGGGGCGAAGTCGCGGAGCGGGTCATAGCCCAGCTTCGGATTGCATGCCGGATTGACGGCGTGCGTGGACACGGTCGCCATGCCGATGGTATAGCCGTCCGGTTCCGCTTTCGCGATGGCCGCTGCGCCGATGCTGCCACCACCTCCGCCACGGTTCTCGACGATCACCGGTTGTCCCAGTTCCTTGCCCAGTTTCTCGGCTACGACGCGGCCGACGATGTCGGTCGTCCCGCCTGGCGGGAAAGGTACGATCAGCTTGATGGGTTTTGCCGGGTATGTCTGCGCCTGTGCAGCTGAGGCAAGCACGAACGCGGCTGTGAGCAATGTAACGTGTCTCATGGTCTTCCTCCTCGTGGTTTGTGTTGAAATCAGGTTCGCCGGAGCAGGAATCCAGCATCCAGTTCTTCCAGCCGGTTGATGCCCAGCATCGCCATATCCCTGTCCACCTCGTCGCCCAACAACTGGATAGCGCGGTTGACCCCGGCCGGTCCTGCCGCAGCCGCCGCATACATGAACGGCCGCCCGGCGAAGACCGCCTTTGCGCCCAGCGCCAGCGCTTTCAGCACATCCGTCCCGCGCCGCACGCCGCCGTCGACCATGACGGGAAAATCGCCGGCACGGTCCAGCACGGCCGGCAGCACCCGCAGCGCCGATGCAGCGCCGTCTAGCTGACGTCCGCCGTGGTTCGACACGATGATTCCGTCCGCGCCGTGCTGTCGCGCACGCTGGGCGTCGTCGGGATGGAGGATACCCTTGAGGATCATGGTGCCGCGCCATTTCCGCCGGATGCGCGCGATATGGCTCCAGTTCAGGTGCTCCCGCCCGGTGGTGTCGCGGATGGCTGTGCGCGACAGGATGGGAGCGCCGCGGGTGGCAAAGGAATTCTCGAAATGCGGCATACCCGTCGTCAGCAGCGTGCGGACCAGTGTCCCGAGCAGCCATCGCGGGCGCACCAGCCCATCCCAGGCGAGACGCAGGCTCGGGCGCAGCGGTGTCGAGAAGCCGGATCGGATATTGTTTTCCCGGTTCGCCCAGACGGGGATGTCGACCGTGATGACCAGCGTTTCGAAACCGGTACGGGCAATGCGGTCGATCAGGCCGTCGATACGCGCCTCGTCTGCAGGAAGATAGGCCTGGAACCAGGTGCCGGGCGCGCATTCTGCCACCTCCTCCATGGGGATCAGCGACGTGCCGCTCATGATCGCCGGTATTCCCGCCGCCTGGGCGGCCTCCGCCAGCACGATGTCTCCACGGTAGGCCGACAGCGCGCTGATGCCTACCGGTGCAATGCCGAAGGGCGAAGCGTAGGTCCTGCCGAAGAGCGTCGTTTCCTGCGTACGGCGCGACACGTCGACCAGTACCTTGGGCTGGAAACGGTACTCATCGAAAGCAGCGCGGTTGTCGTCCAGGGAGCGGTTGTCTTCCGCCGCACCCGATATGTAGCCGAACAACGGACGGGGCAGATGGCGCCGCGCCGCATCCTCGAAGTCGTCCAGCGAAAGTATTGCGGCTACGCGCCCTGGTATCGACGGCGCCTCGCCCTGTTTCGCCTGCGCCGCCGCAGGCGGCTCGATTTTCATTCCTTGTGCCGACGTGCTCATGTACCACCTCCAGCGATGTGTCATGGAGGGCACTTTAGGCGCGATGCATGTTCAATAAAAGCGAAATTACGGTAACATGGAATTTCGCTTTTTCGACACAAAGACATATGACACTGAAACAGCTGGAAGCCTTCTACTGGGCAGCGACTTGTGCCAGTTTCGCGATGGCGGCCGAGCGGCTGCATGTATCGACCTCCTCGCTGTCGAAACGCCTGGCAGAGCTTGAAGACGCACTGGGAGTGCAATTGTTCGACCGGAGCGGCCACAAGGCGGTGCTGACCGAAGCCGGAGAGCGCTTGCTGCCTCAGGCGAGCGCCCTGCTGCTGGCGGCGGAGGAGGCGCGCAGGTCGGTGCAGCCCGATACCCGCATTGCCGGCCGCTGTCTGCTGGGCGTGGGTGAACTGAGCGCCCTTACCTGGCTGCCGCAGCTCGCCAGCTACGCCGGCAAGCGTTATCCGGAGCTGCGGCTGGAGCCGCATGTGGATATCGGTGTGGCATTGGACGAGCGCCTGCGCAACGGAGAGCTTGATTGCGCCGTGATCGCCGGCCGCTCAACCAACGCGTCGATTTCATCGCATACGATCGGACAGGCGCATTTTGTGTGGACGGCATCGCCTGCGCTGGCCGGCAAGGCTGCGCAAGTGACGGGACAGATGCTGCGCGACTATCCGCTCGTGACGTTGCCGCCCGGCGCCGGAACAAGCCGCATCCTGGATGAATGGCTTATGGCCAACGATATCGATGCGTCGCGCCGGCTGAGCTGCAACAGCTGGGGCGCGATCGCGGGCCTGCTCATCGAAGGAACGGGAGTCGGCTTCCTCCCCGAAAGCTGGGCAAAGTCCCTGGCGCGCCGTCGCGACCTTCGCGTGCTGGCTGCGACACCCGCGCTTTCTCCCCTGACGTACACCTTCCAGAAGCGGCGCAACGACGAGCGTCCCCTGCTGGCAGCAATGCTGGCGGCAGTGCGCGCAAGTGCGGATTTCACGCGGCCTCCGCGCCTGCTGTAGATATTTTCAGCCGTGTACCGATGCGCGCTCGATGATGGATGCGCAATCCACGCCGCGCGGCAAGTTGCCATAGACCAGTCCGCTGGACTGCCCGGAGAGACGGGAAAGGCAAAAGGCATCGGCCACCGCCTGGTTCCCGTGCTGCACCAGCAACGCGCCCTGCAGCGCCAGCGCCATCTTCTCGACGATGCTGCGCGCGCGGTATTCGATATCACCCAGGTCGCCGAATTCGTCTGCCAGGCGGGTGACATACGCATCAAGGTAGCGGTTGGCGCCCGACGCCCGCTTCAGTTCGGTCATGAGGATCTCGAGCGATCCCGGCTCACGCTGCATTGCCCGCAGCATGTCGAGGCATTGCACGTTGCCGCTCCCCTCCCAGATTGAATTGACCGGCGATTCGCGGAACAGGCGCGGCATGATGCTGTCCTCCATCACTCCGCTGCCGCCAATGCATTCCATGGCCTCGTAGGCATGGCCCGGGGTGCGTTTGCAGATCCAATATTTTCCGACCGCAGTACCGATGCGCACCAGCAGCTTTTCCGATTCGCTTTGCTCGCTGTTGTCCAGGGCGCGTGCAATACGCATGGTCATCGCCAGCGCGGCCTCGCTTTCGATAGCGAGATCCGCGAGCACATTCTGCATCAGCTGCTGTTCGGCCAGCAGCTTGCCGAACGCGGCACGCTGGGAACAGTGATGCAGCGCCTGCACCGCCGCCTGCCGCATGCCTGCTGCCGAGCCGATCATGCAATCGAAGCGCGTCATCGAGACCATTTTCAGGATGGTGGCGACGCCTCGCCCTTCGCCGCCGATCATCACGGCATAGGCGCCGCGCAATTCGGTTTCGGACGAGGCATTCGCGACGTTGCCCATCTTGTTCTTCAGGCGCTGGATCTGCAGCGGATTCTTGCTGCCGTCCGGCCGCCAGCGCGGCAGGAAGAAGCACGAAAGGCCACCCGGCACCTGCGCCAGCACGAGGAAGGCGTCGCACATCGGCGCCGACACGAAATACTTGTGCCCCACCAACTCATACGGCTGGCCAGGTCCGCCGCTGCCAAGCGGCATGGCGCGCGTCGTGTTGGCGCGCACGTCGGAGCCCCCCTGTTTCTCGGTCATCGCCATGCCGATGGTGATGCCCTCCTTCTGCTCCGCCGGTACATTGCGCGGATCGTAGTGGCGGGCCAGGATCTTCGACTCCCATTGCGCGGCAATATCGGGTTGCAGGCGTAAGGCCGGGATCGCCGCCGAGGTCATGGTGATCGGGCAGCAATGCGCCGCCTCGACCTGGCTCTGCATATAAAACTTCGCGGCACGCGCCACATGCGCGCCCGCACGGGGATCGGTCCAGTGCGAGGAGTGCAGGCCGTGCTCGATCGACACTTGCATCAGCCGATGGTAAGCCGGATGGAAACGGACCTCGTCGACGCGGCGGCCGTAACGGTCGTGGGTGTAGAGCACCGGCTTGTTTTCGTTCGCCTGGAATCCCAGTTCAATCAGCTCCCGCGAACCGGTCTGCGCGCCGAAGGCGTGCAGTTCGTCCTCCGCCCACCCGCCGCCTTCCCTCGCCACCGCTTCCCGCAGCGCGCGGTCTTCAACGTAGAGGTTGTAGTCCTCCAGCGCATGCGGCTGGTTCTCCACGCTATGGGTTTCCGCAAAAAAGCGGTTGTCACTCTGCAGATCGGCCATGTCTCTCTCCTGTACGACTTCCAACACTATCTGTCGCTGCGGCGTCAAGATGTGAATATGAATTCACTTTATTGAATCATACATCACCTTCGGTGTCCAGAGCGCGTCATAAACCGGCCGGGAAACGGTGGTTCGGGAACAAGCGTAGCGTTACGCGCGGTGCACAACATCCTGACAATTCCAGACCGGATGAGATCCAGAACGTCCTGAAGCTTGCTTGCCGTCATACTTTGAGCTCGGTTACACTCGGCCGCAAGCGTGGACTGAACATCAAGCATATGGCCTACCGCCCGACAGAAAAAACCGAAGCCCGCAAGGCCGCAGTGCGGCAGCGCGTCCTGGACGCATCTCTACAAATCGTGTCCACCGGAGGATTCGGGGCATTGACCGTCAGTGACGTTGCCCGCGAAGCCGGCATCGCCACCGGCGCCGTCTACAAACATTTCGACTCGAAAGCAGAGTTATGTGCTGAAGTATTCCGCCTGGCGACAGAAAAGGAACTGGCCGTCGTCAAGGAGAATGCATTGGCCGCAGGCTCGCCCTCACGCCGGCTGCTCAATGCCATCGAAGCCTTCGCCGCTCGTGCCATCAGCGGCCGCCGCCTGGCGTACGCGCTCATCGCGGAACCCGTTGACACCTTGGTGGATGCAGAGCGCCTGCGTTACCGCAGCGCATACGCCGATATCTTCCGCAAGGTAGTGGAGGACGGCATGGAGGTTGGGGACTTTCCGCAGCAATCGGCCACCGTCTCCGCGGCAGCGCTCGTCGGCGTGATCTCGGAGGCCCTGGTCGGACCGCTGACATGGCGGGACGGCAAAGAGCCGGAAATCGAAAAGGATGAGCTGATTCGTTCGATACAGGCCTTCTGCCTGCGTGCCGTGGCGATGCACGACACCGGTAGCGAGACTGACTGACTCGCTTCCAGGGCTGGAAGAAGTTAGGACGGGCAAAAAAAACGTCGGCCGACTGGCCGACGTTTCAAAACCAAGGTGACAGCCGGCAATCAGGCTGTGCCCTGCGCTTTTTCAATTAGGCGTTCTTGCGGCGGCGTGCAGCGCCGACTGCGAGCAGTCCGAGGCCTGCGAGAGCCAGCGAGCCCGGCTCCGGAACGTTATGCTGCTCCAGCGAGATGTGCAGCAGGTAATCCTGACCTTGTTGCAGCGCGCTGTCGAAATAGCGGCCGACTTCGACAACATATTGTCCCGCAGCCAGGGAGGTCAGCCAGTAGCTGTCCCAGCCATGTACCGTGCCATTGTCGAGGACACCGCCGTCATCATGGCTGCCGATACGAGTACCGGTGGAGTCATAAAGGTTCAGCCAGCTGTCCAGGTCGAGCATGCCGTTGTCGATATCGAACAGTACGTTGCCGCCAAAGCTGGTGAAACGGAAGAAATCACGGGTAACGCCGCCATCGGCGTTGCCATTGCCGCGAATGCTGGCGTGCGCCCAGGTTGTCGAGTTGGTGATGATTGCGTCGGAGTCAATCGAAAACGAGGAATCGACCAGTTGAGCCGTCGCGAACGAGTTGTTCGGTTCGACTTCGGCCACATACGCTGCAAGCGCCTGGGTGGTGGAAACTGCCATGATGGCAGCGAGGAGGGCACGTACGAGTTTCATTCTAGCTCCCTGAGATGATCTGAAATGTCGAATATGTTGTTGGTGTTGGCGATACGGCCGGGAGACTGTCATCGTCCGCGCAACTTAAAGCATCATCCGTGCCACAATTTCCAGATGGGAAAAAAACTCCGTTGTTTCAGTGACTTAGAAAACCCGTCCGACTGACTCGGTCACACTGAGCAAGGCAGTGTAAGAAATTTCGACATTGAGCGATTCGACCTGCGGGACGCAAGTCGAGGATGGTGGCAGTAGCCAGATGACCAGGTAATTCGCGGACGTGCTTTGCCGGCTGGCCCCCAGCCGTCTGCTTAGTCATCTGCGTGCCGCAATTCTCCCGGCACGCTTATCCGCCGATCTGCCTGAACGGATCAAGTGCCATGTCTATGATCCGCCGCTCGCGGACTACGATCTCTGCCGTCGCCGTCATGCCGTATCGAAGCGGGTACTTGGTTTCGCCCACGAGGTAGTAGTCCTTCTCCTTGTCCAGGGCCACCCTGCCCTCGTACACCGGCTGTTTCGACTGCGGCGAGGTTTTCGTGGCCGGCGAAATATGGTCCAGTGTGCCGTCGATTGTGCCGTATCGCTGGTAAGGGAAGGCATTGAATTTCATCTTCACCGCCTGTCCGATCTTCAGGAAAGCGCGGTCGTGTTCGGCGATCTCGATGCGCAGGATCGGGCGAGCATCCCTGGGAGCAATGCCGCCGATCGGCGTATTGGCCTGTACCTTGTCGCCGGGCTGCGTGGTAGTGACGTCGGTGATGACCCCGTCCACAGGCGCGACAATGAGCAGGAAGTTGTCCTTGTCGATATTTTCGAATCGTATCCGGGCAGCCGCATCCGCGACCAGCCTTGCGGTTTGCACCTGCAGGCGCAGCTTTTCTTCCGCATTCGCGATTTCCTTCGTTGCGGCTTCATACTGCAGTTGCAGCTTGGCGAATTCCTGGCCGCTGGTTTCCAGCTGTGCCCGCGCTTGCGTGAATTCCTGGGCCTGGCGAGCCGTCAGTTCGCTGACCCGCGCCTGCGCCACGCGCAACGCATTGTCTGCGGCCTGCAGCGCATTGCGCTTGCTCTCGACCTGCAACTGCGACACGCCACCGCCACCGGTCATCTCGAACAGGCGGGAATACTTGTCCAATTCCAGCTTGGCCGCATCACGTGCACGCCGGGCTTCCTCGACATTCGTGCGCGCTTCCGCTAGTTGCGCGCGCTGGCTTTCGGCCAGCTTGCTGGTGCCTTCCGCGGCGCGTTTCGAATGCTGGTGCTCTTCCAGTTCCATCTGCTGCTTCAAGCTCGCCACTTTGCGCTCCATCAGGGCTTTCCGTTCCGGGAACAGCTTCCACTCGCGCTCGGCGTCTTCCAGTTTCAACTGGGCTTCCAGCGCGTTCTTTGCCGCCTCGATGGCGCCCCGTGCATTCAGGCGCGCAAGTGTGTCCCCCTTGGATACAGGCTGCCCTTCGGCGATGTAGACGTTGGCCAGTTCGCCGTCGATCGGCGCATAGAAGCGCCTGACCTCCGACTCCGGCTGCAGCGATCCCTGCGCCGTCACGATTACATCCGCAGTGCCGATGAAGGACCAGAGCAAGGCGGCCACGACCAGTCCGACCATGGCGATCACGGTCGCCTGCGTGAAGCGCCATGGCTCCGCGGTAAGGATCGATATGCCCTCGGCGCTATGGTCTTCGAGGGCTTCCGTCAGCGGCCTCAGGCGGGCGTCAGTGCTCATTGCCTGATCCTCCCAGCAATGCAAGTTTTTCCTTCCACAGCGCCGGTTCCAGAACGAGGCGCAGGTCTTGCATGGCTTTGCGCTGCTGCTCGCCTTCCGTAACGATCTCGTCGCGCAGCCTGGTCCACTGCGCAGGCGACTCGGCCCTCAGTTGCTTCGCGATCAGGAGTCCCTGCTGTACGCTTTGTCGCGCATCCGTCAGCAGCCTGGCCTGGGTGCGGAACTGGGTCGAAATTCCTGACTCAAGTCGCTGTGCGCCCTCGATCGGTCCATTGTCGCGGTACTGTTTCCAGCTCGACTGGGCGCGGTTCATCAATTCCTGGGCGCGGGTCAGCGCCTTGTCCTTGTTGCGCTGGATATCGCCTTCGGTGGCGCGGATGAAATAGACATCGTCATCCGGATCGAGGGATCCGTAGAAGGCCAGCAGTTGCTCGTCGTAATCCCTGCCGCCACGTGCCTTCTGCAGTGCACCGAATTGCTCGACGATGGACTTGCGTCGCTGGATCTGGTTTTCCACGGATTTTCCCCACGGGCCTGCGCTCAGCTTTTCCATGGCGGCAAAGGACGCATCCGCCTTGCCCTCCCGCCAGGCTTTGTTTGCGGCCTGGTACTGGCCAAGCAATTCCGCGGGCGGTAACTGGTTCGCCGTGCCGAGCGCGCGGAAACGCGCCTGGAACGCGGGTGTCGAAAACTTCGCCTTTTCCAGCCGCGGAGCGAGACGCGCAAGGTTCTTCTCGCGTACCGCACCGTCGATCTCCGTGTACGTCCGCAGGTCCTGGCGCACGCCGTCGAGTCCGCCGATGCGAGGATATTTCTCCGCATACTCATTGAGGACCTGTTCGAGCTCCTCGGGACGGTCCTTCTTCAGTTCGTCGGCGATCGACGCCTTCAACCTGTCGATTGCGGCGAGGTAAACTGCCTCATCGCTCTGCAGTTTGCGCAGATGACTCAATGCCTCGCTATAGGTCTCCTCGAAGGCAGGGACATAGGCCGAGATCGTGGCGAATGCGCGCTGGTGCTTCTGCGTGCCGTCGTCCCATTGCCTGAGCAATTGCCGTATCTTGTCCTCGTCCATGTAGATACGGATAGGCGCATCGACGCCACCCCTGCCCAGCACGAAACGCTCCAGCTCGCCCATCCACTCCAACTCTGCGAGCAAAGGTTGCGCATATTCGTTATGGCGCGCGGCGTCCTTCATCCCTGCGAGAACGGCGGATGCCTGGTCGAAATTGCGCGCTTTCAGCATCGCCACCCAGTCGGGAATGCGCGCCTTCAACAAGGCCTCCGTGCCCAACGTCTTCAGTTCGGCGCTACCGGGGCTGAGCGCAAGATGGCGGCTTGCCACTTCCGACGCGCGCGCATAGTCGCCGTCGGCGAGGAGATCTTTCATTTCCCGTTCCGGTGCTCCGGTTAAACGCATCACGAGCGCAATGCCGACCAATGCTGCGGCAATGACACCCAGTATGCGCATTCCCCGTTTCGATATCGCCCCTTCGCCGCCGCGAAATGCACCGGCAAGCTCGGCAACGAAGATCGCCGCCTTGCCTCGCGGTTTGCGCTTGCCTCCATCCCGCGAGGACTCCTCATGCAGTCTTGCGGCAGCATCGTTGACCTCGTCCTCCTGCTTCTGCACATGGTCCACGCAGAAGATGTCGAGGAAGGAGTCGGGGGCAGCGACAAAGGTGGTCTTGTCCGGATTTCCGGTCGTGGTATGGGTATGCACCACGCTCTGGATCATGGTGCTCAACTTGGTGACCGTGGGTTCGGCCGCCAGGTCTTCCTGGTGCAGGCTCACCTTGTACACGAAATGGTGGCCGCCGAATGCCAGGGTGTCGCCATCGTTCAGCGGCACCGCATGCTCGTCCAGCCGCTTGCCGCCGACGAAGGTGCCGTTGGTGCTGCCGAGATCCTCGACGAAGGCCTGCCCGCCCTTCAGGAAGATGTGAGCATGGCGGCGCGAGAGGTAGTTCACCTGGTGCGGGAACTCGTCCTTGTAGCGGGCGAATGCATCGTCTGCCTTGCTGATCAGGAAGGGGAAACTGGTGACGATGATCGGCTGCAGGCCGAGGTCGTCGCGTTCGGGATTCAAGACCACGGCGACGAGCCGGGTCGCCGTGACGGCCCTTTCCTTCGGCTTGCCCAGGCGAACGGTGTACGTCAGGCGGCCGCCGAAGCAGATCTCGTCGTTGTCGTTGAGCTTGGTGATCTTCTGCTGCACTTCGACGCCGTTGACCTTGGTGCCGTTCTTGCTGTCCAGGTCGGCGATGTAGACTTCGCCGTTTTCGGAAAAGATGCGTGCATGACGGCGCGAGAGGTCGGCGACGACCTTCGGCGGATAGTCCGAAAACGGCGGCTCGGTCCTGCCGATGGCGAACAGGTTTTCATCGATGCGGATGTCGCCGATCTCCGGATGCGATACCGGCTTGAGCACGATGTCGTACGCCATGTCGACCGTCGTCGTCATGCGGACGGTCGCGGCACTGTCATGCGCCATGCTGCGTCTGACGTTCATTGGCTTGCATTCCCGACGGTGACGGCGGGCCATCCTCCTCCGAGGGCTTTATAGAGTGTGACGGTGTCCGACAGGATCTGCTGGTGGTTCGCCAGCAGTGCCAGTTCCGCCTGAAGCAGCGAGCGTTCCGTCTCGAACACTTCGAGCTGCGACACGACGCCTTCCTTCAACTGCGCATCGATCTGCGCGGCCACGGTGCGCAGGTGCTCGACCTGTTGGCGCAACTCTTCGCGCTGCTTCTGGTGCGACTCAAGATTGACCAGCGCATTCTCGACCTCTTCGAACGCGCCCATGACGGTTTTTCGATACTCCTCCTCCGCAACCTTGGTCTGCGCCTCGCTTGTCTTCACCCGCGCCTTCACGCTCGGGTCGAGGATCGGGATATTGATACTGGGCAGCAGGCCGAAAGTGAAGGACTTGAACAAGCCGGACAGCACTGTGCTCGCCGTTCCCCCGCGTCCGGTCAAGCTGATCGAAGGCAGCTGCGCCAGTTTTGCGGCACCGACCAGGTCATACGCTTGCAGCACCCGAAACTCTGCCGCAACGACGTCCGGCCGCCGCTTCAACAGCTCGGCCGGCAAGCCGGCCGGCACGATGGGCGGATTGACCTTGTCACGCAAATTCCCGGGCGGAACCTTGAATTCCCCGGCGGGCACCCCGAGCAGTGTCGAGAGTGCGTTGCCGGCCAGGGCCCGTGCCCGGCGCAGTTCCAGTAAGTCGTTGGTCAGCCGGTTGATCTCGGCGCGCTGCTGCAGCACGCGGGTGTTGGGAAGGAGTCCGTTCTTGTACATCGCCTCATAGATGCCGAGGATCTGCTTGTTCTTGTCCAGCGACTTCTGCTGCTGCGCCATCTGCTCATCCAGCTGCAGGATCTGGAAATACGTGGTTGATACGGACGACGCCAGCGTCAGGTAGCCTGCGCGCCAGTCCGCTTCCGAAGCCTGGTAGGCCGCCTGTTGCGCCTGCACACCTTTTTCGACCTTGCCCCAGATATCGATGTCCCAGTTCACCTGAGTGCCCAGGTTGAAGGACTTGCTGAACGGTTGTCCAGTGCTTTTCTCGAAAGTGGAACCGGCGGCGGCGCTGAGCGATGGCAAGGCGCCTGCCCGCGCCTCGCCGATCTGGGTGTTTGCCACTTGCACGCGCGCGGCAAGGATCTTCACGTCGAAGTTGCCCGCGATTGCCCTGTTCACCAGGCTGTCGAGATACGGGTCCTTGAATTCGCGCCACCAGTCGGGCGCAATCGTTTCAGCGGCAGAAACCTGCTGCCCCTGCTGCGACCACGACGTCTTGGCCGGGGCCTCCGGCGTCTTGTATGGGGCCATGCTTACGTCGGCGCAGCCGCAAATCACGCTTGCGCACAGTCCTCCGGCCAGGGAAAGTCGAAGGCGCGGCAGGCGGGATACCGGTTGTGATGGATTCGAAAACGATGTCGAGTGCATTTCCATACCGTTGAAATATCTTTGGATTGTCTATGCTCATGCCTCGGCCCATACGCGGGCTTCGACGAACACCCGGAACAGCCTGGGGTCGAGATGTCCTGCGCGGCATTCGGAGCCGATCAGGTCCAGCGCTTGTTCTACTGGTATCGCCTTCTTGTACGGGCGGTCCCCGGCAGTGAGCGCGTCATAGATGTCGCATATGGTCAGGATGCGGGTCTGCGTGCTGATCTGGTGCCCGCGCAAGCCCATCGGGTAGCCGGATCCGTCCAGCTTTTCATGATGGCCGTGCGCGATCGCGGGAACACCGGCCAGGTCCCGCGTCCACGGGATCAGGATCAGGAAGGAATAGGAGTCCACGACATGCGATTCGATTTCCTTCCGCTCTTCCGCCGTCAGGCATCCTTTCGGCAGGCTCAACGCGGAAAATTCGCACTCGTGCAGCAAGGGGGACGTGCAGCCATCGGCCTCATGGAAGGTGTAGTCGAGGACTTCGCTCAGGTCAGGCAGCATGCCGCCATGCGAGATCGCCGGTTCATTCGCCTCGCGGATGGACGTCAGGAAGCGTTGCAGGCGCATGTACTCCTCTTCCAGATACGCTTCGATCCGCTGTTTCTCGGCGCGGAACGCGGCTATCGACAGTTCCTGTTCGGCATGCCTTTCCACCAGGTCGCGGTACACCTGCCGTTCGAGACACGCGCGTGCGTACTTGAAGCGCTCCTCGAGCATCCGCATTTCGGAAAAATGGAGTTTCTTTTCCTTGCGCAGCACATGCTCGCGCACGCCTACCTTGCCGAAGTCGTGCAGCAGTGCCGCATAGCGGATTTCACGCAACTGGTCGTGACTGAATTCTACGTGGCGCAATTCCGGCGTATCGGCCCGGTCCACGGCCTTGGCCAGCGCTTCCGCATAGCCGGCCACGCGGAACGAATGGCCGGCGGTAACCGGATCTCGTTCTTCGATCGCCTGCACAGATGCACGCACGAAACCGTCCAGCAGGCCAGCGATATCGGAATACAGCTGGAAATTCTTCAGCGCAACCGCCGCTTCCGCGCAGACGCCGGTGAGCATTTCCAGGTCCTGCTCCTTGAAGGCATAGGGATCCGACGAGGTATCGACCTGGATCAGGCCGAGGCACTCTCCTTCGACCACCAGCGGCACGCACATGACGCTGCGGATTGCCTGCGCCAGGATCGATTCCTGTGCGCCGAAATGCCGATCGGACAGCGTGTCGACCGAGAGGATCGATTGCTTCCGGTTCAGCACTTCTTCGATGATGGTGCGCGACATCCGCACGCGTTCCGGATCTTCTACCCGGCCATCCCGCCGCCGAGCCGCAACGGGAATCGGCTGCCCGCCTTCCGTCTTGCGCAGCATGATGTACGCACGCTCGGCCATCGGAAACAGTTCGAAAATGAAATTCATGATCTTTTCGATCAATGTTTCCTGGTCGGTCACAGCGCCCAGTGCGATGCCGACCTGCGCCATTGCGTGCAGTTTCTGCATCGTCTGCTGGATGTCGCCCTTGGCAACGGCGCCGGTGACAGGCTCCATGATCCGCGTGAGCTCGGACGCATCGACCACGCGTGTGATGATGGTCGGCGTGCTCTCCTTTGCCGGCACGACCAGCGAATGGAACACCATCTCGGCGTTCGATATCATCAGCTCGTCGCCATCCTTGAGCGGATGCCATGCGCCCGGCTTCAGCTTGTTGCCGTCGACGAAGGTGCCGTTGAAGGAATGCAGGTCTTCCACGAAGTAGGTATCGCCGCGGCGCCGGATGCGCGCATGCCGGCGGCTCACCGTATGTTCGGGAATGCAAAGGAATTTATCGGATGCAAGCGAATCCTGAGGGTCGCGGCCGATCACGACTTCATCATGGATGGGAAACACTGTTGGCCGTTCCGACCCATCGCCGGTGACCTCGAGGTAGGCCGTCACCGCGCTAGAGGACACAGCCGGGGGCGCTGGGTTGTACATCTCACCTCCATATGCCGCTGACGCTACTGATTACTACTACTGGCTACTACTTATCAGTATGCGCACCGGCTTTGCAAACTGCCAGCTCGAACTTTCCACACGCCGCATCCGCTTCTGGAGGCCCCAGAGCCTGTCGGTGACAGGCCCTATCTGACGGTAATCGTGATCTTTTTCGAATAGATCGGCGGGTTGTGGGGAATGTGCTTGTCGTCGCCCATCAGCAACTGCAAGGTGTGTTTCCCCGGCGGCAGTTCGAGCGTGGTTTCGGTTTCGCCCGCACCGAAATGCAGGTGGTTCCTGTCCGACGGTATCTCCTTGTCGGCAGGCGGCAGGTCGGTATCGACCAGCAAGTGATGGTGGCCGGTGTTCGGCAGCTTCACGTCCTTCGGCGCGACTCCCATGTCGCGCAGGCCGAACCAGACCTTGAAGGGTTTTCCGGCGGCGATGACCTCGCCGTTGTTCGGCCACCCGATGTACAGGTAGGCATGCGGCGCGGCAGGTGTTTCACCGGCGAATGCCGCCGTGCACGAAAGGAGGAAGAATGCCGCAGCAGCGCACGTCCTAGCCATGATCGGTACTCCTCGCGATTGCCTGAATCCGAAAGAGGATGTCATCCATGCACACATCGTCGCTCTCCCGTCGTTATTTCACGGTGATGGTGATCTTCTTCGACATCACCGGCGGGTCGTGGGGAACATGGTCTTTGTCCCCGAGCAGCAACTGGAGCGTGTGTTTTCCGGGTGGAAGTTCGATACGTGCCTCCGTCTCACCGGCGCCGAAATGCAGGTGGTTCCGATCCGACGGAATCTCCTTGTCCATATCCGGCAGATCCGTATCGATGAGGACGTGGTGATGTCCCGTGTTCTTCCGCTCTACCCCCTTGGGCGCGACGCCCATGTTGCGCAAGCCCATGCGCAACCAGAATTTGCCGCCGCTGATCACGGCTCCGTTCGGCGGCCAGATAATGTATGCCTCTGCGTTTTCCGGTGCCGGTAACCGCTCTGCCGCATGTGCGACGTTCAAGCCAATTGATGCTGCGGTCACGGCACTGAGAATCAAGACTCTCATGGGATGCGTCCTCCAGCAGGAATATCCGCCCAAGCGCCGGAATGCGATGATTCATTGCACCGGCAACCAGCTTCATCAATCAACCGCTTGCGCATCGGAGGGCGCCGGGGGCGCCTTCGTTACCTGCAGGGAGAGCGGTTGCTCTCATTTTCAGGGAAGTTGTGGAGTCTCATTTGTGCTTTCGCAAATCGCTTCGACTATTGGATATCGATGATATGCAAGACGAACATATCGCGTCTCGCACTCTACCGCGACAACTCTTGCCGATGATGCATCGTTCATATGGAAGGACTTGCCGTGTGGCCAACCATCCTGCTCGCGTTTGCGCTTGGAGCACTCATAGCAAAACCGGCTTTCACCGCCGGCGCGGACGATGACTCAAGTACGCCTCTGCATGCAGGCGGCGGCCATGCGTCGCGGCCCGATAACCGCTTCCTCGCGGATCTTCTGGACAACGGCATCGCGGCCATCCTCCCCAAGGACAGCGCGGAACAGTACGAGCTGACCTTCTGGGAATCGATCAAGGACAGCAATCACATTGCTGATTACGAAGCCTACCTGCAGGCCTATCCGAAGGGACGATTTGCTGCACTCGCGAAAGCCCGGATAGAGAGGCTGCGCGCGGCGGCGAAATCGCAAGAGCCCGCCGCCGAACCCGAGCGTCCTGCCGCCAAGGCGCCGCCTGAGAAACCGCGGCAGCCGCCGCCTCCCAAGGCGGAACCGGAACGCCGCCGCATACCGCCAAAAGAGGCGCCTGTGGCCAAGGAGCCTAAAGAGGCCCCCCCTGTGGCGGCACCGGCCGAGCCTGTCCCGGACAGGCCACCGCCGAAGGCGGCCAGCGGTGAAATCAGGGATTGCCCGACCTGTCCCGTACTGATTTCCCTTCCTGCCGGCACCTTCACGATGGGCAGCAACACCGGCGATCCTTCGGAGAAACCCGCTCACCGTGTGGGGATCGCCAATCCATTTGCAATCGGCAAGTATGAGGTCACGGTGGACCAGTGGAGCGCATGCGCCGAGGCAGGCGGCTGTCCCAAGCTGTCGTCGGCCGGTCCTGGCGGCACCCCAGTGCGCGATGTCAGCTGGGACGAGGCGCAGCAATATGTGAAATGGCTTTCGAGCACGACCGGCAAGTCCTACCGCCTGCCCAGCGAAGCCGAGTGGGAATATGCGGCACGTGGCGGAACGTCGTCACGTTTCTGGTGGGGAGAGCAAATGCGCCCCGGCAATGCCAATTGCAAGGATTGCGGACAGCCATGGAGTGATGATGCGCCTGCGAAGGTCGGCTCCTTCGCTCCCAATCCCTATGGGCTGCATGATGTGAATGGGAGCGTATGGGAGTGGGTCGCGGACTGCTGGCATACATCCTACAGGGGCGCCCCCACGGATGGCCGCGCCTGGGACACCCCCGGCTGCCGCGAGCGGGTGATCCGCGGTGGCTCCTGGCGGGACGACCACAGTTACATGCCCGTTTCCACGCGGTTCAAGTATGGCGCCAGCGTGCGCTACTCACAGAACGGCTTTCGCGTCGCAAGGGACATGAAGTAGAAGTAGTCAAGACTTGCGCGCCTTCGTCCTGATCTGCAGGAAATCCACCATGATCTTGTCGCGTCCGTGCTTCGCGGCGATCTGCTTCAACTGCTTGTCGACGGCCTGCAGGTAGTCCCCCGCGCTTTCCGCCTCCGGCCGCATGCGGTCGAACAGCGGTACCGGCGTCACGAGCAGTACGATGAGGTCGGTTCCGAACGGTTGCGCGACTACCCAGTTGCCCGGATTGCCGATCGTCGCCGAGTAGTTGGGCGGCGCCTGGTTGGCCCTCGCGCGGGGGCTAGGCACCATATGCAACACGCTACCGTCGAAGGAGAAGTAGTCGACGTTGACGTAGGAATCATAGGCCGGCGTGCTCACATCCAGGATCACCGATTCGCCCTCGACCAGTTCAGTGCGCGCAGGCTTGGTCCGTACGGATGCCGGCGTCCCCGCCATCTGGTTGCCGGCCCAGTAGCCGCCGAGCAGGTCGACCACACCGCATTTTTCGTCGGTGACTTGCCGCACATCCAGGTTGAGTTGCTTCACGCCGGGAATCGCATCCAGGGTGTCCTTCAGTTTTGCGGCGCCGTAACTCTCCTGGACATATCCACGTACCTGCAGGTTATTTCCCTTGATCGTCGGCAGCAATGCCGAACATGGCACGTTTGACAGGACCGGACTTACCGCCTCCATGGTTAGCGCAGGCGCCGGTACAGGCACTGGCGCAGGTGCGGGTGCCGGTGTCGCGGGAGGCGCGCCTGCCGTTGGCGGCGGAGCCGGCTCTACTACCTTTGCTTCGGGCTCCGGCGCGCGTTCCTCGCGTGCGCCGCGGTAGAAGTTGAACGCGAGCGTGGCCAGCAGTGCGACTGCAAACACACCGCCCCCAAGCGCGAGGGCCGGCATCAGCTTCTGTTCCCCGCTCAGTTCCTTGAAGAACAAGTCGACGCTAGGTGTTCGTTCCTCTCGTTCGAAAGCCAGCGCATGCCGGAGCGCGCGCCATGGCCTGTGTCCCAGGTTCTGCGGCCGTTGCGGCTTCAACCCGGAGTTGCGCGCCTGCGTGGCGGGCACGCGGTCGAAGGGATGGTGGCCGGTCAGCATTTCGTAGGTGATGCATGCGAGCGCGTAGACGTCGTCGCGCGGATCCGGCTCGCGATGCTCCAGCATCTCGGGGCTTGCGTAGGCCGGCGTCATGGCGCCAAGGCTTCCGGGATCGAATACCGTCGCTTCGACCGTTTCTTCCGGCTTGTGAAACACCCGTGCAATACCGAAGTCGATCACCTTGACTTCGCCGTGGTCGGTGACGAAGACATTCGCCGGCTTGAGATCGCAGTGGACGAAGCCGCGCTCATGCGCGTAGGAAAGCGCTTTCACCATGCCGCTGACGATATGCATCGCCTCGTGGTACGGCATCCCCGCGAAACCGGGTGCGCGCAGCTTCCTGCTCAGCGGGCCGCCCGTCAGGAACTCCATGGTCAGGTAAACCATCGGCCCGTCGCGGTCGAAGTCGTACACCCTGACGATGTTCGGATGTGCCAGTGTCTGTGCCTTCTTCGCCTCGCGCTGCAAGGCGATCAGCGACTTCGGATGGCCGCGAAACTGTACGTTCAGGACCTTGATCGCGATATAAGGATTACGGTCGGACGCCTCCAGCTTGCGCAAGTCAAGCGCCTTGTACACGGTGCCCATGCCGCCGAAACCGACGCACTCTTCCAGTACGAAACGGCCGTTGAGCGTATCGCCGACGCCCTTGATCCGTTCCAGGCCGTCGATCATCTCACCGCCGAACCGGCCTTCGCTGCCTGTGGCATAAGGGGAAACCGTGCTCCTGAAGGAGGACGTGCGCATGCGCGTCTCGTTGCCGTGCGGGAGGCTGTGGGAAGGGCTTTGCGGGAGACTGTGCGGCGGACTGCGCGTCGCCTCGACCACGCGTTCGACGCGCCGTTGGAGTTCGGCATACACATCCGGCGGAAGATGCCCGCGCGTATTTTCGTCATCGAGGATTTGCAGCAACTTTGTGGAATCGACGCTATCAGCCGCCAGCGCGCGGTCTACCTGCGCGAAAAACTCGTGATGCGATACGCCGCCTCCCTGGAAGTTGCGTATCGCGTGAGCGAGGCTAGGCATGGGATCGGTTCGTGACATGTTAAGTCAAGATTCAATACTGCGCGCCCTTTACCTTGTCGTTTTAATATAGTACAAACTGTCAGCATTACTGCGGGTTGATTGGCCGTGCGTGGCTGGCGGTGCAACAGGTGTGGAAGCATGGAAACGGAATGCCGCCGGAGGTTGTGCATTGGAATATGTCTGCGCTACAGCGTTTGAGGTGGAGTGGAATCGCCGAGCGGCAATTCCTTGGTATGGGAGGACGTTGAAGTAGCTTGAAGGCGTAGGCGTGCAATGCCGACAGCTTCGAGAGTGCGGAGGACTTCACTTGTTCGCGCTCGGAAGAACAAGTGAAGTCCTCCGTACAGAGCTACTCGTCTACCTCGGGCACAGCTCTCGTTGGACCCGCAGCCGCGAGGGCAGCCGTCTTGATGGCGTTAGCCACTTCATCGATGGCTGCACGACTTTTCATGGCGCGTGCAATGTTCAGTCCACCGATCAGAACTCCGAGCATCGCCCATGCGCGCGCGCGCGCTTCGTCCGCATTCCCGATGTCCAATCCTCGGGTAACGATGTTCACGATTGCGTTCATTTTCTTTTCGAACGCGACCTGGATGTCCTTGCCTGCCCGGATGACATCTGGTGTCAGTGAGGCCATGGCGCATCCACATTCAAGATCTTCCCGGTGGGCCTTGCTGAGGTAATAGTCCGCAAAGGCATGCAACCAGTCGGTTCCGTACTTGCGCTGATATTCCGGCAAGCCTTCAATGACTTCGTCGAGCCCTACCCCGAGTGCCACCTCGAAGGCTCCACTTTTTGAGCCGAAGTGCGAGTAGAAGGCCCCCGAGGTTACGTCAGCCCCCTTGGCCAGAGCATCCACGCCGATTCCGGCAAACCCGTGCTTGCGAAATCCGCGGCTGACTGCCTCAGTCACTCTTTGCCTGGTTTCGTCCTTGTTTACGCCCTTGTGTCGCATCGCTTTTCCTCAATGAATGTAACGAACGTTATTTAGTCGTTGACAAAATAACGATCGCTACATAAGCTCCGTAACGATCGTTATGTAACGATCGTGATTTTACCTCAAGCAGAGAGATCGAATGACTATGAATGTCAGCAACCAGCGCGGAAACATCGCGCTCAGGCTCACTGCCGGGGCCATTCTGGCGATGGCCGTTGATGCGTTCGATGTCGCCGCCCAACCTACCCAAACTCAACAGGAGAAAAGCATGACCCACAAGGCCTATGTCTATACCGAACTGCAGATATCCGCTCCCTTTGAGAGCGTGCCATGGAAGCGAATCAACGACACGATCAAGAAACAGCCCGGCTTCATCAACAAAACCTGGCTGGCCGGCGTCGGGAACAACTCGGCAGGCGGGCTGTACACGTTCGATTCCATCGAGAATGCGCAGAAGTTCGTGACCGAATACTTCCCGGCAGAAGCGCGTGGCTTCGGCGTCGCCCAAACGACCCGCGTGTTCGATGCGGCTGCAACCGAAGCAGCGAGCCGGGACATGAACTCCGTTCATTATGACGCGAAGCTCGACGTCAAGCCGGGTGCATATGTGTATACGGAAGTTCAGTTGCACGCGCTGCCCTTCGACGAGGCCGCCCCGTGGCGCGCTCTCAACCCGATCCTCAAGCAGCAGCCCGGCCTCTTGTCAAAGACCTGGCTGTCTGGTGTGCATACTGGGACGCCGGGCGGTCTGTACGCGTTCGACACCATCGAGAATGCCCGCAGCTTCGCCGTCGACTACTTCCCGACGGAGGCGGCTGCGCTGAAAGCGGCTTTCTACACGCGCGTATTCGACGCCAGCGTGACCGAAGCAGCCAGTCGGGACATGAACTCCCCGTTCTATCGCTAAACGTCCGCAGGGAGAGAAGCCGGATCACACGCCGGCTTCTTCCTCGGCCTTACCCACCATCAGCACAGGAGAATTTCATGCCTCTCGTACGTATTTCGCATGCCGCCGGCAAGCCGAATGGCTATGCCAGGGCACTCTCGCTGGGCGTCCATCGCGCAATGGTCGATGCGTTCAACGTCCCCGAGAACGACTACTTTCAAATCGTGACGGAGCACTTGCCGGAAATCGGGATCGTCGGGCCGGTTGAATTTCTCGAGATCGCACACTCGTCGGATCTGGTGTTTCTCCAGATTACCTGCGCCGAGGGGCGGACACTGCAGCAAAAGAAGGCGCTGTACGCCGCTATTGCCGAAAACCTGGCGACTATCCCCGGCGTGCAGACCGAAGACATCATCATCAATCTGGTCGAGACACGACGCGAAAACTGGTCCTTTGGCAATGGCCTCGCTCAGTTTGCGCCGGCGGAATATACGGAAAGAGCACCAGCTCCTGCTGCGGAAAATACAGTTCTGGGCCGTGCCCGCCTCCTGCACACTATGCTGCGTGTGCGCAACCTGGATGTTTCGCTCGACTTCTACACCAGCGTGCTCGGAATGCGCCTGCTACGACAGAAGACGTTTCCCCAAAGGCAATTCACGCTCGCCTTCGTGGGCTATGGTGAAGAGACTGATACGGCTGTCCTGGAACTCACGCATAACTGGGGCCGGGATCAATATGAAATCGGAACAGCGTACGGACATATCGCCATTGGCGTCGAGGACGTCTTTTCCGCAGTCCGCGCGGCCGAAGCCGCGGGCGCGAAAGTAACGAGACCGGCCGGTCCTCTCCAGGGCGACCCGAGCGAGATGATTGCCTTTATCGAGGATCCGGACGGTTACAAGGTGGAGTTGATCCAGCGGGAGTAACGAGTCCGTGCATCAGGTACGCCAAAGACGGAGCCGAAGCTCGTCAATGAGGGCATGACTTTTTGTTGATCAGGCGACAAATACCGGCCGTCTGCGCACCGAGCATGCGTCGCCATCTTCGTATGGCGGGCATGATTGCCTCGCCGCCTATTTCGACATGATTTTCTCGCGCTTGAAAGCGGGTTGACCATGAACTCTGACATTGAATTCCGCCCGTCAGACCGCCCTTCACGCGCGACACGGCCATACGCAGGGTTCGCCTTTCCGAATCGAACTCGCGCGAACGTGTTGCGCTGACCTATCCTCCGGCAGCCAGTCGCGCAATCGCGCCTAGTTCGCAACAGGGCGCGGTGAGGTAGTGCAGTTTCTGATACGTAAATGGAAGTACTAACTGAACTATCGGGTGATCAAGGATCTGCGGGCATTCTGTGCTACGGCTTGGCGATGCCGCTTACCGGTTACATGGTCGGGCGGTTCGGGACGCGCTTCGTGCTCTTGCTCGGCAGCATGAATCTGCTTGGGACTCATGGCGTGCCCATGCTGATGAATCACGGCTTTGACGCCAAGCTCAGTTCCGGCCCAGACGTAAAAATGCCCTCCTCTGGAATGTCCAGGGAGGGCATGAGGATCTAATGAGAGCTGGGCCACCCGCGGCCCACGCAACGCGAATCAGCTGCCGAGCAATGCCTGCTTCAGTGTATTGTCGACCGGCTTCTCGCCCAGCCAGATACGCAGGAACGCATTGCTGAACGCGAGGTCGGGCAGCACTTCGCCGACGCGCTTGTCGTTGACAAGCACATGCGAGCCGGAGTTGGGGATCCAGTCGACGGTAATGGTGTCGCCCTTGCTCAGCTTCGGGATGGACGCGAAGATTTCGCCCATCTTCATCGTCTGGTTCACGAATTTCGCCTTCTCGGTCTTGTCCGAATTGGCGTTGAGGCCGTCCATGAAAGCCTGGCCGAGCTCTTCGTTGTTCACGTCACGCAGCAGGACGAGCCTGATGCGGCGCGGGCCGGTCACTGACATGACGTCGGGCACTGTCTTCTTCTTTTCGGGCAGGTACAGGCCTGCTGCGTATACCTTGAACACGGCCCAGGTCCGCAGGCCTGCGCCGTTCAGCTTCAATTCCTGGTTGGCGACCTTCACGGTGTCGTCGAGCTTGACGCCGCCGACTTCCATCGCCTGCGCGTTCATACCCAATCCGGCGACCAGGCCTGCCATGACGACCAGGCTCTTGAGGCTCTTGCGCGATTTCATATTTATTGTCTCCAGTTGCAGTTTTGTGCGGTTAAACACGAAAGATTTCAGAATTCTTCCCAGCCGTCGTTCGCATTGACGGCCGGTGCGATTTTTTTCGGGACAGGCGCGTTGGAAACTTTTGGCTTCAACGGCAGGGGCACGACGGTGGATGCCTTGGGCGCCGGGGCCTGCTCCGCTTGTAGCGGTGCAGGCGCACTGTGGTTGAGTTTGAACACGCTGACCAGCTGCGAGAGCATGGACGCCTGGTTCTGCATGGATTCCGCCGACGCCGCTGCCTCTTCCACCAGTGCGGCGTTCTGCTGCGTCACGCCGTCCATCTGTACGATCATGTGGTTGAGCTGCTCGATGCTGGTGCTCTGTTCCTGGTTGGCGACGGTGATCTCGGACATGATGCCGGTGACGCGTTTGACGCTGGCGACCACTTCGTTCATGGTAGAGCCGGCCTGATCGACGAGCTTGGCGCCCGCGTCGACCTTTTCCACGGAATCGCTGATCAGCTCCTTGATTTCCTTTGCCGCGCTGGCCGAGCGTTGCGCGAGGTTGCGCACCTCGGCCGCGACCACGGCGAATCCCTTGCCCTGCTCGCCGGCGCGTGCCGCTTCCACTGCGGCGTTCAACGCGAGGATATTGGTCTGGAATGCGATACCGTCGATTACGCCGATGATATCGACGATCTTGCGCGAGGACTCGTTGATCGAGCCCATGGTCTGCACGACCTGCGACACGACGGCGCCGCCCTTCTCCGCGATCTGCGATGCGGTGGCGGCGAGATTGTTTGCTTCACGCGCGTTCTCGGCGTTCTGGCGCACGGTCTGGGTCAGCTGTCCCATGGACGATGCGGTTTCCTGCAGTGCGCCGGCCTGTTCCTGGGTATGGTGCGACAGGTCCATGTTGCCGGTGGCGATTTCGCGCGACGCGGCGGCAATCGTTTCCGTGCCCTGGCGCACTTCGCCCACAAGCCGTGACAGGCTTTCATTCATGTGCTGCAGCGCCTTCATCAATTCGCCGGTTTCGTCGTGCGTCTTGATCTTGATTTCACTGGTCAGGTCGCCGCTGGCAACGCGCTTGGCCACGTCCACGGCTTCGTTCAGCGGTCCGGTGATCCGGCGCGTGGTCAGGAAGCCGACCAGGATGCTCAGCAGCGCGGCGCCGGCAGCGAGCGCCAGGATGAAGAGTTCGGTCTGGTGTCCGGCGGCGGTCGAATCCTCGCCGGCCTTCGCCATTTCGGCGTCCTGGTGCTTGTTGAAGGCGTCGAGCTGCTCGATGTACTTTCCTTGCAGGGGGCGCACCGAGAACATCAGCTTGACCATTGCCTCGTCTTTCTTGTCCTCGTTGATCAGGGCAACGAACTTGTTTTGCGCAGGCAGGAACTTGTCGCGCAATTCGATGATGGCCTTGACCTGCGCTTTGCCCTTTTCGTCGGTGATGATTGTGTCGAGCTTGGTGATGGCTGCATCGACGCTCTTGTTGCGCTCATCGATGTTGGCAAGTTCTTTCTTGATCTGACCGGCATCCTGCATGATCAGCACGTTGAGCATGCTGCGGATGCTTTCGTCGAGATCGCCCCTGATCTTGCTCGCGAGCACCGTCTTCGGATAGCGGTCTTTCACCATCAGGTTGATTTCGCCGGTCAGGCTGGAGATCCGGAGATATGAGAGGCTGGCCAGGAGCACCAGCAAGGTGGTGACGACGCCGAAGCCCAAGGCCAGACGCTGGCCGATACGCAAGCGGTTCAGATTCATTGTGTGCCCTCTTTGTAATCCCGCCGTTGAGTAATGGTTACTCGATAGTGTCCGGGTACGGTCCGGTACCTATCGCCGACAGTCTATGTCTCCTTCAGACGGCCGGGCTACTTTTATTGCATGTGAGCAACCCCGCACGATAATAACTTGATCTGCGAAAAGTTTCTCGGGGGAGATTAGAAGCTCTGCTCTAGCATTTCAGAGGGGGAATATTGCGAATAATCATGCTTGCACCGGTTCGAGCCTGCCTATCATTTCGTTGCGTGTCCATGGTGCCGCGATTGAAATGAATGGAAACAACCAGTAGCGGCTGCGCAAACGCCACGACAAGACTCTTTCATCCTTCGTATGACGGTCTAAACTGTATATATATACATATGTTTCGAGGTGCATTATGCAACCGGAAGTTTCAAAACTTGCTGCAGCTGAAAGCCGCCTACGTGACGAAATACGAAGGCTGGTGAGGCACCGTGTGCCGCGCGACAGCCGCTTGAGCTGGCGAATGATGTTCGAGATTGAAGACGAGGCTGTCGCATGTTTGCAACAGGATGACAACCTAGATATGCATTACGTCAATATCATGGTGTCTCCATCCGCGCAGCGCGTCCCGCGAACGGAAAAGCCTGTGGAGCTTGAGGACGTCTACCCCACACGTACCGCACTGAGGATGATCCAGGAGGCACACCGGTTTGAGCATTGAGGTAGTCGCTCGGGATCGCCGGAACTTCAAGCTCGCGCGGCATTCCCAGTTCGGACGACCGTACTCCCATGCGGCGCGACGTCGAGGAAATGCCTGTGCATAAACGCGTATTGCCGCCCTATGTGGTGAAAACCTCCCCAATACACGGTAGAGGCGTATTCGCGCGGCGCCGGATCGCTGCCGGTGCCCGGATCATCGAATACAAGGGTGAACGCATCAGCTGGCCGGAAGCGGAACGCCGCGCCGAGGTCATAGGCGGGCCCCTGAACCATACCTTCTTCTTCACCCTCGCCGACGGCCGGATCATCGACGGTGGCGCGCACGGCAACGAGGCCCGCTTCATCAATCACTCCTGCGAGCCGAATTGCGAGGCAATGGAGCATCCGGACGGCAGCGTGCACATCTACGCGCTCATGGATATCGAGCGTGGCGAAGAACTGAGCTACAACTACGCTTTGATCTACGAGGCACGTCATACGCCGGCGGTCAAGCGAGCCTTCGCCTGCCGGTGCGGCGCGCCCGGATGCAGCGGAATCATGCTCGCGCCAAAGCCGCGCCGCATGAGGCTGTAGCGACGGTTTGCCTCCTCCTTGTCCGTTCATGACATACTCCGCGTTGCAACTCAACACGGAAACGTTCATCTACGGCAGGATACGATGTCCAAACTGGACCCGACTTCCTTAAGACTTTTCGTCCGCATCGTCGAGGAAGGCTCCATTGCGGCGGTCGCCAGCCGCGAGCATATTGCCGCGTCTGCGATCAGCAGGCGCATCAGCGAGCTGGAGTACGCACTCAAGACCCAACTGCTGGCCCGCACCAACAAAGGTGTGGAAGCCACAGCCGCGGGGATTACGCTGGCCAACCTCGCACGCGGCGTCCTGCATGAAATGGACGAAATCCATGCGCAGATGCTGGAATATGCCAGCGGGGTGCGAGGCCATGTACGCGTCATGGCAAACATCTCGGCGATCATCCAGTTCCTTCCCAACGAGATCCTGGCGTTCCGCCGGGATCATCCGCATGTCCAGGTGCATCTGCAGGAGAGCATCAGCGCCGCCATCACCAAGGCCGTGTACGAGAACGCGGCTGACATCGGCATCTACACGGTCATGCCGCACGGACAAGACCTCGAGACTTTTCCCTATCATGTCGACGAACTGGTCCTGATTGCGCCGGAGGGTCATCCCCTCGCCTCGCGGCGCACCGTGTCTTTCCGCGACACTCTGGACCACGAATACGTCGGACTGCATACGGGCAGTGCGATCAATATGCAGCTCCTCCGTGCTGCCGCAGAGATGGACATGACGATCCGCATGGCGATGCAGGTCACCAGCTACGATGCGCTTTGCGTGATGGTCGAAGCCGGCCTCGGCATCGGCATTCTTCCTCGGGAAGTGGCAAGACGTTTCGCCAAGGGCGTAGGGATCCGCGTGATCAAGCTGGACGAGCCGTGGGCCAGGCGCCAGCTCAAGATCTGCGTCCGTTCGTTCAACGCCCTGCCGGGTGCCGCACAGCTTCTCGTCAACCATCTCAAGCAGGGCGGAAACGCCTGATTCCCGCCATCGCATTTTGCGATGGCAAGCTCGCAAATCAATAATTTACGGGCTGCGGCGCCAGATGCATGATTGCTACCACACACCGATCGGACAACGGGACAACGGCAGCAAAGGAATGCATCGATGGACACAACGGGAAAAGGTTCGCCGCTCGCCGGCGTCAAGGTAATCGAACTTGGCACGCTGATCGCGGGCCCGTACGCGGGCGCACTGCTCGCGCAGTTCGGCGCGGAAGTCATCAAGGTCGAGTCGCCCGGTGATGGCGACCCCCTGAGGAAATGGCGGAAGCTGCACAACGGCACTTCCCTCTGGTGGTATTCCCAAAGCCGCAACAAGAAATCCATCACGGTCAACCTCAAGTCTCCCGAGGGCCAGCAAATCGTCCGCGACCTGGTGAAGGACGCTGACATCGTCATCGAAAATTTTCGTCCGGGTACGCTCGAGAGCTGGGGACTTGGCTGGGAACAGCTGTCCGCCATCAATCCTTCACTGATCATGGTGCGCGTATCCGGCTACGGGCAAACCGGTCCTTACCGCGACCGTCCGGGGTTTGCCGCCATCGCCGAGTCCATGGGCGGCTTGCGCTACCTTGCGGGCTATCCCGACCGCCCGCCCGTACGGGTCGGCGTGAGTATCGGCGACACGCTGGCTTCGCTGTACGGCGTCATCGGCGCATTGATGGCCATGTACCACCTCAGGGCCAACGGCGGCAAGGGGCAGTTCGTGGACGTGGCGCTATACGAAGCCGTATTCGCGGTGATGGAAAGCCTGATTCCGGAATTCTCCGGCATGGGTCATGTGCGGGAGCGCTCCGGCGCCAGCTTGCCGGGCATATCCCCGTCGAACACTTATCCCTGCAAGGACGGCAAGTACGTGATTATCGCCGGCAATAGCGACAGCATCTTCAAGCGCCTGATGCTTGCGATCGGCCGCGCCGACCTGGCCGAGGACGAGCGGCTGGCGCGCAACGACGGACGTGTCCTGCACAACGAGATGCTGGACCAAGCCGTCACGGAATGGACGCTGCGCCATGAACTGGACGAAGTGCTGCGTGCGCTCGAACAGGCCGCCGTACCCAGCGGGAAGATCTACAACGCTGCAGACATCCATGCCGACCCGCATTATCGAGACCGCGACATGATCGAACAATGCGACCTGCCTGACGGCAAGCCCATCGAGATGCCCGGCATCGTCCCGAAACTCAGCGAGTCGCCGGGGGAAACGCGCTGGCTCGGGCCCGCGTTGGGCGAGCATACCGACGAGATTCTCGCTGCACTCGGATACGGCGGCGGCAAGATCGCCGAGCTGAGGCAACTGGGCATCGTCTGACCTGCGATTCTGGATTTCATATAGGAGCGACCATGCTGTTTTCATCCGCCCCCGCGAGGGTTTGCATCAACGAAGTTGCCGTCCGCGACGGCTTCCAGAGCGAACCCGGTTTCATCCCGACCGAACAGAAGATCCAATTGATCGACCGCTTGTCGGAAATCGGCTTGGCCCGCATTGAAGTGACTTCGTTCGTGTCGCCGAAGGCAGTACCGAACCTGCGCGATGCGCAGGAAGTCATGCTGGGCATCCGTCGAGATCCCGGCGTTGTCTACGCTGCCCTCGTGCCCAACGAGCGCGGCTGCGAGCGGGCGCTCGAGTGCCGGGTCGACGAGATCAACCTCGTCATGTCGGCCGGCGAAACCCACAACCTGGCCAACATGCGGATGACGCATGAGATGTCGCTGGACCAGTTCCGCCGGGTCATGTCACTGGTGCAAGGGACGACAACGCGCGTAAATGGTTGTGTTGCTACTGCTTTCGGGTGCCCGTTTGAAGGCCAGCAATCCGTGGCCAAGGTAATGGCTATCGTGGCGAAGTATCTGGACATCGGCATGCACAGCATCACACTGGCGGATACCACCGGGATGGCCTCGCCGCAACAGGTTGGCGAACTCTGCCACGCCTTTCTTGCCGCCTACCCGGATGTGCCGCTGACTGTCCACTTCCACAATACACGCGGCATGGGGCTCGCCAATGTAATAGCGGCACTGGATGCAGGGGTGGACAGTTTCGACGCCTCGCTGGGCGGCATCGGAGGTTGTCCGTTTGCGCCGGGCGCGACCGGCAACATCTGCACGGAAGATCTCGTGCACATGCTGGCGTCGTGCGGCATCGACACGGGCATGGATCTCGATGCCCTGATCGGAATTGCCAGGGATCTGCCTAGCCTTGTCGGCCATGACGTACCGGGCCAGGTGCTGCGCGCCGGAAAATCCTCGGACCTGCACCCGAGGCCGTCCACAGTGCCAGCCTGACGACAGGCATTTCACATATCCGAAACCGACCGCATGCTTTTCATTTCACAACCAAGGAGACGCAAGGAGATAGCCATGAAATCCCATCCATCATTCAAGAAAGCCATCCAGGCCGCAGTCTTGCTGGGCCTGACCTGCACCGCATCGATGAGTGCGGCGCAGTCCCCCGCGGATGCATTCCCGTCCCAGACAATCACCCTGATCGCTTCCGCAGCCCCTGGCGGCACAACTGACATTGCGGCGCGCATGATTGCCGAGCCTTTATCCAAGGCTCTTGGCAAGCCTGTGATTGTGGAGAACCGGCCGGGCGCTTCCGGCGCCATTGCAGCAAGCGCCGTCAAGCGCGCCAATCCCGACGGCCACACCTTGCTGGTCCAGTATTCCGGCTTCCACGTGATCACGCCGCACCTTGTGAAAACCGGATTCGATCCGCTCAAGGATTTCGCACCCGTCGCCAACCTGATCGTGGCGCCGCAGGTGATTGTCGTCCGTCCGAACCTGCCCGTTCAGACCTTCAATGAGCTGATCACGTATGCCAAGGCCAATCCCGGCAAATTGAACTATGCCTCCTCCGGCAATGGATCGCTGCAGCATGTCACCGGGGAGATGATCAAGCAACTGAGCGGCATCGAAATGGCACACGTGCCGTACAAGGGCACCGGCCCGGCGATTACCGATCTGCTCGGAGGCAATGTCGACATGACGTTTACCACCGCCCCGCCGCTGCTCGGCCATATCAAGTCGGGAAAGATGCGTCCGCTTGCGGTCACCGGCAAGGTGCGCCTGTCGAGCCTGCCCGACGTGCGCGCCACTGCCGAGATTCCGGGGTTCGAAAAGCTCGACGCCTCATCCTGGTTCGCCATCTACGCACCGGCTGCCACGCCCAAACCCGTGGTCGACAAACTGAGCAATGAAATAGCCAGGATCATGAAGACCGACGAGTTCAAGAAGAAGGCCGAGGAACAAGGCGCGCACGCCGCCTACATGAACCCGCAGCAACTGGAGACGTACACCCGGAACGAGTTGTACAACTGGGGGCGTTTTGTCAAAGCGGCGAACATCACCGCAGATTGACGTTGCCTTCAGTCCCTCCAAGATAAGAAGACGGCATAGACTCGGGGGCGGGCCGGAAGGAAACTCACGTCCGCCCCTCGCGATCCTCCCTCCTGCACATCCTCCCCCATTCTGTTGATTTCGCCAGCGGCCCTCCCGATGTCCGGGCCGCGGCGAACATCCATATCGCTGCCGGTAGCGCGCAGCAATGCGGCAAGCCGCTTTCGACGAACACCTTGCTCGCCTGTTTTCTTGCAGAAAGCTTGGTCGAAAGTCCACAGCGCGTAACACAACGCAAGGCTCACCAGTCGTTGCAGCTGCCCCTGTCGCAGTTGATCGAACACCCGAACCGGAAGTGTCGGTTGCAAGCCGTCTGAAGAGGCCGTAGCCCTTGAGGGTTGCGTATTGCCACCTCACTCACGAAGGACATTTTTCTTTTAATTTTCAAGCACTTGCGATTCTCCCTGGGTGTGGCCGGCGGCACTGGCACGCTCCTCGCAATAGGTAGGTCGAGCGCAACGAAATGCTCGACCAACCAACCCAAACCCTCTAGGAGAACTTGCAAATGACCACCCTGCTGATCAAAGACCTCGCCATCGCTTCCGACCTCGACCGCTCCGCCATGGCTTCCGTTTCCGGCGGCTGCTACTACAAGGCGCCTTCCTGCTACGTGCCGACCTATTGCCCGCCGGTCTACGAAAAGCCCAGCTACGGCTGCTATCCGACCGACTTCAAGTTCAACGCATCGCAAGCGATCGGCCAGTCGCAGAACGTCGAGAACAACAACGGCAACAACGTCGCCTTCGCTAGCGGTATCACGTCGACCGTGAACCCGACGCAGTCCGCCAACAACAACATCAACTTCTGATTCGATTCCGGAATTTGATTCGCCACTGACAACCGATTTACATACCCACACTCCAGGAGACCAACCATGACTACCCTGCTGATCAAAGACCTCGCCAAGGCAACCGAACTCGACAGTGCCGAAATGGCTTCCGTATCCGGCGGTACCTGCTACTACAAGCCGTCCTGCTGGACCCCGACCTACTGCCCGCCGGTATACCACCAGCCGGAGCCGTACAAGGCGCACCCGACCTCGTTCACCTTCGACGCATCGCAATCGATCGCCCAGTCGCAGAACGTCGTCAACAACAACGGCAACAACGTCGCATTCGCCCACGGCATCAGCTCGACCGTGAACCCGACGCAGTCCGCCAACAACAACATCAACTTCTGATTTGCATTACCGCTGATAAAGCAACTATCCAATTCCCCAAGGAGAACTGAAATGAGCACCCTGAACGTCAAAGACCTGCCCAACGCAACCGAACTCGACCACGCCGAGATGGCATCCGTAACCGGCGGTACCAGCTACTACAAGCCTTCCTGCTGGACCCCGACCTACTGCCCGCCGGTATACCAGCCGGAGCACTACAAGCCCACTCCGTCGACATTCGACTTCAATGCGTCGCAGTCGATCGGCCAGTGCCAGAACGTGGTCAACAACAACGGCAACAACGCGGCTTACGTGTGCGACATCACATCGACGGTCAATCCGACTCAATCCGCGAACAACAACATCAACTTCTGATCCAGCCAGCGATTTTCGATTTCGAACATCAATTTATAGGAGAGCACCTATGGCAACCCTGATGATCAAGGACCTATCCGTCACCACCGAACTCAACCACTCCGCAATGGCTTCGGTCCGTGGCGGCTACAACAAAACCTATACCGGTTCGATGAGCCTGAGCGCGCCCGGTGTCGAGATGCCGAAGTACACCGCGCCGACGAATACTCACACCGTCGACGTCAGCCAGCTGATTGGCCAGGCGCAGAACGTCACCAACAACAACGGCAACAACGTTGCCTTTGCAAGCTGCATCGACTCGACGGTCAACCCGACCCAGACTGGCCACAACAACATCAGTTTCTAATCCAACTCGCGCGATGGGGGCCGGCGGCCCCCATTCCCAGAACCAAGGAGAATATCTATGTCGAATATCATGATCCACGACCTGCCCCGCAGCGACGAACTCGACGGCAAGGCGATGTCCCGGGTACGTGGCGGCAATTCCTGGCTGAAAGGCCTGGGCCCTGTCGCCAACGTCAATGTCGATCTCAACCAGAACATCTCACAGCTTCAGAACATCGAAGTCAACGCCCTGAACAATGTCGGCGTGATCGGTGCCGGTTTCGGACCGCTGAAGCTGGATGTGAGTCCGTCGCAATGGGCTTATACCGACGCCGTCCTGTAAGCAGTACGGCAGTTCGCTTCGCAAGAGCTCGCCCGGGATTTTCCGGGCGGGCTTTTGCCGTGTCGCCGCGGCATCCGGACTCGACATGCATCAGTACGGCGTTCGTGCCGTGCGTTAAGCTGAATGCAGCGGCTTTACCCTCTATCCTGATTGAAAGGAACAAGCCATGGCCACCATCGTTATCAAGGACCTGACCGAAAGCATTGACCTCGATCGCCGGGCAATGACATCGATCATCGGCGGCGCGCGCACCCGCGGGCGCTACATCCCCGCACGGACGACCGGCGGCATCAACCGGATCGTGAACTATCCGCGTGGTTTTGCGGGCAACCTGCCTCCGCTGGTTGGCGGACCGTCCATCATCCGCCGGCCCGAGAAGCAGGAGGAGCCGCAGGAGGAATAGGCATTCTCATGGGCATTCTCGCCCCGCCGCGTTGCACGCGCGGCCGGATGCCGTCATAAATTCGCCCAGGTCCGGGAATTCGAGAATTTCCCCGCGCTCGGGATCGGTTAATGTACGGAGTGTTACCGTGGCGGCACCGGTGGTGCTGCTGTGGCCCTTGCATGCCCATGCTCCGTAACTGACGATGCTACTGTCCCTTCGAACGGTGTTTTCAAGCGAGCTCCTGACGGTTCGCCATGCGATCGCCCGCCCCTCGCCGCAACCGCGCAAGGAGGCCGAGCCCGGCATTTCGGACGTAATGTTGCTTCCTATCGCCGGCGTGTTCGCGAAGCACGAGGGACCGGACCGGCACTTCATCGCCAATCCGAACCACGCGCTTTTCTTCCGGCGCGGCAAGCCCTACCGCATCACCTTTCCGGACGGTGTTGGCGACGAATCCCTCGTTGTCGAATTCTCGAAACCCGCACTGGCCAGCCTGCTGGCCGAAACGATAGGCGTGGAGGACTTCGGTGCTCCGGTCCTCGAAACGCATTGCCTGCTTCCGTCATCGACCGTGCTGGCGCGCGAATCGCTGTGGCGCGCCCTGTCACAGGCCGATCCCGCCCGCCTCGCGGTGGAAGAGCTTTGCGTCGGCATGCTGTCCGCATCCATCCTGGCAGCATGCAAGGACCCGCGGCGCGCGGATCGCGCGCGACATACCTTCACGATGGCGCGCAGGCGCCGGCAAATTGAGACCGTGAAGGAACTGATATCGCTGCAACCGTCGGCGGACTGGTCGCTCGATGCGCTCGCGTGCCACGCCAATACCTCTCCTTACCATCTGGCGCGGGTCTTCCGCAAGGAAGTCGGCATCCCGGTGCATCAATACCTGGTTCGCACCCGGATCGGCAAGGCGCTGGAGGCGATGCGCCGGCCGGGGACAAGCCTGACGGACATCGCCGTCGATACTGGGTTCGCCCACCACAGCCATTTCACGGCCAGTTTCCGGTCGTTCTTCGGAATGACGCCCACGCAGCTGCAACGCAGCATGGGAACAGAAGTCTTTCGAGCAAGAATCTGATAGCTCCTGGGCTGCGCCGTCCCATAAGATGGCCCAGGTTCAACTTGTTCGGCACAGCGCATGGCTTACCGTTTCGATCGCGAGCGTTTCTGCAGTTCCAGTACACGGCTCGCATTGCTCGGCATAGCGGTGGTCGCCTTCCCCTTCGTTGCCGCCCAATTCGGGAATTCCTGGGTGCGAATTGCCGACATGGCGCTGCTGTACATCATGCTGGCATTGGGACTGAACATCGTGGTCGGTTACGCCGGCCTGCTCGACCTGGGCTATATCGCGTTCTACGCGCTGGGCGCTTACATGACGGCCTTGCTGGCGTCACCGCAGTTCGCGGTCGTGCTCGAGTCGGTCATCAATACCTATCCGGCGCTGGGTGCGGCAATGTTGCACCTGCTCGGCCCCGATGTCGCGGCAAACGGGATCCACCTGTCGGTATGGTTCATCGTGCCGCTCGGCGCCGCGCTTGCCGCCTTCTTCGGAGCCTTGCTGGGCGCGCCAACCCTCAAGCTGCGCGGCGATTACCTGGCGGTCGTGACGCTGGGCTTCGGCGAAATCATCCGCATCTTCATCATCAACCTGAACGCGCCGGTCAACCTCACCGACGGGCCGAAGGGCATCAACATGATCGACCCGATCCGCGTCTTCGGCGTATCGCTGGCCGGCGAGCCCGGCTCCGGTGCAACCGTCAACATTCTCGGATTCGGCATGCCCTCGGTGAATGCCTATTACTTCCTGTTCCTTGCGCTGTGCGTGGCGATCATCGGCATCTCCGTGCGCCTGGAACAATCGCGTCTGGGTCGTGCGTTCGTCGCGATTCGCGAAGACGAGATCGCCGCCAAGGCCATGGGCATCAATACCCGGAATATCAAGCTGCTTGCATTTGCGTTCGGCGCGTCCTTCGGCGGCGTCGCGGGCGCGATGTTCGCTGCCTTCCAGGGGTACATCTCTCCCGAGTCGTTTACGCTCAACGAATCCGTTGCCATACTCTCGATGGTGGTCCTCGGCGGCATGGGACATGTGCGCGGCGTGGTCCTTGGCAGCCTGATCCTTGCCGCATTGCCGGAGCTCCTTCGCCATGTGGTCGAGCCGATGCAACGGCACCTGTTCGGACAGGTCCTGATCGAGTCCGAAGTGCTGCGCCAACTGTTGCTGGGCCTGGCAATGGTGCTCATCATGCTGATGCGTCCTGCGGGGCTGTGGCCCAGCCCTCGGCATGAGGACAGGCGTAGCGTGGACAGTCAAACGATAGAAGAAACAAGCGGCACTCCCGACAACCGGCTCGCGGCATGAAGACTGACTATCTCGACAACATCGTCTGGCATAACCTCGCGGGGCCGCATGCGCGCTTCGCTGCGGGCAACGCCAATGCCCGGCGGTACGCGCGCGGGTTCCCGGCGTTTGCCGGGTTTCGCGATCTCGAGCGCCCGGACTTCGATGCACTGGCTCCCCATGTTGAACCCGGCGAGCAATTGTATTGCGATGGCTGGTCAGGCCAGCCGCCTGCCGGCTGGCGCGTCGAATCCGAATGCGTGCTGGTCACGATGACGAGGGAAGCTCCGCCACCGCGGGCCGACGATGCTCCCGAGGTGATACGGCTCGATATGCGCCACGCGGCTGCGGCACAGGACCTGGCTATGGAGGCCCGTCCGGGCCCGTTTACGCCCCGTACCCTTGAGCTGGGGGAATATTTCGGCATCTTCGCCGGCTCCTGGCTGGCTGCAATGGCGGGTGCGCGTCCATGCGCCGGCGGACTCGCGGAAATCAGCGGTGTCTGCACCCATCCCGGCTTCCGGGGAGCCGGGATGGCAGAACGTCTCGTGCGCAAGCTGGTTTTGCTTCAGATGCAAAATGGCCGGGTGCCCTTTCTCCGTGTCATGCAAGACAACGAACGTGCATGCCGCCTCTATCAACGGATGGGCTTCCGGGTATACCGGCAATCGGTCGCAAGGACGGTGACGCGGGACTGAAACTGGAGCGTGCCGGATCAATGCGTGCGGCCTGTCGCAATCAGACAGACACAATCCCGGGAACCTGTTGGGCTCGCCCCGTCTGCGTCCAAGCGGGTCTTTGCTGCAATGACACCGCCTGCACCTGAGTCATTCGAATTTTTTCCATAAATATCAACGACTTGGGTGTGATCTCGCGCCGGAGCACAGGTGCTGGCACGCTCCTCGCAATAGGTAGGTCGAGCGCAACGAAATGCTCGACCAACCCAAACCCTCTAGGAGAACTCGCAAATGACCACCCTGCTGATCAAAGACCTCGCCATCGCTTCCGACCTCGACCGCTCCGCCATGGCTTCCGTTTCCGGCGGCTGCTACTACAAGGCACCTTCCTGCTACGTGCCGACCTACTGCCCGCCGGTCTACGAAAAGCCCAGCTACGGCTGCTATCCGACCGACTTCAAGTTCAACGCATCGCAAGCGATCGGCCAGTCGCAGAACGTCGAGAACAACAACGGCAACAACGTCGCCTTCGCTAGCGGTATCACGTCGACCGTGAACCCAACGCAGTCCGCCAACAACAACATCAACTTCTAATTCTTAAAGCATTACCTGAATTACTTATTCCTACATAAAGGAGACATGAAATGACTACCCTGCTGATCAAAGACCTCGCTAAGGCAACCGAACTCGACCACGCCGAGATGGCATCCGTGACCGGCGGTACCAGCTACTACAAGCCGTCCTGCTGGACCCCGACCTACTGCCCGCCGGTATACAAGCCGGAGCCGTACAAGGCGCACCCGACCTCGTTCACGTTCGACGCCTCGCAATCGATCGCCCAATCGCAGAACGTCGTCAACAACAACGGCAACTGCGTCGCTTACGCCGGCTGCATCGACTCGACAGTCAACCCGACCCAAAGCGCCAACAACAACATCAACTTCTAACCCAACCCGCATGGTGGGGGCCGGCGGTCCCCACTCCCAATACCAAGGAGAATTTCTATGTCGAAAATCATGATCCACGACCTGCCCCGCAGCGACGAACTCGACGGCAAGGCGATGTCCCGGGTACGTGGCGGCAATTCCTGGCTGAAAGGCCTGGGCCCGATTGCCAACGTCAACATCGATATCAACCAGAACATCGCGCAACTTCAGAACATCGAAGTCAATGCCCTGAACAACGTCGGCGTGATCGGTGCCGGTTTCGGACCGCTGAAGCTGGATGTGAGTCCGTCGCAATGGGCATATGCGGGGGCGGCGATCTGATGGCGCGTGGATGTGTGTCCTGACGAGATTTCTCTATGGAAATAAATGTCGTCCGTGTACGGCCGGAGAAAGGACATGAAGAGCGGCGGGAAGCATCCTGCCGTTTTTTTGCCCGGAAGATGCTATTCGAACCGGCTTGGCCAATGCGGCAAACCGCCCCGGCAGCCAGTTTCCTGGCTGCTCAATATGTAAGTTTTTGTTAGTGCGTCCACCAAATCCCGGTCCTGCGCGTTAAGTGCGTTGTGTGACTATTTCCTGCCGGGATTACCCATGACCATCAAGACCAAATTCGAAGCCGACCTGACAGTTCGTTCGTTCGCCTACGTGGCCAAGCGCCTCGCCAAGTCGTCTGCCGCACTGGCGCCGTCGGTCCAATATGAACGGATTCTCAACGAGGCGGAAAAGCATCGCTGCGCGCTGCGCCTGGTGCAGCGTGATGTGTATGAAATGACGGAACAAAGTTTGCGCAAGCAGACCCTGACGAAGGCGGAATGTCAGCGTGTGCGGGAAACGGCGGCCCGGACGATTGTGCGGGCACAGGAAACAATTACTCGTATTGCGGCGCAATATGCGCCGCATATGCTGGCCGCGTAAGGGCGGCACGCCCTTACCATCTGCGATTTGGCGATGGCGGCTCGCCGGGCGACGAGCCGTATCCGCATCCAGCTTTTTACTGAATCACTCCACACGCAATACGCGCTCCCCCACCGCCCAGCGGCGCCGGATGATCGGCGTGGTTGTCCCCGCCGGCATGAACCATCAACGAGCGGCCGCGAACGTCAGCCAGCTTGAGACGGGGTGCGAGTACGGAATTGTTCGCGCTGCCGGTCATGTCCACGTATAGGGGCGGAAGGTCGCCCAAGTGACCGTCGCCCCACGGTAGGCCGTGCCGCTTGGTCCCGGCCGGGTCGTAATGGCCGCCTGCCGCCAGGGCAGCGACCATCTTCCCGTTCTGTTCCTTGGCATCGCAGCTCGGATTTTCATGGACGTGAAAACCATGTACGCCTTGCGTCAGGCCGGTGAGTGCCGGTGCGAACTCGAGGCCGTACTGCGTTTCACGAATGACCACCTTGCCCACCGGGGCGCCGACACCGCCTTCATTGACCGCCTTCAGCTCCACGGTGATGCCTTGCGATTGGGCCATCGCCGCAGAACACAGCCCTAGGGCTGCGATGGATGCGATTGATGCGAGTGTCTTGATTCGAAGTTGCATGAGTTTTTCCTTTTTCAGTTAGCACTCTTGTAGCGGTAAAAGTCTCCAGCCCTTTGCCAGCTTCTATCGTGCCGCCATGCCCGTTGTCGCATGACTGTAGCAGTGCGCTTTTTCGCACCGGTTGACGAAGGTCAGTGCGGGAACAATCCATACCGCCCTTCTTCCACGACAGCACTTGTCTTGGGCCGCCATATGGTACACGGCATTGCACTACTGTTGGTATCGCACAAACACTGCCTCGGGAAGTGTTGGTGAGGCAGCGTCTCCGGCTATCCCGCCAGATGTGCAAGAGGCATTGTATTGATGCCACGCGCCGAAATTTCTCATTATTTTTCAGTGACTTACATTATTGCGTCGGCGTGGGGACGGCGCTGGCACGCTCCTCGCAATAGGTAGGTCGAGCGCAACGAAATGCTCGACCAACCAACCCAACACCTCTAGGAGAACTTGCAAATGACCACCCTGCTGATCAAAGACCTCGCCATCGTTTCCGACCTCGACCGCTCCGCCATGGCTTCCGTTTCCGGCGGCTCTTCTTACTACAAGGCGCCTTCCTGCTACGTGCCGACCTACTGCCCGCCGGTCTATGAAAAGCCTGCCAGCTACACCCCGAGCTCGTTCTCGTTCGATGCGTCGCAAATGATCGGCCAGTCGCAGAACGTCATGAACAACAACGGCAACAACGTTGCGTTCGCCAACGGTATCCACTCCACCGTGAATCCGACGCAGTCCGCCAACAACAACATCAACTTCTAATTCTCGACGCAACGCCTGAATTGCTTATTCGCACCTGAGGAAATACGACATGACTACCCTGCTGATCAAAGATTTGGCCATCGCCACCGTACTCGACCGCGCCGAAATGGCTTCCGTTACCGGCGGCTACAAGAAGCTGTCCGTCCCGTCCTGGATGCCTGGCTACGGCGCGACCGACACCACCATCAAGGCGGAGCAGCTGATCGGCCAGTGCCAGGATGTGGTGAACAACAACGGCAACAACGTTGCTTTCGCCAACTGCATCAGCTCCACTGTGAACCCGACGCAAACCGGCAACAACAACATCAACTTCTAAGCAGCAAAACGACGAAGCGATGGGGGCCATGAGCGCCTCCATCCAAGCAACCGCCAACCTCGAAACAAGGAGAAGAACATGTCCAGCATCATGATCCACGACCTGCCCCGCAGCGACGAACTCGACCGCAAAGCCATGGCCGCTGTCCGCGGTGGCAATTCCTGGCTGCAAGGCCTTGGCCCCGTTGCCAACGTCAATGTCGGCATCAATCAGAACATCGCCCAGCTCCAGAACATCCAAGTCAATGCCCTGAACAATGTCGGCGTGATCGGCGCAGGTTTCGGACCGCTGAAGCTGGATGTGAGCCCGTCCCAGTGGGCCTACACTGACGTTGTCCTCTGATCCCTGCAGCCACAACACGGGGGAGGACATTCTCATTGCATGGCATGGGGCTTGCAAGCAAAGGCTCCCAGACATGTTTTGAATCGACCGCTCATCGACCAACAACAGCAATCGGAGACAAGAAATGGCAACCATCACCATCAAGGACCTGCGCACGGACCGGAGCCTCGACAACAAGGCCATGTCGTCCATCAAGGGCGGCAATGGGTCGTGGGTCTTTGGCTGGATTCAACCCTACAGGCGTAACCAGAACCCGTTCGGCGGCGGAGCAGTGTTCAACTTCTACCAGATCAACAACTACGCCGACCAGATGATCAACCAGAACCAGATCGTCAACGTCAACAACACCGGCGCGAACTCCAATATCAATGTCGGCGTGAGCGAGACGAGTACAAATGTAAAGCACTAGAGCCTGTTCAGTATCTTTTTGGCATGCGCGCAGCCCCGAAAACCGGTCGAATGCTAGGCGCGGCGACGCGTCGTAGCGGTGCTACGGCAAGGAGCCGCAACACCGCAGGCGACCGGTTTCCGGGGCTGCCCGGAGGGTTCGAACGAGAAGGGACGCATTGCGTTGTTGCGACGCTTGCGCAGGCGCCCAGCCTGAGCGGCGCGCCGCGCCTAGCACTGCATCCCTTCTCGTTCGAACGCGCATGCCAAAAAGATACTGAGCAGGCTCTTAGACGCAACACAATTCTTTTGCGTCCGAAAGCGTGCAATCCGCGTCACTGGTTCTATACTCATCGCAGGGAAGATTCCCCGGATTTCGCGCGCCGCCGGAGGTGAACGTGACGCATACCACGCCATTCAAATGGACGTCGGCCTCCCGCACGCATGCGGGACTGGTCCGCAAGATCAATGAGGACTCCGTGCTCGATCTTGCCGACATGGGCATCTGGGCGGTGGCCGACGGGATGGGCGGACACACGCTGGGCGATTTCGCGAGCAATGCGATCGTCACCGCGCTCACCGACATCCCGCCTCCCCCCTCGCTCGAACAGTTCGCCATCGAAACCGAAGCACGGCTGCAATCCGTGAACCGCTTCCTTCGCAACGAGGCCGCGAACCGTGGGGCGCAAATCATCGGCAGTACCGTTGTCGTCCTGCTGGCCTGCGGCCGGCGCTGTGCTTACCTGTGGGCCGGCGACAGCCGGATTTATCTCTGCAGAAACGGCCACCTGATGCAGCTTACCCGCGACCACAGCCAGGTCGAAGAGCTGCTTGCCTGCGGCAGTCTCACCGCCGAGGCGGCCATCCATCATCCCGCCCGCAACCTGATCACGCGCGCCGTCGGCGCTGCCGATACGCTGGACGTGGACGGCGAGATGATCGAAGTCGCCGACGGCGACGTATTCCTCCTCTGCAGCGATGGCGTGAGCAATGAAGTCACCGAACAGGAGATCCGCTCGGCGCTTGTCACCGGCAATTGTCCGCAGGCAGCGCACGAGCTGGTCGAGATCGCATTGGCGCGCGGCGGCCGCGACAATATCTCCGCGGTTGTGACACGCGCGGACGACATGCACATCACGGAACAGACGGTGCTTAATCCTGCACTCTAAATCGACGAATAGCGATTCAGATCAACTCCCTCGCTTCTTACGCGACCATCATGTGCGGTGGACCATGCGCCTTCGCGCGCAGCCCGGCGCGCACGGTTCGATGTGTCGTTGGATTTCCAACTGACGAACAAGTGCCGGCGACAGACTGTTGGGAAAATCCCGACTGCCATCTGCCGGCAGGACCGGCTTGCCGTGACTATTGCATTCGCCAGACCCGCGCATCGCTGCATTCGTCGCTCATCATGCATCGATCGCACCCGATTGTCCGCCTTCCGCGGCCGCTGCGCTTTCCCCTCCGGGGCTGGCATCAAAGGTGCTAGTAACGACCCAGCTGAAAGTGGATGTCCACACAGACTCGGTAGATTTCTATGGTGAACGATTTCAATCAGAAGACCGAATTGCGAACCCGGAGGATGCCGTTCAGGCCTTCGCCGGAAAACGATTCGGACCACAGCGCGAATGTTCTCCCGGTCGGTACGCACCTGGGGGAGTTTGAAATTCTCGACCTCATCGGCGAAGGCGGCTTCGGCATTGTGTACCTCGCCTACGATCATTCGCTGGAGCGCCAGGTCGCACTGAAGGAGTACATGCCCTCCGGGCTGGCGAAGCGCACGACGCAGCTGGCGGTGACCGTCCGCTCGCAGCACAACGTCGAAACCTTCACCGCCGGCCTCAAGAGTTTTATCAACGAAGCCAAGATGCTGGCGCAATTCGATTCGCAATCGCTGGTGAAAGTGCACCGCTTCTGGGAAGGCAACGGCACGGCCTACATGGTGATGCCGTTCTATGAAGGCATCACGCTCAAGCAGGCGCTGAAGCAGCGCCGCATCACGCCGTCGGAAGCCTGGATCCGTGTCCTGTTGAGCGACCTGTTCGATGCGATCGAGATCATTCACCGCGGGCAATGCCTGCATCGCGACATCGCTCCCGACAACATCCTGCTGCTCAAGGACGGCCGCCCGCTCTTGCTCGACTTCGGTGCCGCCCGCCGCGTGATCGGCGACCTTACCCAGTGTCTGACGGCAATCCTGAAGCCGGGCTATGCGCCGATCGAACAGTATGCCGACATCGCCGGGCTGCGCCAGGGACCGTGGACCGACATTTACGCGCTGGCCGCCGTCGTCTACTACCTCATCTCGGGCAAGGCGCCGCCACCGGCGGTCGCCCGCATGGTGCATGACGAAATGGTGCCCGCGCGCGAGGTGGGCAAGGGACGCTACAACGCCGCCTTTCTCGCTGCACTGGACAAGGCGCTGTCGGTCAAGCCGGAACAGCGCTTCCGCTCGATTGCGGAATTGCGCCACGCGCTCGACATCATGGAAGCCTCGCCGCGCTCGCTGCCGGAAGAAGAGTCGTTCACGACGACGATGGTGCGAATCCCCGACGACGACGACACGGTCCGCACGCGCATGGCGGTCGACATGATGCACGACGTCAGGACACGCATCGCGCCGCCGCCGCCGACGCAGCACAGCGTGCGGCACAAATCGCAGATGCATCAGCCGATGAACAAGCCGGCCAAGGAGAGCCCCTTGCGCGCCCTCGAGGGAAAACGCGAATGGGTCGTTCTCGGCGTCCTGCTTGCCGCCGGCGTCGCGTCGGGCGTTTACCTCGGCACCGGATCGTCGTGGAAGGACTCGCCTTCCAGCCTGACATCGGGCGGCGGCACGACCATTGAGTCCTCCAGTGCGAGCGGTGCCCAGGACCAGGACGCGGAAGACAAGAGCAACACGGCGTCAACCTATCCGGCGACGGGGACGCCGCAGTCCGCGCCATCGTCAGCTCCCATTGCGAAGGAAAAACCTGCCCCGTCTCAACCTTCTACATCCGTCGCCAGGTTGCCGTCTCCGGCAGAAACGGCTTCCGTGCCGCCGGCAGGCGAGACAACATCGCAAAAAGCCTTGCGCGACCAGGAAGCAGCCTCAACTGCACGGGAAGACGAACTGTGGCGGCAAGCCAGCATTTCCGACAAACCGAGCGCGTACGAAAAATATCTGCGCGAGTTCCCGAAGGGCCGCTATGCGCCGATCGCGAGACTGAGACTGGAAAGCAAACCGGCGAAAGGAAATGCGCCTTCGACGGAAGAGGACTTGTGGACGGCCAGCACAGCAGTCAACACCCAGACTGCCTATGAAACCTATCTCAGGAAATATCCGAAGGGACGGTACGCGGCGCTAGCCAAGGACAGGATCGCCGGTTTCAAGGAGCCTTCGCGGGTGGAACGCGAGGAACCGGTTCCGGCAGTGCCGCCAGTAGCGGTCGTAACGCGGCCGCAGACATCTGCACCGGCGCCGGCTCCAACAACGACATCAACTGAATCAACGTCGATGTCGTCGGGCGGCTCCGGAACCACAGTATCTTCACAGTCTTCCCAGCCGACGGCCACCGCGCCATCGCCGGCACCTGCTGTGGCATCACCGGCTCCGGCACCGGCCGCATCGGAGCAGAAAACGGCCGCAACGGAAAACAAGCCGGCCGAGGCATCTGACAAAGTGGTAATCGTGAAACAGCCGGATAAGGCCGGTGACACCGCCGCCAAGCAGCCTGCCGCCGAGCCGCGCACGAGCTCCACGCCGACGTCCACCGATCCGTTTGGGACTCGCGGACACAAGCCTTTGGTCCTTGCGGACCAGACCATGACCGGCAACTTCAGCGTCGATCCGAAGACCGGCGTCGTTTCCGGCACAGGCAAGATCGTCTGGAATAACGGCAACCAGTTCGAGGGCACGCTCGTACGCGGCATGAAGGAAGGCAAAGGCAAATTTGTCTGGAACAACGGCCAGCGCTACAACGGTGAATGGGCGCGCGATATGCCCAACGGCCGCGGCACCATTACCTTTGCCGACGGCAGCCGCTATGAGGGGGATGTCAAGGACGGCGTGCCCCACGGCCGCGGCTCGACCCGCTTCAAGAGCGGCGACGTCTATGAAGGTGCGTGGGTACGCGGGAAGAGCCACGGCCAGGGCCGGTATACCTGGTCCAACGGCAGTTACTGGGAAGGCGAGTTCCGCGACGACAAGAGGACCGATAACGGCAAGATGGTCTTCGCGGAGAATGCCGGAGGCGGTGCGGCGAAGTCCGGCGATACCGCGACGTCCTCGGGCGGCGATACACGGAGCGCGGAACGCCGGGGGGCGGGCAAGGAATCGGCGGACAGCTATTGATTTGGGAACCGGGGGCGTTCGATGCGCCCCCAATGGGCAATCCGGTTATTTTGGAGCGGGGCCGGTCGGTACCGTTTTGCTCAGCGACTGGACGGGTACCCATTCGGAAAAGACGCCTTTCGTGATGCCGTTCTTCGGCACGCATTCGTCATTACCCGACTCGACGATTTCGCTCCTGCCGCCGGAGCACATGGCACTGTACTCCCCCGATACGCGCGCCCAGCCTCCCTTGACTTCCTGTGCTTCCACCTTGTCCTTGTAGCGCAGGAAGCCGACAGTCCCACAGGTCTGCGCCGGGCAAGTCCGCCGGTCCACATTGGCTACAGCGACCCAGTACACCTCGGCCGCGGCGGGCATGACGGTCGCCGCCAGGATCAGTGCCGCCAGGAGGCGGCGCGCGTGGATTGGTTGCATGTTGTCTCCCCTTCGTTGTTCGTCTTCTTGCAGCGGCTGGCCGGACAAAGTGGCCTTGCTGCGCCGATGTTGTTCTTGTTATTGCCGTGCAGAATAGTCAATCGGCATGGGGAAGAAAAATGCCGATTAGTCATGGCGCCATGCAAAAACGGCATAACCGGGTTATACAGGCCAACGGCGGCGACTGCGCCGGGATCAGGTCCGCGCAGGCTCTTTTGCGCTCGCTTCGATGTCCGCGTCGAGCATCATATCGACGGGCATCCAAGGCTTTGCAGCCGTCTTCATTTCCCGGATCCGCATAAAGATCCATGCCGCTGCGGCGAAGGCCGCAATGATGCCAAGGGTGGCGACGAACATCGCTTTTTGTCCGGGAGAATCGTCGCTGCCGGCGCCTGCCGCTTTGGCAAGGGACGGCTCGAGTTTGAGTGCTGGCTTGAACGACGCATCCGTGTCGAGGATGGCTCTGTTCCCGGCGGCCGGCGAGTTGGCCTGCGCTCCGCCAGCGTCGGGATTGGAGAGCAATGCGGCCAGCTTCAATCCCGCAATCAGGATAGGCCGGGCAGGTACCGGCTCTGGCTTCGGCTCATTTCGGACAACCGGTTCCCCGTTTCTTTCCATGGGCGCGCGTTGCTGAACCGGCTTCTCAGGTGCCTCCCGCGTGGCCGCCCCGACTTTTACCGGCTCGGCCGGCGGAATGGCGAGGGGCGCCTGCGCCGCCAGCGAATCCGGAACCAGATCAAGCAACACCGCGAAATCCCGCCGCTCGCCGGAACCGCACACATTCTCGACTCGCACCGTCGCCGCGGGTTCGTCGACCGTGCTTCCACCGGCGAGCAGCAGCACCGAGCTCCTGGAGGAATGTTGCAGCGTGACTTTCAGGTTGCTGACCACTTCCTGGTTCAGGTTCAGGAGGGCAGCCTTGAAGCAGCGCGCATCGCTCTCGCGGGCGTCATCGCCAGCGAGCGGCACGCTTGCCTTCAGCTGCCGCCCTAGCCAGGAGTGGACACGGATATCCCCGAATTCCGCAGCATTGCTCCGGGATGTACAGAAAGCGGCGAATACCAGTGCAGCCAGACCGGCGCGGCGGAGGTATGGCGTCGTCATGGGGTTTGTCTTCTGCAGCATCAGCGTATTCGGTTGAGGTAATGCCACCGCCACGATGGCAAATGTCGACAGATCTTACACTCGGAGTGCCCTGCGCAAACATCCTTCTGCTAAATCACTGATCCGATGCGTTTTTTTTCATTGGCTTGAATAATGCTTCGTTTCCATTCCGCTAACTTTTTCAAGGAAACGAATCGGCTTATGGAGAATCACGCACTCGCAGTACCCGGCGCGCTGGCCACGGAAAAAGATACATGGGCGTACAGGGTCAAGGGGATATTGAAAGACATGATTGGGATGCCAAAAAGGCGAGTGGAATTGATGCGCAAAGCCGTTCCGGCCCTTGCCGCGCTGCTGCTTTCCGCGGCCCATCTGCAGGCATCCGCCAGCATCATCACACCGATCAACACCCTGCCCACGCCGGCCGATCCGACCGGCTCGGTGAACGTATCGGCCTCCTACCAGTGGTACGACCTTGCCGTCGGCTTTGTCGCGCCCACCGCCGGGCACATCCGGCACATTGCGACGTCGCTTCTTGCCCATCCGTCGCTCGGTCCGTTTTATGTCGGCGTGGCCTCCAATGCGCTGATCGGCAGTCCGACCAATCCAAGCTACTTCGACACCCCATCGGCCTCCCTCGCGGAATTTTCAGTTTGCGCCGATGCAGCGCATCCCTCCATGCCTTGGGTGAACGCCTGCGACAACGGCTGGGGACCGGTCGACTTCCACCTGCTGGAAAACCAGGCGCTGTCGTTTGCAACGAATATCTTCCTCCCCAGCGGCGGGACCTACTGGATCTACACGCGTTTCCTCGCCGATGATGTTTTCGCAAGTTGGATGACAAACCTGTCCACGACGACCGCCCTCGTGGCCATGCGCACAGGCATCGACCCGTTCGATCCGGACCATACGACGTTCCTGCTGGCTGGCGGCCCGACCTTCGCGCCGGGACTGCGCATCGACTTCGAGCCCGGTTCGGTACCAGAACCCCATGTCATGGGAATCCTGCTGCTCGGCCTCGCCGGCCTGGCCTTCCAGCGGCGACGCAAGGACGCGTAATGATGTTCAGGTGCACTGAACGGATGGCCCGTTCAGTGCACCTTGCTTTTTTCCTGGCCGTCCGCCGCCGGATGCCTGAAGTCCTTCGACCGGATGCCGTGTTTCTTCAGCAGCATCTGCAGGTGGGAACGGTTCATGTCGCAACGCCGCGCCAGTTCGGCGACGGTTCCGCCGACCTCTTTCAGCCCTCGCTCCAGGAACGCCCTTTCCGCCTCGTCGCTCGCCGCGCGCTTGGCGTCGCTCAGTGAAGTGAGGCTCACTGTCTCCACGCCCGCGCCGGTTACCTGCATTTCCCTTGCTGGCGCCTTGGGACGGATGTCCTCCGGTAGATGTACCACGTCCGCAACATCGCCGGCCAGGCAGGAAAGGCGATAAATCAGGTTGCGCAGTTCGCGGATATTGCCCGGATAGGAATAGTTCAGCATGAAGTCCCGCAACCGCGGCGTCATCTTCACCGGGGAGCGCTTCAAGGCCTCTGCCGCTTCATCGCCAAAGAAGGAAAACAGCAGAGGAATTTCATCCTTGCGGTCGCGCAAGGCCGGCAGCGTTACGTGAATGACGCTGAGACGATAGAACAGATCCTCGCGAAAAGTCCCTTCCTCGATGAGCTTGCGCAGGTTCTTGTTGGTGGCCGCGACAATGCGCGTGTCGACGTTGATGATCTCGTCCGAACCGACACGCTGGATCTCGTGCGCCTGCAGCACGCGCAGCAGCTTCACCTGGCCCTGCAGCGGCAGTTCGCCGATTTCGTCGAGGAAGATGGTGCCCTTGTGCGCGCTTTCGAACTTGCCCTTGCGGTCGTTCGCCGCGCCGGTGAAGGCGCCTTTCTTGTGGCCGAACAGTTCGGACTCCAGCAGGTTTTCCGGAATCGCACCGCAGTTGACGGAGATGTAGGGCTTGTCGGCGCGCGCTCCGTTGGCATGGATCACTTTCGCCATCAGCTCCTTGCCGGTGCCGCTTTCGCCGTCGATCAGCACCGGCAGGTCGGTGGGTGCGGCCTTTTCCGCGATTTCCAGCGCCTCGAGCAGCTTCGGGTTGTCGCCAAAGATGCCTTCGAAGATGAAGCTGCGGTCCATCAGGCCCTTGCGCCGTTCGCCGGGCACCCGTTCGATCGGCTCCACCGGCTCGACATCGGCGCTCGCCGCTCGCACGAAGCGCTCCTTGTGCGACAGCTGCATGACTTCTTCGCGCAAGGAATTCGACTGGCGCAGCAGCTTTTCGATCTCCGGCCGTTCCAGCCTCGATGACCAGCGCAGCGTGTTGCGCATGATCTCGATCTTTTCCAGCAATCCGGCGTAGGAGATGGTGGAACTGCCCAGTCGTTGGTCGAAAATCTTCATGCGGCGCTCAATTGCTTCTGCACCAGCTCGTAGTACATGCCCCTCCTGGCGACCAGTTCTTCGTGGCGTCCCTGTTCGACGATTGCTCCCTCGTACAGCACGAGGATCTTGTCGGCCCGCATGATGGTGCTGAGGCGGTGTGCGATGACGACGGCCGTGCGCCCTTTGAGGATCTCGTTCATGTTGCCCATGATGTTGCTCTCGGACTGGGTATCCAGCGCCGAAGTCGCTTCGTCGAACACCAGCAGGCGCGGGTCGTGGTAGAGCGCCCGCGCGATGCACAGGCGCTGGATCTGGCCACCCGACAGACCCATGCCGCGTTCGCCGACGACCTGTTCATAGCGCAACGGCAGCTTGCTGATGAAGGCGTGGGCATCGGCCATCTTCGCCACTTCCTCGATGCGGCGGCGATCCGGGCTTTCGTCGCCGCTGGCGATGTTTTCCGCAATCGTGCCCGAGAACAGCAGGTTGCTCTGCATCACGTAGCCGACCTGGGCGCGGTAGTAATCCTTGTCGATTACGCTCATGTCGTAACCGTCGACAATGATCTTGCCGTCGGACGGCGTGTAGAAACCGACCAGCAGCTTGGCGAGCGTTGTCTTGCCGGAGCCGCTACGGCCGACAATGGCCACCAGTTCGCCTGGCTTGATGTCGAGGCTGATGTTTTCCAGCACGTAAGCCGTGTCCTCGCCGCCATAGCGGAAGTACACGCCGTCGAGCTTGATTTCCCCCTGCAGGTCAGGCAGCACCACCCGCGACGGCAGGTCTTCCGGCTTCTGCTCCGGCTCCATGTCAAGCACATCGCCCAGGCGTTCCATCGCGACGCCGGCATCGTTGAGCAGGTTCCACAGGCCGACCAGTCCCATGAGCGGAGCCAGCACGCTGCCCATCAAGGCGTTGAAGGCTATCAGCTGGCCGACGGTCAGTTCGCGCGCGAGGACGAGGCTGGCGCCGACCCAGAGCACGGCGATGGTCGTGGCAGCGTTGAGGATCTGCCCGATCAGCGAAATCCAGATATTGAAGGACTGCGCACGGTACTGCACTTCCAGCGCCTTCACATATTTCCGTTCCCATTTCAGCCGTACAGGCCGCTCGATCCCCATTCCCTTCACGGTTTCCACGCCACCCAATGCTTCCATCAGGTAGGCTTGGGCATCGGTCGAAACCGCGAACACCTCACGGGCATATCCCTTGACCTTTGGCGTCACAAGCACGGTCAGCGCGATGATGGGGATCACGAAGGCAATCAGCACCATGGTGAGCTTGACGTTGTACAGGAACATGATGGTGAAGTAGATGAATATCATCAGCAGGTTCAGCACGGTCGTGATCGTCGACTCGGTCAGGAAGGCGCGAATCGTGTGGTTTTCCTGGAAGCGCGCCAGGATGTCGCCGGTCTTGCGCTTGGCAAAGAAGGAGAACGGCAGCGACATGGTGTGCTTGAAGAAATGCGACATCATCGCGAAGTCCAGGTTGCGCACCATGAACCCGGCCAGGAAGGAGCGTATCGTCACCATGATCTGCGTGAACAGGTTCGACACGATCAGGCCGGCGATCAGCAGGTGCAGCAGGTTGAAGTTCTGGTGCACGATCACGCCGTCGAGGATGTTCTGGATGATGAGCGGCGGCACCAGCCCCAGCACCTGGATCACGAAGGTCGCCAGGAACAGGTGCAGCAGGATCTTCTTGTACGGTTTTAGATAGCCGACGAAGCGGATCCACGGCGAGCGCGAAGCCGCCAGCTGTACCATGTCCTGTCCCGGTGTGAACACCAGGCAGGTACCGCTCCAGCCGCGCTCGAACTCCTCTACCGCCATCTTCTTGAACCCGATGGCGGGATCTGCGACCCAGACGTGCGTCTTGGACACGCCGTAGACGATGATGTAGTGGTATCCCTCCCAGTGGGCAATGAAGGGAAGCTGGAAGCCCAGCAGCGCTTCATAGGTACATTGCACGCCTCGAGTAGCGAAGCCCAGCGTATCGCCCACGCGCGCCAGGCTATCGAGCGTCGCTCCGGCCGTCGTGACGTTGGCCAGTTCACGCAGCTTGCCCAGTGTCATCGGAATGCCGTAGTGCTTGCAGATCATCGCCAGGCATGCCGCGCCGCAATCCATTTCCTCCGCCTGCTCAACCAGCGGGAAACGCCGGATGACTTTCTCGCCCAGTTCCGGCTTGGATTGCAGGTCCAGCAGCACCGGGCGCTTGCGGCGCTCTTCCAGTTTTTTCTGCCGCTGGAGTTCCCGCTCGACGATCCGGATGCGGTCTTCCAGCACTTCCCGCAGCTTGGGGTTGCGTTCGAGGATCAGGTGGATCGTCTTTTCGGGAATCACCAGCAGCGTGGTGTCGGCGACCGCCGTTACCGTCACCATCTGCTCCTGGCGCATCAGGCAGGCCTTCTCGCCGAAGATATCGCCCTGGCGCAAGGTGGCGAGCGGATACTCGGTGCCTTCCTCGGTGCGGACCAGCTTGACTTCACCGTGGCGGATGACATAGAGCCTGCGATCTTCCTTCGTGTCTTGCTTGAGGATTTCCTTGCCGGCTATGACGCGCTTGACGCCGACGCTGCGCACGAATTCTTCGAGTTCGCTCTTGTTGACCTTGCCGCGCAGGTCGAACAGGCGCGTCACAAAACCGCCGGCGGAACTGATGGCGACATAGCTGGCGACGAACTCGAGCGCCGCCGGATTGCGGGAAATGATCGGCTCGATCACCTTGCGCGGGATGAACAGCAACTCAGTCTTCAGGGAAGCGCGCACCGAGGATTCATGGCGGTAGTCGCGCAGCATGGCGATTTCGGCAATGACCTCGCGCTCCTTGCGCACGCCCATGCTGATTTCCTTGCCGTTCTCCTCGGTGAAGACGCGGACCGACCCCGACTTGACGATGAACAGTCCGCCCGCCGGGTCGCCTGCATTACAGACCGTATCGCCGAACGCAAAGAAGCGGGACTCTGCGTGCTCGGCGAGCCGCTCGATCTCGTCCCGTGTGAAAGGTGAAAGGATCTCGACGGACGCAAGGAAATCCGCCAGAGGCTGCTGCTGTTTCTGCGCTGCGTCCATGACAGGGAAACGTTACCTGGCGTTACCGCGCTTCGATGATATGTTCCTGTGCCCGGGCAAACAGCCACTCTTCGCGAAGCAGCCGGCGGATCTCGGCCGCGGTGTCCTCGTCCATCGACGCCGGGTGTTTGGCGTTGACCTTGAAGATCTCGAAGACCGTCCTGTCGGCCGATGGGAAAGGCCCCAGCAGGTCGCCTTCAGAAGCGTTGAACACCTTCGCTTCGATATCGGTCTTGAGCGAGCCGCGCATCACCTTGCCGATCAGGCCGCCCTGCTCGCGCGTGTCGGCAATGGAATGTTCGCGCGCCATTTCCTCGAAGCTGTCCGGGTCGTCGCGCAGGTAGGAAATCATTTCCTTGGCCTTGCCTTCCGCGTCAAGCACCATGTGGCTGACCTCGATGCTGTCGAAGCGCGGGGAATTGAGTTTGAAGTAGTGATCGACGGCCTTGTCGTTGCATACCTCGGCCATCATCTTTTCCTGGTACAGGCTGTCGGTGACGAATACCTCGAACTCGTCCAGGCTCACGCCGAGCGCATTCAGGTAGTTGTTCATGTCAGCCGCCCGGTGCAGGCCCTGTACGCGCCGGAAATTGTCGGCGCGTTCCTGGATTTCGTCCGGTGTGACCTTGATGCCATGTTTCTTTGCCGCACGCACCGTCAGCTTGTCCCTGACGATCTGTTCGATGAGTCCCTCGAACTGTCCCGTCAGCTTCAGTGTCCTCACAAAGTCCTCGATGCCGATGACTTCATCATCAATACGCACAATTGCCGTCATCGTCCTCTCCTTGCGATCTGGGCGCCGTCACCCAAGCCTTGTTCGATGCTTCCTGCATGGGCCGGGTTCGCAGCGCCCCGACATGAAATTGGAGCTTGCGCAAGGATTGTCGTCGTCGCTGCCTCCCGCCGGCGATCCGAACCACATCCTGCGCAATCAAGCGTTACAGAAACCTTAGGAGTTCATGCGCGCGGAGCATTTGCGCGTGCTCAAACCGGCGTCATTCCCATGCGCCTGCCGGGGTAGGTTCTTATGCAGATGTGGCTTGAGCGAAAGAAGGGAGGGCGACGACTCAGGGCGAATCGATGCAATACTGGTTCTTGCCGGATTTCTTTGCGTGGTACATGCGGCGGTCTGCCGTTTCCATCACGGCAGTTTCATCCCTGCAGTCGTCCTCGGGGAGCAGGCAAATGCCGATGCTGGCACCGATGCGCAGATCACCCTGCCCGTGCACATGCACGGCTGCAATGGAATCGATCAGGGATTGCGCCACGCGCTGCACTTCCTGCAGGTCGGACGCATCCGTGATGAGGATGCCGAACTCATCGCCGCCCAGGCGCGCGGCCTTGTCGGCGGCATCCACGCCGTCGTGCAAGCGGTTGGCCACGCACTTGAGTACTTCGTCGCCGGTGTTATGCCCGCACGTGTCGTTGATGCCCTTGAAGCCGTCCAGGTCCAGCAGCATGACGGCGCTGCGGGTGCCGTTGCGCGCGACGTCCTCGAGCAGTTTCTGCAGGCACTGGAAGAATCCGGCGCGATTCATGAGGCCTGTCAGGGAATCGGTGCGCGAGGCCGATTCGAACCGGGCCGCGCGCAGCTGCATTTCCCGCTTCGCCTGTGCGATCTGCTCGGACAACATCAATGTGTACCAGGGGAGGATGACGATGGACAGGACAATGCCTTCCGTCACGAGCTTGCCGGCCTGCCAGTAAGGCGATAGCGACAGGGCTGCACCCACTGACAGCCCGCCGATCAGGGACGAGAGCCGTGCATATGGCAGGCCGTTGCGCAGGCCGTTGCCGATGGCCATGAGCACAGGCGCCCAGAGCGTCGGTGCGAGCACGTCTCCGGCCTGGTACAGCGCAAAGGCAAATACGACCTGGTCCAGCACGATGGAGATCATGCGCCGCGAACGGTAGGTCAGCAAGGAAAGACCCACTACTCCTAGCCAGACGAGGCCGAAGGCAAAATAGGCGGCAATGCCAACGGCTGCGTTCCTGAGGTCGCCGATATGGCCGAACAGGTGTGCAAACAGCAGGTAGGCGACAAACATCAGGGTCAGCCCGAGGCGGAAGCAGGCATGCCCCATTTCGCTGCCCAGGTTATGCGGCAAGATTTTTGACTGAGTTGCCGTGACAGGAATGTCCATATCGCCCTATCTGAAAAGGGTTGAGCAGTAGGGTGGAAAATATTTCCCTAGCGCAACACATTATAAACAGACATTTAGGGTGCATATTAACTATTTGTAGAGCTTCTCCACTAAAGGTTTCTTGCTTGAATCGTCCTGTCCGTCGGGCGAGAAATTTTCCCTACGGGAACAAGTTTGCACGTTTCCGGTCTAGGGATTACCAAACGGCCCTTTTCACTGGACTGGAAGAACCCAATGATGCTTGACGAACAACACAGCGAAGAATTGCGTGCACTACGTAACCTGGAACGGACAGTACGCGCATATAGCCTTACGGCGCACATGATCCCTGCGTACCGCCGGCAGGAGATGCTTGCCACCGCCCTGCGCGAGGTGGTCAACGCCCGCAAGTCGGCCATCCGCAAGTCGAAGTGCGTTCCTTTTCGCTGAGTACGCCGTCGCGCATTTGCCCCGCGCCTGCCCGCATCAGATAAATAAGCAGCGCATACCGGCGGCCTCCCGCAATGGATGGCCGCCTTCGCCTGATCACTCCTCCTCCCCCTGCGCGGCCTGATCGACGCCCGCCCTCCCCTCCAGCCACAGCCGCTCCGAATATTTTTCTCGCCGGCACTATAAAAAAACGGCTGCTCCAACCGAAAACACACGTATGCCAGATATGTTCCGGCAGGTATCGTGCCTGGAAGATGCTCGGAACCTATGGTTCGAAGTTGCTAAATGTCAACATTTTCCGACTTTCGGGGTAACATATCGTCCTGTTCACTTGCAGTCCAAAGCCGCCATGAGCGCCCAGCCCCAAGCTTCCATTCTCTCGGTCGAACTCCTTTCAGACCGGACCCGCAAACCTTCGGCGTTGCTGCTGGCTTGCAGCGCCGAGGCGCCGGAATCCCTTGTAACACTCGCGCAGCATGAAGACTTGCGCACCCTGTGCGGGCGCTTTCCCTGCCTGGTGATTTCGGACAGCGTCCCGCCGGCCATTGCACAAGTCTTGCGGGAAAGCGGGTGCCGGGAAGTGGCTGCCGACTCGATATACCGCGCCGCCCAACTGACTGAGCAGCCACTGGCAGCGCAGGTAGAGTGGATCGCCGGGAACTGGTACATGGCGCCGCCGCCCAAACCGGTCGGCAACCAGGCGGCGTCCCGCACGCTGGCGCTGCAACTGGTGCAACTGGTGTCCGCCGATGCAGACACCCACGAAATCGAAGCCGTGCTGCGCCGCGACCCGGCGCTGTCCTACCATCTGCTGCGCCTGGTGAACTCGCTCGGAATGGGAATGAACAGGCAGATCACCAGTTTCTCGCAAGCCATCCTCATACTCGGCCGTGCACAATTGCGGCGCTGGCTCAACCTGATGCTGTTTTCCGCACGCTCCGGCGACGAGCGCTCCGCCATGCTGCTGGCGCGCGTGGCGGCCCGCGCCCGTTTGATGGAGCTGCTGGCGAAATCCGCCGGCCTGGACAAGTCCGGCCAGGAGTCGGCTTTCATGGCAGGCATGTTTTCCCTGCTCGGCATCCTGTTCGGCATGCCGCTGGAAGAAGTGCTGCGCCCGCTGAAAATCAGCGACGCCCTGCAAGCAGCCCTACTGACGCGCGAAGGTGAAGTCGGCGCGCTCCTCACGCTGGTGGAAACCGCGGAGCAGCCGGACGTTACCGCCCTCGCCGCCCGCCTGGCTGCGCTGTCGTTGCCAGCATCGGAATTCAACCTCCTCAATGTCCAGGCGCACACCTGGATGCTCGATGTCGTGCGTGAAAGCGCCGGAGGCGCGAATGCCTGACCGCAAAACCGTCGAGCAATGCCTCGCGCTCTGCCGCGAGGCCCGTTCGCTCGACGGCGCGGCGCAACTGCAGGCCTTGAGCGCGCTGGAGGCCGCTTTGGCCAGTCTCCAGAATCCCGCTGCGCCTGCTTCCGCACCCAAGCCCGATGCTCCCGTGATCACCATGGATCCGGCCGGTTACGTCACCGGCTGGAACGACGGCGCGGAGCGCCTGTTCGGCTACACGCCGGAGGAAGCGATCGGCCAGCACGTGCTCTTCCTGTATGCCGACGACGATGATGAAGTCGCGGAGCTCTTCCTCGAAGAAGGCACTTCGCTGATGGAAGTCCGGCGCCGCAAGAAGTCCGGCGAAATCTTCTGGGCCAGCCTTGCGTTGTCGATGACGGCCGACGAGGCAGGCAACCCGACGGGCATGATTGCGCAAATGTCCGAGATCACCGAGCGCCTGTCGGATGAAGACAAGTTGCGGCTGCATGCACGCATCATTGAAGACAGCGACCAGGGCATCCTGATCACCGACGCCGAAGAACGCATCGTTTCGGTCAACACCGCCTTTACCCGCATCACCGGCTACTCGGCCGCGGAGGCGATTGGCAAGACACCCGACCTGCTCCGTTCCGGCAAGCACACGGCGGACTTCCGGGCCCAGGTGCGCGGTGCAATGAAAGGCGCCGGTCCCTGGCACGGCGAGATCTTTGGCAAGCGCAAGAATGGCGAGGTTTTCCCGCAGTCCGTCACGATCAGCGTGGTACGCAACGACAAGGGCGAAACCACGCACGCATTTTCGATCTTCTCGGACATCAGCGTGTTCAAGGAAGCCGAGGCGCGCATGCAGCGGCTCGCCAACTACGACACCCTGACCGGCCTGCCGAACCGCGCGCTGCTGAACCAGCTCGTCGGCCAGGCACTGACCGCGGCCCGCCGCAACAAGGGACATGGTGCGCTGATGGTGATCGAACTGCAGCGTTTCCACTCCATTTACGACACGCTTGGCCATGAAGTCGGCGATTCCTTGCTGGGCGAAGTCAGCGGACGTTTCCGCAATGTGCTGCGCGACGAGGATGTGCTGGCGCGCATCGACGGGGACAAGTTCGCGGTGGCGCTGCTCGACATCCAAAAGCGCGAGCACGCGGGCATCGTCGCCAACAAGCTGCTGTCCACACTCGACGATCCGTTCGAGATCGAAGACCACAACCTGCGCATCGGCGCGAGCCTGGGTATTTCGATCTATCCCGAAGACGGCATGGACACCGCGGCGCTCCTGCGCTACGCGGACGCCGCGCGCGCCCGCGTGCACGACAACGGCGAGAACGGCTACATGTTCTACAGCCCGGAGATGAACCAGCGCGCCAAGGAACACCTCTGGTTCGAAAGCGAATTGCGGCGCGCGCTCTCCGGCAACCAGCTGCAGCTGCATTACCAGCCGAAAGTCAGCCTGCGCAGCGGCCGCATCGTCGGCGCCGAGGCGCTGCTGCGCTGGAAGCATCCGGAGCGCGGGATGGTCTCGCCCGGCATCTTCATTCCCGTTGCGGAAGAAACCGGACTCATCCTCGACCTCGGCACCTGGGTGCTGGAAGAAGCATGCCGGCAGATCCGCGAATGGCAGGATGCGCGCGTCGACGTGCCGCCGATCGCGGTGAACCTGTCATCGCGCCAGTTCGACCGCCACTTGCCGGACCGTATCCAGGACGTGCTCGAACGCTATGGCGTCGCGCCTGACCGGATCAAGCTCGAAATCACCGAAACCCTGCTAGTGCGCGGCCCGGAAGCCGTCATCCCGATCATGAACGAACTCGCCGCGCGCGGGCTGGCGCTCGCGCTGGACGATTTCGGGACGGGATATTCCAGCCTGGCCTACCTGAAGAAATTCCCGATCAGCACGCTCAAGATCGATCGTGCTTTCGTGATCGGCCTGCCGCACGAGGAAAACGACTGCGCGATCGCGCGCGCGATCGTCACCATGGGGCAGCAGCTACGGCAGGAAATCGTTGCTGAAGGTGTCGAGACGCCGGAGCAGATGGCCTTCCTGCGCGACCTCGGTTGCGACCAGCTGCAGGGTTACCTGTTCAGCCCGCCGGTCGGCGCGGACAACTTTGCGCAGATGGTGCGCGAAAACAAACGGCTCAATTTGTCGATCGCAATCGAGCAACGCGCAACAAGCTGAGCCCGCTTACTCCAGGAAACGCCCCACGTCGCGGGCAAAGGTCTTGATGTCGAAAGGCTTGGAAATCACACCGTTGAAACCGGCCTCGGCCAGTTCACCGCCTTCGTCACGCACCAGCCCCGTCACCGCCACGACCGGAATGCCGGCGGTCGCGGGGTCGGCGCGAAGCTGTCTTACGACCTCGAATCCGCTGAGCATCGGCATGCGTCCGTCGCAGAGGACCAAGTCCGGCATATCGCGCAGCGCAATGGCAAGTCCCGCCTCACCGTCCAGCGCGCCGGTCACCTCATGCCCGGCGGACTTCAGGAGAATCACCATCAGCCGCAAATTGGCGGGATCGTCTTCGATCACCAGCACACGCTTACCAGCCATGCGTCTTGCTCCATTGCGACAGCGTTCCCTCTTGCGTATCGAGCACGTGATATTCATCGTACGGCGCGACCGTCATGCAGGCGTGGTTGGGCAGTATCCTCACGCGAGAACCGACGGGGAATCGCTCGAACGGCAGCGCGCCTGAAGTGCAACGTATGAAACCATGCTCCTGGTGCACGTCGCCGACATACAAGCCGCCGACCAACTTGCCATCGATATCGCACACCAGTCCGTAACCGATGTGCGGATCATGTTCGTTGGCACTGATATCCTTGGACAAGGCCAGCGCGCCGGCATCGACCAGCAGGTGCCCGGCTTCGCGGTGATGGCCGATCACCGTGGCGAGCACGCTGACCGCAATGTCGTCTACCGAACAGACGCCGAGCCGCGCCTGCGACAGGTCGAAGAACACGTAGACGCCTGGCCGGATCTCGGTCACGCCATCCAGTGGAATGTCCGTCAGCGCCGTCGGCGTCGATCCGATGCTGACTGTTTTGCAAGGTATCCCTGCTTCGCGGATGCGTGTCGCGGCCAGGACCGCGGCATCGCGCTCGGCAATGGCGATCGCGCATCGCGCTTCCTCGCTCGCGGCATGGTACGAATGACCCGCGTGCGTAAGCACGCCATCGAGTACAAGACCTGGCGCCGCGTGCACGGCTTTTGCGATGTCGATCAGCGTCTCGCTGTCCGCGCGTACGCCGGCGCGGTGCCCACCGCAATCGATCTCGATCAGCACCGGCACCGGTTTGTCCCGGCCGCCGTCTCGTACTGCGATGGCACCGACGGCATCCACGGAATCGAGGATGACGCGCACGCTCGCCCCTCGTGCCATGAAGCGTTCGATGGCCGTCATCTTCGTCGGAACGATGCCTACGGCATAGGTAATGTCGCGGAAACCGGCATCGAGGAAATACGCGAGCTCTGCGAGGGTCGACACAGTGATACCCCCGAACTGTCCGGCAGTTGCCACTCGTGCCACATCTGCGCTCTTGGCGGTTTTCAAGTGCGGACGCAGCATCACGCCGGCATCGGCAACGCGGCGCGCCATACGCGCGCAGTTGGCTTGCAGGCGTTGCCTGTCCAGGATGATGGCCGGGGTCGGTAGTGTGGAAAGAAGGTCTTGGGAGGATGTCACGGTCGTGGCCTGCAATGCGAGAAATACACGGGCGGATGTTCCGCCTGGTTGATGGCGATGTTAACATGCCTTGCCGCGGTTATTCTCCAAAGCGCGGCCAACATTCAGACAACACCGCCGATGACGCTTTCCAACCCTGCAGTTCCTTGCCCTTTTTCCCGGTTGATGCCGGCATTGAATTTCCTGCCATTCCCGCAATCCATCAACACGCCGGGCGGAAGGGCTGAAGCATGCTGAACGGTCTGTGGCTGGGTTTCTTCGTCGTCGCCGCAATTTCCGCATTCGGACGCTGGCTGTTCGGGGGCGAAGCGAGCGCATTCGCCGCGATGGTGGAGAGCCTGTTTGCGATGGCGCGGCTGTCGGTGGACGTGATGATCCTCCTGTTCGGCACGCTGACGTTGTGGCTCGGTTTCTTGCGTATCGCAGAAAAGGCCGGGCTGGTCGAACTGCTCGCCCGCTTGCTGGCGCCGCTTTTCCGCCGGCTGATGCCCGGCGTCCCTGACGGGCATCCGGCCCTGGGATTGATCACCCTGAATTTCACGGCCAACGGTCTCGGCCTCGACAACGCCGCCACGCCTATCGGCCTGAAGGCCATGCGCGCACTGCAGGAGCTGAATCCCAAACCGGATACCGCGACCAACGCGCAAATCCTGTTCCTCGTCCTGAACACGTCGTCGCTGACGATGCTGCCCGTGTCCATCTTCATGTACCGGCTGCAGCAAGGCGCCAGCGACCCGACGCTGGTGTTCCTGCCTATCCTGATTGCGACCAGCATTGGAACGCTGATCGGATTCCTGGCAGTCGCCGCCGTGCAAAGGCTCAAGATCTGGGACCCGGTCGTACTCGCGTGGGTTGGCGGATTCGCGCTGCTTCTCGGCGGCTTCATGGCACTGCTTGCCGGCATGTCGGCAGCCGCACTGGCCGCCTTCTCATCCCTGCTCGGCAACCTCGTGCTGTTCGGGCTGATCCTGTTGTTCGTGCTGGTCGGAGCGTGGCGCCGGGTTCCTGTCTATGAAGCTTTCGTTGAAGGCGCCAAAGAGGGATTCGAGGTCACGAAAAACCTGCTGCCGTACCTGGTCGCCATGCTGTGCGCGGTCGGGGTGCTGCGTGCCTCCGGCGCGCTCGACGCGGCCCTGAACGGCGTCCGCTATGTGGTGGAGACCGTCGGTTGGGATACGCGCTTCGTCGACGCCTTGCCAACCGCGCTGGTCAAACCCTTCTCGGGAAGCGCGGCGCGCGCGATGCTGATCGAATTGATGAAAACGAGCGGCGTGGACAGCTTCCCCTCGCTGGTGGCGGCAACGGTGCAAGGCAGTACCGAAACCACGTTCTATGTACTGGCGGTATATTTCGGCGCGGTCGGCATCCAGAAAGCGCGGCATGCAGTCGGATGCGCGTTGCTTGCCGATGCGGCCGGCGTGCTGGCATCGATACTGGTCTGCTACTGGTTCTTCGGTTGATTACGCAATCAGCGGGACGGTCAGCGTCGCGCGCAGCAGCTTCTCGATCTCTGCGGCGGGAACGGGATCGCTGATGCAGGAACCCTGGATTTCATCGCAGGACGTCGTGCGCAGGAAGGCAAGGTGCTCGTCGCTTTCCACCCCTTCGGCGACGACCGACAGGTTCAGGGTGTGCGCGAGTTTGATGATCGCCTCAGCCAGCTTCCACGGGCTGACTTCATCGTTCTGGTTTTGCAGCAGGAAGGAACGGTCGAGCTTGAGGCAGTCGAGCGGGAAGCGACGCAGGTAAGCCAGCGAGGAATAGCCCGTCCCGAAATCATCGACCGACAGGCACAGTCCCAGCGATTTCAATTCCTTCAACAAGACGGCGGCTGTATCGGCATCTTCCATCAGCGCGGACTCCGTCAGTTCGAGTTCCAACTGGCGCGCACGCAGGCCGCTGCGCGACAGCGCGTGGACAACCGAGCTCAGGATCTTCTTGTTGCGCAACTGTCGCGCCGACAGGTTGACCGAAATCTTGAGCGGAAAGCCGTAGCGCGCCGTCCATGCTTGCACCTGCTCCGTCGCACGCTGCAGCACCCAATCCGTGATTTCGTCGATCATCCCGCTTTCCTCGGCCAGCGGAATGAAATCGGCCGGAGAAATGGCGCCCAGCTCGGGATGGGTCCAGCGCAGCAAGGCCTCGACGCCGGTCAGGCGCAGCGTTTTCAGGTCCACGCGGGGCTGGTAGTAGACGACAAATTCGTCCCGCTCCAGCGCGTGGCGCAGCGCGGCGTGGCGGATCATTCGGGTACGGGATGCGGCGCTCATGTCCGGCGTGTAGAAGCGGAAGCAGTTGCCGCCGGTCGCCTTCGCCCGGTACAGTGCGGTGTCGGCGTTCTGCAGCAGGACATCGCTGGTGTCGCCATCCTGCGGATACATGCTGATGCCGATCGAGCCGCTGGCCCGCACCTCGTGCCCCATGATCGTCGTCGGCTGGTCCAGCGTCTTGCAAAGCTTGTCTGCCAGCCGTACGGCGGAGCTGTCGCCGAACTTGCATTCGGCCAGCACGACGAATTCATCGCCGCCCAGGCGCCCCACCGTGTCGTCGGGCCGTATGCATCGTTTCAGGCGCAGGGCAATATCCTTGAGCAGCGAATCGCCCGCGGCGTGTCCGAGCGAATCGTTGACCTCCTTGAAATTGTCGAGGTCGATGAAAAACACGGCGAGCATTGCCTCGGGATCGCGGTCCTCGAGGCACTGGCGCAGGCGGCGCTGCAGTAGTTCTCGATTCGGCAGTTCGGTCAGGGTGTCGCGCGTGGCGAGGTGTTCGAGCGCATTCGCCGTCCTCACTTCATGGGTGACGTCGCGGCTTACGCCTCGGTATCCACGAAACACGCCGTCCTCGCTGAACGGTTCTCCCGAGATCCGCAGGAAGCGGACCGTACCCGGCGCTTCGATCGAACGGACCGGGTAGATCAGGTCATGGAAAGGTCGGCGCGCGGCGATGCTCTCGGCACAGGCAATGTAGCCCGATGCGCGCGGGTCGGAAACGTACTCGTCAAAGCGGGTGCCCAGCAACTGCGACGCGCGTGAGCCGAGCCGCTGGTAGATGCCTTCCGACAGAAATGTGAAGCGGATCCGGTCGTCGGTTTCCCAGTACCAGTCCGATGACAGGGTCGTGAGGCTGCGAAAGCGCTCTTCGCGCCGCGCTAGTTCGCGCCCGGCCTCAAGCTGGGCGGTGATGTCGCGCGCGACGGAAACGATGCCCATCTTGGCGCCGGTCTGCGGATCGCGAACGGTGCGGGTGCTCGCGCCCAGCCATACCCAATGCCCGTTCTTGTGGCGGAAGCGGATGTTGACGAGACCGGGCCGTACGCCCTTCGGCTGTGCTGCATCGCGGCTCAGGTCGTCAGGATGGATGTAGTCGTATAAATGTGTGCCGACCAGTTCTTGCGGCTCGAAACCGAGCGTGTCCTTGTGCGACGGCGACACGTACAGGTAGATGTTGTCGGCATCGCTGTAGGAAATGAGGTCGCGCGCATGTTCCGTTACCAGGCGGTGCTCGATTTCGCTGCGCATCAGGCGCGAACGCACCTCGTGCTTTTCCGATACGTCCACCAGGGTGCCGACATAGCCTGAAAGTTTGCCGTCGGATGAAAAACGCGGAGCGGCCGTTTCCGAAAGCCAGCGCGTGCCGCCGTCCGTGCATGCAATCCTGTATTCGACCTGGTATTGACGTCCGTTCGCACGCGCAGTGCGGATCGATTCGATGGCATGCAACGCGTCCTTGGGGTGGATATGCGCAAGCCAATCGTTGATATGCAGGCCGTATGCGGACGAGAACCATTGCATGGCCTCGGGATTGAGATAGGTGCATTGTCCCGATGCGTTCGATTCCCAGACGATCATCGTCGCCGCTTCGAGGAGGCGGCGCACGGACGAGTGCACCTCCGGCTTGCGGTCGGGCACGGCATTCATGCGCGGCACCCGCTATGTGCGGGTTCGAAGAGTGATGATGGGTAACACGAGGACATGGGCCGCTATGTTACCACTTTGACACGTTCAAAAGATGGTGCGCTGCAGCGGAACTATGAGCTGCCTTCAACGTCGTAATTGAAGATTGCCCAAAAGAATTCCCATCAGCTATTTCAGGGGAGAAATATGAAACCGCAACAGCATCATGGATTGAAGCGCGAGGAAATCCTGGAGCTAGCCCACCAGGCAAGGCTGATGATCGTCGACGGCGACATCTGCTATCTCAACGACATGGCGACGGACAAGGAACTGCTCAACTTCGCCCGCATGATCGAGGCCAGGTTCGGTCAACAAAAGCCGCCGGGCTAGCCTCGCCCGGAACCGGAACCTTCTGTAATCTCATCGATCTCGTTGAGCTCGATGAGTGCGACGACGAACACGCCGATCACCAGCGCCGCAGTCAGTACGGCCAATGCCAGAATCAGTGCTGCAATCATCGCTCCTCCTCCTCGCAGTGGAGACGAGCGTCTCCTCGAATTCATTTAAGCACCCGGCATCGGCAGGGACTTGCGCGAAATCAATGGGCGGTTGCATCCGGTCATTTTTTGCCTGTTGGAACAACAGTGGGTGTTGCAGCACGATGCCTGCGGGCACTATCGCTTCCATAGGAAAAATCTCCGAGATTTTCCCGGTTTCCGAGGCAACCAAAACCCATGAGCCCTGTCCTAACGGGTTCTGACTAGAAACGTTGCGCGACGCTGGACACTGCATCCGGGGACACGCGCTCTCATTGACCTTTCAAGAGGACGAACGAATGCCAAGATGTTCCAAGGTGTACGAAGCTTTCAACAACGCGTACGTCGGTGCGGTACTGATGGTGCTGCTGGCTTTTGCCAGCGTAGCCGCCGTCGTGTTCAAGCCGCTGGCACTACGCGACGCCAATCCGGTCGTGCACTCGCAGGATATTTCCGAAATCACCAAGCTGGCCGCCAACCCGGCCCGGCTCGAATATCTAATGGTGGCGCAGCCGCTGTCGGATTTCCCGCGTTATGTATTCAAGTACAAGGGCGCGCCCCAGATCCACGTGGTGAAGGTGCCGAACACTTCCCACAGCAACCTCGAACGTGAAGTGTTGCTCAAGAACGGCATCCCCTATTCCATTGCCAAGGCGGAATATCTGGAAGCCAACAAGGAAATCCTCGCGGACGAGGAAACCAAGAACAGCTTCTGGAACGATGCCGGTGGTTTTCTTGCACGCAATGGCATCGGCATTGCCCTGCTGGTGATGATGTTTGTCGGCCTGCGCAAGGGCCTGCCGGGCATGGGTATGGGCGGCGGCGCATCGGTTGTCAAGCCTGAGAACCTCAAGGGCAGTATGGACGACCTGATCGGGATGGAAGACATCAAGCAGGAAGTCGCGCACCTCGAGGAAATGATCCGCAACCGCGACCTGTACCGTTCGCACAACATCGACAAGCCTTTCAACGTGATGCTGACCGGCCCGGCCGGTACCGGCAAGACCAAGCTCGCGGGCTACCTGGCCAAGAAGCTGAACATTCCGCTCATCCAGGCATCCGGCTCGGGCCTAGAATCCGGCCTGGTCGGCGGCGGCTCCAAGGCACTGAACGCGATCTACAAGAAAGCCTGCTCGATGGAACGCTGCATCATCTTCCTGGATGAAGCGCAGAGCCTGTTCATGCCGCGCGGCCGCGGCGACAAGAAGTGGGACGATGACACCGCCAACACCCTGCTCTCCCTGCTCGACGGCATCAAGAGCGACAAGGGCGCCGGCGTGATCTGGGTCGTGGCATCCAACTTCAACGACGCGACTACCCAGATGGACGAGGCGATGCTGCGCCGCTTCGCAGTGAAGATCAACTTCCGCCTGCCGAACAAGGCGGAGCGCCGCGAACTGCTGAACGTCTTCCTCGCGAAGAAGGATCCGGAATGTGTGGATTGGGCCAACCTGAACCTCGATTACGCGGCCGAGATCACCGCCAACCTCAGCCCGGCGCTGCTGGAAACCGTGGTCGATCGTGCCAGCATGATCGCGATCCAGGAAAAGACGCTGATCACCACCGATGTCATGTTCCGCGCCTTCGAACGCTCGATGATCGGCCTGACCGATCGCGCGACCACCGCCGAGCAGGACAAGAAGCGCGAGCGCGTGGCGCTGCATGAACTGGGACACTTCTTCATGCAGATCGACCCGTACCTGCGTCAAGGAATGAGCTGGGATGAGGTGAAAGCCAAGTCGCCGCTGCTCAAGATCAGCACCGAGTCGGTGTCCAAGGTTGGCGCGCTGGGTTATGTGCTTTCCTCGAACGAGGACGTGTCGCTCCAGACCCTGGAGGAAATGGAGCAGGACGTGATCCAGCTCTACGGCGGCGTGGCGGCCGAGGAATTGTTCTACGGCGCGCGCGGCATTTCGACCGGCAGCCAGAACGACATCCAGAAGATCACCGCCAAGCTCGACCTGATGGTGAACCAGCTGTCGATGTATTCGCGCTCCAAGGTCGACTATACGCAATTCAAACGTGAAGGTGCGAGCGAAGAAGCGATGCGCCAGGTGGAAGCCAAGGCCGACGAGTTGTACACCCGCACTCTGGAAGCCATGAAGGCGTACAAGGATGTCATGTGGTCGCTGAAGGATACGCTGCTCGAGCGCTATGTCCTGTCCAAGGACGATGTCTTCGAACTGCTGTCCGACATGACGATTCCGCTGGAATCCAAAGCGGCCTGAACAAGACGCGGATGATGAAGAGCCCCGGGACCTGCCGGGGCTTTTTTGTCGCCCGCGATTCCCGGAAACGGGAAGAAAGGCATCCCGATATTGGGACAGGGGCACTGGGAAAAGGCCGATATGAAGCAGTTTCCAGAGCGAAGATACTGCTGGCGCGAAAGATGCTTTACCGGTAACTGTTGCTTTTTGCGGCAACCCGGCTGTCGTTCTTTCACCTGCATAGGACAAAACCAATGAAACCGTTTTCCGCCCTGATCGCGCTGGCTGCACTGGTTGCTGCCGTTTCCGTCCAGGCCGCGCCGTCGGGCCATCCTGCCGGCCATCCTTCTCCTGCCATGGCGGCCGACATGCTGAAGCCGCCGAAAAATACACCGGATGCGCAGCTGCCCCTGAAAGGCAAGGTACTGAGCACGATCGACGCCAGCGAATACACCTACATCGAGGTCTCGCAGGCCAAGGGCACGTTGTGGCTGGCCGCGCCCAAGGTAGCGCTCAAGAAGGACGCGGTGGTGCGCTTCGAGGATGGCGCGGTCATAAACAATTTCCACAGCAAGCTGCTGAACCGCACTTTCCAGAGCGTGATGTTCGTGAACCGGGTGGTGGTTACCAACGAGAAGCCGTAAAGCGTTGAAACGGGCGGTGCAGGCCGCCCATTGCAAGTTGGATTCAGGCTGCCTGCACCGCAGGCGCCATGTCGAAACGCGCCCGCAGGTCATGTGCCACCGGGAGCAATCCTTCAACAGACAGGTCCTCGAGCTGGACCTTGGGCGACGCATCGATCGCCGGATAATTGCGCAGGATGGACCTGCGGTAGGTCGGGTCGTAATGGTTGCGCATGAGCCGTTCGAACAGTTCGGGCACCGCACCCCGGCCGGCGAGTTCCTGCCATGCCGAAAACTCCTCGCCCCCGATCAGAGGGCGCAGGTAGGCCAGGCGTTCGATCAGGGAATTCGGGTCGTGCTCGAAATGCGCGTAGTCCTCGCGCAACAGCTGTACCCGCTGCGCCATCGGCGCGTCGACCGCGATGGTCAGTCCTTTCCTCATGCTGCCCAGAAGCGCGTCCGGCAGTTGTACTTGACCAATCTTCTTGCTCTCCGACTCGACCCAGACCGGGCGCGACGGGTCGAACTGCATCAACTGGCGCAGCAGCAGGCTGTCGAACATCTTCTGCGTCGGCTGCTTCTTGCCGGGCACGGCGCCGATGATGGAGCCGCGGTGGGTGGCGATGCCCTCCAAGTCGAGCACCTGGGCGCCCGCCTGGTGCAAGGCGCCCAGCAGGCGCGTCTTGCCGCATCCGGTGGGACCGGTGACCACGATGTACTGGAACTTGCCGGGGAACTCCGCCATCTGCTCGTTCACCCAGCGGCGGTAGGCTTTCCACCCGCCCTTCAGCTTTTCCACACGGTACCCGATGGTCTCGAGCACATCGAACCACACCTTGCTGCGCTTGCCGCCGCGGAAGCAGTACACCAGTATCCGGCTCTTGCCCGGATATCTGGACACGCATTGCTCGATATGGCGGGCAACGTTCATCAGGGAATAACGTGCGCCGAGCTGGTAGGCGGCGAGCGGGTCGGTGCGGTGTAGCGTGCCGACCTCCGCGAATTCGGCATTGTCGACGACAGGCAGGTTGATCGCGCCGGGAATGTGGTCTTCCTCGTATTCGCGCGGGCTACGGGCGTCGATGATCAGGTCGTAGGAATCGAAGTTTTGCATTCCGCCATTGTACCCGTCTAGAGCAGCCCGGAATCGGACATCCGGTCAGGGGCAAAGGCTTCTTTCAACGCGGAATACAGGCCGAACGCCTCCCGGACGTTTTCAATCAGGAAATGGTCGACCCAGGGCTTGACGAGGATCTTGTAGATTGCGCCTTTGTTGATCGCGTTGACCACGGCAGCGATCTCGGCCTCGCCAGTCAACAGGATGCGGATCGAATCGGGATGCAGGCTTTTCGTTTGCGCAAGGAAGTCGATGCCGCTCTGCCCGGCGATGTTCAGGTCCGCGATGATGACGCCCACGCTGTTGCGTGCGAGCAGCTCGAAGGCTTCATCGACCCGCGCCGCGTAGAGCACGTGCAGGCCTTCCTTGCGCAGGACGTGGCGCAGCGCCGTCCCGACGCGCTCGTCATCGTCCACCAGCAGCAAGGTATGGTCGCCAAGCGGCAGGTGCGAGTACAGTGGAAGCCTCCGGTCGGAGCGCAGGAGTACCGTCATTTCCTCCGCAGGCAATGCCGGGCTGAACAGGTAGCCCTGTATCTCCGCGCAGCCCTGCTGCCGCAGATAGCCGAGCTGCGCTTCGGTCTCGACGCCTTCCGCGATCGCCCCCAGTCCGAGCTTCTGGGCCAGAGCAAGTATGCTGCGTACGATATCGGCGCCGCCGGTGTTGCAGGTGACGTCATGCACGAAGGAGCGGTCGATCTTGACGCGGTCGACCGGAAAGCGGCGCAGGTAGGAAAGGGACGAGTATCCGGTGCCGAAATCGTCCAGCGACAGGCTCACACCCATGCGCTTGAGTTCGTGCATCGCATGGATGACACGTTCGGAACCGTCGAAGATCAGGCTTTCCGTGATCTCCAGTTCCAGCCATTCTGCGCCCAATCCGGTTTCTTCCAGCACTTCGGCAACGGTCCGCACGATGTCATCGCCGGAGAACTGCCGGGCCGACAGGTTGACCGCCACCCGGATCGGCGGCAAGTCCATCTCCTGCCAGGCGACGGCCTGGGCGCACGCAGAGTGCAGTACCCACTTCCCGGCTTCCGCCATCAGGCCGATCTCTTCCAGGATCGGAATGAACTGTCCCGGCGGTACGAGTCCGTCCTGTCCGCGCTTCCAGCGTAACAAGGCTTCGACGCCGACGATCGCGCCCGAGCGCAGGCTGACCTGCGGCTGGTAGTGGAGTACGAATTCTTCGCGCGCGAGCGCCTGCCGCAACTGGTTGGACGTGGTCAGCCGCTGTTGCGCGGCCACGTTCAGCGCGGGTGTGAAGAACTGGTAATTGGCGCGCCCTTTTGCCTTGGCATCGTACATCGCTGCATCGGCGGCCCGCATCAGGGTTTCGGCATCATGGCCATCGAGCGGATACAGGCTGATGCCGATGCTGCTGCCGACTTGCAGCGCATGGCCCTCGATCATGAAGCTTTCCGCCAGCGCGGCCTGGATCTTCTGCGCCACCGCAGCGGCGTCTCTATTCCGGCTGACTTCCGCCAGGCAGATCACGAATTCGTCCCCGCCCAGGCGTGCGATGCTGTCGCCTTCCCGCAGGCAGGACTGCATGCGCCGCCCGACGTCGAGCAGCAGGCGGTCGCCGATATGGTGGCCGAGCGAATCGTTGATGTGCTTGAAATGGTCGAGATCGATGAAGAGTACCGCCACCAGTGTCCGGTAGCGTGCGGCGCGGACAATCGCCTGCCGCAGCCTGTCCTCAAGCAGCAGGCGGTTGGGCAGACCGGTCAGCGCGTCATGGTGCGCCATGTGGCGGATATGCGCCTCGTCGATCTTGCGCTCGATCGCGATGCCCGCCATGCGTACCGCCAGTTCGATCAGTTGATGCTCAGCCGTTTCCGGCAGCCGTACCTCGCGGTAGTAAATCGCGAACGTGCCGAGCACCTTGCCGACGCCGGAAATGATGGGATGCGACCAGCAGGCGCGCAAACCGAACTCCGTGGCCAGGTGCCGGTAATCATTACACAAAGGGTCGGTCATGATGTCGGCGATGACCACGGGCTCGCGCCGGTACATGGCTGCGCCGCAGGCACCTGTGTCGGGCCCGATGCGGTGCCCCCGCATCGCATCGTTGAAGCGTGACGGCAGGCTGGGCGATATGCAGGATTGCACCTGCTCACCGTCGTCATCCAGCAGGAGCACCGAACTGAGCATGCCTTCATGCTGCGCTTCGACGCACTCCTGCAGCGCGCGCAGGGATTCTTCCAGCGGCGTATCAAGGGCAATCATTTCCAGCACGCGGTTCTGGCCTTCGCGCAAGGCGTCCGCCCGCTTGCGCTCGGTAATGTCGCGGGCAATGCCTGTGAAATAGCGCCGGCCATTCTGCATGAACTCGCCGAAGGAGAACTCCAGTGGCACTTCCCTGCCGTCCTTGTGCATGCAGGGAATCTGCACGCCCTGCCAGGACAGTTTCCTTTGTCCTGTGACGATGTCACGTTGCATGCCGAGCAGACGCTGTTGACGCACATGCTCCGGCATCAGCATGCCGACGGACCGTCCGATCACGTCGTTAGGCGGATACCCGAGGATGGATTCCACAGAGGAATTGACGAAGACGACAATGTTATCCTCGCGGACGGTAATGAAAATATCGCGCGCGGCTTCGGTCGCGGTACGGTAGCGTTGCTCGCTCTGGAACAGCGCATCCTGGACACGCTGCCGCTGCCGGATTTCCAGTTCCATCTGTTCGGTCGCGTTCTGCAGCGCGCGGTTGATCTTCTCGTTCTCGCGCAAGGCGGCTTCCAGGTCTTCCGTACGGCGGCGCACCTGGTCTTCCAGCATGATCGCGGTCTGGAACAGGCTGAAGTCCGAGCCGCGCGCGCTGGTGCTGCGTTCGGCGCGGTTCATCAGCGCCTCGACCATTTTCCTCAGCCGGATGATTTCGTCGTGCAGCGCCTGCTCGTTGCACCTAGCCTGGTCATTGCCGAGGCGGACAACCGTTGCGGGATCACCCATTGCCGGCCTCGCTCGGGCTGCCGATCGCGATGCCGGTGAAGGTCTGGTTCACGTGCACGCCGCCGAACTGCTCGCCGTAGGTATTGAAACCGACCGTGTTGTGCCGTTGCAAAACCTCGGCCACGCGGTCTTTCAGGCCGCATTGCGAAATTTCCAGGTTGCGCAGGATGCAGTCGCAGCCGAACACCACCTGCGGCTTGCCAACTTCGTCCTCGATCCGGCGGAAGGTCTGTTCGAGGTTCTCCACCAGATCTACCCCGCGTGCCACGCGCAGCACCAGGCCTTCCTCGATCGCACAATAGAAGGTCAGGCTGCCATCGGGATTGGCCTTCTGGATGGCGCGGACGTAGTCTACGCCGTCAATCAGTACCACCACCGGCGAAGCGGCGAAACGCATCGGATCGAGGTCGTTGACATCGACGCCGACCAGCCGCGCATACTCGGCGGCCGCGGGCAAGCCGTTGATTTCCCGTACGACGCGGTTTTCCGCGTCCGCCTCGGTGACTACCATCCGCTCGCCAGTGGACACGAAATGCTGCGTCTTGAAGATCCGGAAAGGCAACGGCGTCGTGGCCAGGATCAGCACTGCGCTGTCGGAATGGAAGTGCCCGTCGTGATAGACATGGGTGGCGGAGAACTTCAGGCCGTCGCCGGCCGAGCCGCCGAACATGGGGATGCGCCCGAGCGCATTCTGGAGCGAGCGTGTCACCGGCTCTTCGCGCACCGACATGCCGTCGATCAGCAGAAAGGCAAAGCTGTTGTGCGGTGCGGCGCCGGGGGCCTGCGTTTCCAGCCGCTTCAGGAGGGAATGGGCGAAGGCCTGCCCCTTCGCCATTTCGAAGTTCTTGAGACCCCCGAGGCGGCCGGCCACTGCCGTTACGCTGCCGGCGGCAAAACTGGCCCCGGTCAGGCTCTGTCCGCGGTAGCCTGCCGGCCCGATTTCGCCCGCGGTCGTGCAGCCAACCACAGGCGTGCTGCCAAACAGGCGCTTCATTTCGCCGGCGACCGCGTCGAGGTCGTACTCGATCGAACAGAAGAACACCGCGAGTACCATGTCCGGCTGCGCAACCCCTGCATAGAACTCGCGAACCGCTTCGCGAGCATCCGCTGCGCAAGACTGCGACGTGCGTATCTGTTGCCGCGTACTCATGGATGTCTCCGTGTGCCGGACGCCGCCGGATTGCTACCGGTGGTTACTTGACTATAGTCAATGAAGTTGCATCAAGTCAATATGACGAAGCGGCGATTCCGCGGTATTCTTGCCCCCTTTCCGGCTGCAGCAGCTAGAAATGGAATGGGCGCCTCCCCCGCAAGGGTCAAGGCTGAAGTCAGGCGGAGATAGATAGGGAAGCAAGGGTTCCCGCATCCAGACGGCATCAGATGTGCCAAAGTGGAAGATGCGAATCAAAACCACTTGAGGGAGGGGAACCCAAATGAAGCATACGGTAGTCGGGATCGACATT